>JAABUN010000033.1_pt1 | contig 309882 bp, 284 predicted proteins | sample 5559311 | NCBI WGS metagenome assembly JAABUN01 (sample SAMN10711877, study PRJNA513370) | rock metagenome | isolation source: Antarctica rocks | place: Antarctica: Victoria Land, Siegfried Peak sud | reverse complement strand
ACTTCAGATATCTCAAGGTCCACCATCCGATCTGGTGGTCGGCGGTAATACTCCGGCGCCCGGCAGCGCTGTTACCGTCAATGGTATTACTGTCTCGCTGCCGGTTTTAGGTACCAATGCTGTGGTTAATGGTACTTCGACTAGCTTAGGCGGTGCCATCAGATCTGGATGGAGGACTTTGCCAACCACCGACGCAACTGCAGTGACTATAGGCGGCAGAGGTACCGGAAATGGGAGCGTAGTCCCTTTCCTTGGAAAAGCTTTGAGGAATTCAATGGCAGGGGGTCACTTTTAGTGGACTTTGGCAGTGATTTTACTTGGAGGTGTTGGCATTATCGGTTTGATCTAGAGAGCTATTGTATGACTACGTCCTTTCACTCGTTTATCGGTGACTCTTAGAAAGCTTTTTTGTTCTGCAGCTGACTCATATACTGGCGGTAGGTAGACTAATTACAAAGGTATATTTTCGGAAGACAAGAATCTACAAGAAGAGAGGGCTTCTTCGCAGTAGAGCATTTGCTATACTAATAGTCTGCTCGGTACGAAGCGTAGATCCCTGTTATAACCCTTTAGTAGTTCGAGTATATAGTAGTGAGAATTCAATCAATTAACGTTACTGCATTTACTACCTGATCTTGTAACGTAGTGAAATTTATTAGTAATTAAAGGATGTTTACTACCTATATAGAGGGAGTGCTCGGTTCCAGGTCCTTGACTTCCACCAAATCGCCTTCATAGGACGGTGTCAATGTGGACTGAGAAATCTTTGTCGCCTAAGCCCTCGATTATACGTTTGACGCTGCTGCGTACTCCTATACCCTCGAATCTTGATTATCGTTTATACCGTTATGTAGTAGGGGGGATCGTAAAATGGGCCGTTCTTCGCTGTAGGACATGGGAAGCGCGGTGTAGCCCGGCGGCCTAAAATAAACGGCCTCTCCGTCCTCCATCGGTGCTTTAAATTAGGTGTTCCCGCCGGTAGTAATAGGTACTTCGTTCATGTCCTTGGCAAACCCATCGTATCCTGCCCCTTCAAGCGCCATCCGGGTTAGCTATAGGATACCGTGTGCGATGTACGCAGTTGTTTTGTACCGCTTGCTTCCCTCTAGCTTGCGGTTTGGGAAAACACGCTGTACGAACGTTTCTAAGCTAAACGAGGTCATAATAATAATTAGGCAAATTACGAGGATAATAGAGATACCGAGGAAAGAGAAGTTCTGATAAGCGCTAGTTATCTACACGATCTAACTCGAATATTAATGATCTAGAGCGAATAATATAAACGTGAAGCCCGGTGTCAAGTCGGCTAGTTTATTTACAGGGTAGTCCACGATATATTGCTGTATCTTAGCTAAGGACGTCTTAAACCAGAGCTTAGTCTCCTGTTGCCACTGATTGTCTGGTAATCCGCCACTAACGGAGTCAAAGACTTTGTCGGTAGCCGCAAGCGCAGCGCTGTTAAGGCCGGTGACGCTACTAAATATAGCGGACTAAGCAAATGCTATGCCGATGCGCTTTACTGTCAAGACCTGCTTTGAATTGAGTCTAATGCCTGTGGCTGTATTTTAGATAAGGCTCCCGCGTTTAGTACAGTCATTTGTGGAAGGATTACAGAATTGCCAATCATCAGCGCAACCCATTATAGACACATCGTGGTTCGGGCTGAATAATACACGGTCCCTAAAAGGGCTGCTAGCGATCGTGTAATTAAAGGTGCCATTGGCTAGGAAAAAGGGATCGAGCACAGGCTCGAGATACGCCACAGAGTTGGGGGTAAAAAAGTAAAGGCTGACTTGAGCATCTGTGCGGTTTAAGGAGTCGATAGGTGTCTACACATCGCTGGCGTCGCCGGCATCGGCAAACATTCCACTACGATTATTCAGACTTGTCAGTATCCTGTTTCAAAAGTGCTTTCGAACGGAGGTTGCATTTTTTCGCGTAGTCAACGAATAGAAGGGACAGCCGACGCAGTCCAGTAAGCTTTGGAAGTACGCTCACGCGCACGGGAGTAGCTGTACAGATTGTCGTGTCTCATGTACTAACATCTTGCGTTTTGCTTAGGCCAGCATTCTCCATCCACTTCGAACTGCCATGTGCTTACCTTATTTGGTAGGACAAACTGCCAAGTTCGTTATGTGTTAAGTACTTGAATGACTTATTTGAAACGAACGGGCCGATAAAAAATTGTATCAGCGAACTATTAGTCGTGCTATTGTCCTTGGTGACATCAATATACTATTCAAGCTGCAGAGGCGCACAGGTGACCGAGTGACGGAAGGTTACTCGATCTTGTGCTGGTGCATTGATTCCTAGGTGGACATGAGAGTCTAGCAAGCAAGTCTCCATCTGGTACGCCCTATAGTCTCCGGTCCGGCATATTCCATCGCCTCCAAAAGGACACGGCGCGCCGTCTTTGACCGTATAAGGGAGGCCGCGTACCTGGAAAATGGAGCAACCAGCTTCCGTTAAGTTTCGACCGTAACACTTCGTTGTATATGATCTTGCTGCGCGGCTCTCGCTCAAGAATTTTACATTTCTTGCGCTTTGACCTCGCGGAGTCGTCATGTTATAATTAACGAGCCCGTAATCGTTCGGCTTAAGAAGGACGTGGGCAGCTTCGTAAGCTGGAAGGGTGATGACTTGACTAACATAAACGGTAGTAACGGTAAAGGCGACGTAGATAACTAACGGCACAAGCAGGAGCGTGCCTGCGCGCAGGCGGGACGATTCCACCTTGCCCTGCCACGCGTTGCCCGTCTTTAACAAGTCCCACGCCGAACCAAGCGCGGAATTCGGATTTCGCAAGATAATCTGAAAGAGGGTATCTGGGCCATCCATAGGCGTTGTCCGGCTCCGGTACTAATGCATCTAGAACGCTACCATGTTCCACGTACACGCGCCAGAGATCGTTACGAGCGTGGCTAGAGCGGACACAAGATCACCACCCCATTTAGAGGGCACCGTGATGGTCGCCCCGAGCGCGGCATTCCTGGAGTAGTTGATCCAGAAACCGACATGTACCTGTTCTATTATAGTGAATCCAACGTGGGCTGCGTAATCTATAGACGAACAAGTCATATAGCGAGGTATAATAAGTGGCCTGCTTTAGCCACCTTACTCTAATTCGGCTTGAGCTGCCCTCGCTATTTTTAGCCCCGCCTGTATATTCGATGGAAACTGTCATTTTTTCAGAAGAACGTAATTATCTACGCTACTTCGGCTCGAATCTAATGACGTCTGCTTGTGAATAATACCGGTGACCTTCACAGTGACATAAGTCACGAGGGTCGACGGGGACCAAGCCCTCCAGATTCTCACAAACAGTTCACGTCTACCTCAGTCTAGTCCAGGTAATCCTCTCCTTCGATAGCAGTCTTCCTAACGTTAAAGTCTAACTCATCGATAACTAGACATGGACAGCCTCGTGACGAGGCTTGGAGGGCTTCCGTTAGCCGTCGTTCAGGCCGGTTAATACATGCGTGAGACGGGGACGAGTTGTCAGATATACCTACGGCTATACAACACATCGTGGTTAGAACTTCAGGCAGACGTACCTCGACTACGTGATTATCCAAATAGGAGCGCTCAGACGACTTGGAGTATCTCGTATAAACACGTCAAGCAGTCAGATCCAACAGCCGCGAAGCTTCTTCAGCTTTAGGCGTACCTCGACCATCAAGATCTATGGTTTAAGCTACTGAAACGTGGCAGCCGAGGCTCTAAAGATCCGGTTTAGTTCTAAGATATCGTGCGGAGTGAGATTAGTTTCAAGAGAGTCGTCAAGATGCTGCTGGCTTATTCGTTAGTCGAATTACATCGAGATACTGAGAGCTACTCGATATATCCGGTGGTCCACGATTGGTGTATGGAGTCCATTAGTAGAGGCAAGCATAATCTGATAATGCTGGCTCTTATAGTCGTTGGATTTACCGTGCCAGAACCGTCGGAGCCGGAGTATTAGGTGATACAGCAGCGCCTACTTCCGCACGCGAACCGTTACGTACAGCAACTTTCTAGAGTTAACGTTACCGATATTAACGAGGACAAAGATTCTAATATTACTTTCCATAACTTAGGCCTTCTCTATGCTGATCAGGGCAAGATGGTAGAGGCGGAGAAGATGTACCAGCGGGCCCTGGATGGAAAGGAGAAAGTATGGGGCCCAGAGCATACATCGACACTCAACACCGTCAACAACTTGGGTATTCTCTACAAAGGTCAGGGCAAGCTGGTAGAGGCGGAGAAGATGTACCAGCGGGCCCTGGATAGAAAGGAGAAAGCATGGGGCCCCGAGCATACATCGACACTCGACACCGTCAACAATTTGGGTATTCTCTATAAAGATCAGGGCAAGATGGTAGAGGCGGAGAAGATGTACTAGCGGGCACTGGAAAGCAAAGAGCCAGAGCTGACGATACGACAACCATGAAGAACGACCGGAAGGCGAAGTTCGATCCTCGAAGGTATATTCACTCATTTGCACCTTCACCTTCATCTGTCCGCTGTGGAGGGCGCTGAAATATTAAGACATGGAGCCTTTATACTTACCCGGTAGCAGTTCCTTTAAAATCCTTGCGGGAGGCTCGAGGTATTTCGTGTCTTCAAGAAAGGTATGGATGGATAGGATCACATGCTCTATCGAGTAAGCACGGTCGAAGATCCGTGATCGTTAATCGTCAGCTGTGACCGCCGGGAGGACGTCACTAGCGAGCATTCTGATCTGAATGTGGGCGCGGTCTTTCGACGACTGCGAGGGACAACGGCCCTATAGGATTATAACCGTGTTGGCATCGAGTCGTAGCTGGTCTGCCTCCTCGTCCCCGACGATTAGTGTCCACGTGTTCTTTATCCGACGTAAGTAGCGGGTCATTTCCTTACGTTAATTATTAGAGAACGATATAGTACGGAGACGAAGCTCGTACCTCAGGGCAGTATAAATCCAGAAGTCGCGTGAAAGTTCCCGGCTGCAATGCTGGCTACAGACCTGCGAACGGGATCAGGGCGTCCAGGCTCTCCACGAACTTCTCCGGGAGTGCTTCTAACCGCAGGAGGTATCTCTATATATTTTTCGAAAGCCTGGCGAGCCATTTCCGCCTTCTCGTGGTATCGCCACGTAAGGTGGAGATCTGAATTTGACGGACGATGTCTCCATCGTAATACTTGGTGGAATTTGCCGCGTGTCCCCGCAGGGCGTCTTTGACCTGGGGGCTGAGGTCTGAATTCTGTCAGCGAGCATCTCCTCTAAGGAAGGTCAACTCTCCCACCTCTAGAATAAAGATCCATCACCCACCATCTGTTCTCCTCTCCCGTGAAAAATTTCCGCGCCGCTTCCAGGCGGTGTCTTCCGTGCAGGCAGACCACAGGATGCTCGGGATTCAAGCGTGGCGGCTCCCCTCCTGGGTGGAGATCTCGGGGCACCGCAGACCGAGATATCAGCGCAGGAACGTAGTGTTCGGGATCCAAGCGCAAGCAACCCTCCGAGCGAAAGAAGTCGAGCAGTGTCGTGACGTTCTTCTCGTTGAATTGGCGCGGGTTATTGGGAAGCTCTTCATGGCAGATTTTATCGAGGGGTATCTTGACCGAACCGCAAAACGTTCGGCTCTTCTCTCGAAATATCTACAGGTCATTAGATGACAGATTGTCCATGGTGAAGCACGTGCAGGCTTTGGGATACCTTCCAGTTCGAGGGCACTTACGAATGGCTATCAGTCGAACGACAACCCAAGCCATATCTGGAGCCGATAGCATCTACAAGGGACGCAGGAAAGGCGCAGGCACGATATTCTCTCTTCTCCAATCCCTTCCCTTCGCCACAGCACAGTCATCACTTCCCTGAACTGTTTGTCCTTTCTTGTCCATCCCGGCAGCTTTCTCTCTTTCCAAAGCTATTGCAGTCTTGATTCCTCTTATTCCTCCTCTCCACTCTTGGGTATACTTTGGTCCTGTGTCTATTCTTTTTTCGCATTGTGGGCTTCAGAAACGGCTGCCCCTAATCCAGTTTTGGATGCCCTCCAGTTTTGAATGCCCTCATTCAATACTAGCTCCTTTATCACTACTCAAGTGTCGGTCACCTTTCTCCAGTACTGACTTCAAAATCAAAGAGAAAGGCATTATAAAATAAACAAGGCGTTGTTGGTTTTAGGACGAACCCATTCATTTCACTCTTACGTCGTCAGTATCCTCGACTTTCCCAAGCAGAGATGGACGTACCTCTAACTTATGCCATTGCCGCAGGCGGCAGCATTATTCTCTTGCTCTTCATCTATTCTGTAACCCATCTGACCCGGTTCCTCGGGCCTTGTCGGACGCTAATACGGAAGTATTTCCTGCTCCTCACGCTCGTGGGGCGACACCGCTTCTTTGAACCGTGGACCTTCGCGCAGGTGTCGTTCCAGCTGGTCTACCTCGTCGTCAACATCTTCTGTGCCAGTTTCAGGGTGTCGACTGTAAAGGAAGCGAGCGTTCGAGCGGGCCACTTATCGCTGATCAACATAATACCAGCCTACTTTGGATTTCACCTCAGCTTCATTTGCAACATGTTGAGCGTCTTACTGGCCACGTACCGTCTCTTCCACGCATTTACAGGGACTATATCTATTCTTTTTAGGTTGCTCCACGTCCTGATTCATGCGGCCAGCAAGCCGAGCTTCAAAGTGAGTGAGTTATAGCAGATGTTTGGACTGATCGTGAGCGTCGCTGCGTTTAATAAGAGTGCTTTGCTGATTTTCCTCTCAGGCAATCGTGTGTATGGCCTCGTTGCTCCTCCTGTCGCCGCGCTTATTTCGACTGCCGTCGTATGAAGTATTCCTTCGTTGTCACTAGGCATTAACGGTCGTCGTCGCTTACGCCCTTTGGAGATATATTCCTTCTCAGTCGAAGCTTCCTCGTATTTACCTGCTTACCTCCAGCTGCACATTTGCAGCTACGTTCGTATTAGAGTGTCTTACTATTCTATATCGAAATGTTACTGTCGGTCGTAGCTGCTCGCGAGCCTTGATTACGAGGCACAATCACGCCGTCCGAATGACTATCTACCCCGCTAGATCCTGGAAGGTCAAAGCCGGACAGTATATCAGTGTGTGGATTCCGTCAATCGATCTTTTTACTTCCTTATAAAGCCATCCGTTCACCATCGTATCGTGGAGAGACGGACAGTCGGCCTTCCTCGAGGTCTTGATAGAGCCACGGAGCGGCTTCACGCGAAGACTCCTAAATTACGCCGATGACTATTAGGAAGACGATAAATCACGTGTGGAGCTGTACAACGAATTTAAAAGGAGGGCCTTTGGCTTCGCAAGGAACTGTTCAAGTCAGCCCGAACCATCCGACTTCCGGATTGCGTTTGTCAGTGGGCCCTATGGCTCGACCGCTCCTGCCGGCGAGTATGGTAAAGTAGTGATAATCGCCAGCGGCTTTGGCATCGCGGCACAGCTGCCGTTGTTGAAGGAGTTGATATAAGGATTCAACCGTGCTGACGTGCGGACGCGTGATATCTATTTGGTGTGGCAGTTACAAAATCTCGGTTTACCGGCCTCTTGTTTCCTTGGCGACGATGTCCTCTGACTGCAGTAGGTGACGAATACCCGGCAAATAATCTGCTTGACAGGGCGCTGAAGGAGGACACCTTGGACCATGGCTATGTGAGCGAACGGGTGTCCTCGGAGTCCGCGATGCTTAGACTGACTAAGCCGTACTAGATATTACGTGTTTTAATCTTCTTCGCTAATGCGCGCTTAGATCCAGACCCTTAATATTTGGGAAAGCACGAACGCGTCGCCTACCGCAGCGGAGAGGTGGACCTTCCCAGCCTACTACGTAATCAAGTCGGTTCGGGAACTAGCTATGGGATGGGAAGGACTTTGATTACGGGTTTGTAGGTAATCTTTTGGGGAGAACTCCGAACTGACAACGCTTGCAGTTTCAACGAACGAGAATGTTCGCGATGAGGTGCGGAACCTGGTCAGGCCACGTCTCTAAGAGGATACGGAATTATTAGAACTCGAATACCAGCCCGCGGAGAGGCGACGACGTCTGTGGCCTTCCATTTAGAGGCCTAAAAGCATCCCGTAGCATTTAAGCTTATTAGATAGAGTCTCTTGTTAGATTAGAATCTTCGTACTGTATGGAAATAATTGAACATCAAAGCTCCGTGCCGATGAAATGGTATCCAGAATCGCCAGCATCTTCCGCATCCATAATTGGAGCTGGGCTACTATACTCACTTTACAGGAATGATCTATATATAACGCACATCCATTTCTAAATGCTTAAGCATTCATTTTTGGCTTGCAGAGCTTAAAGCAAGACACATTATAAAATACTCCCAATTTTCCCACCTTCCGCTTTATTCTCAAGTTCTTCAAAATGTCTAGCGACGGAAGGCCCATCACTCAAACCTGGGGTTTTCAGGCGAGGCTCAAGAATGGTAAGGCTGATAATGAAGGAGTAACAGGGCACGTGGACCCGGATACCTCGATAACGTCGTCTCCTCCTCCGGTCTCCGAGAACCGTAAAAAGATAAGTAACCTCATGAAATCATGGTTTCCCAAACCAAACCACGAGGGGAACAATGTCACGGTTCTAAGCGTGCCGAAAGACGAGAAGCTTGCCAGGACGTTTCCCAATCGATCTTATCACCACCTCATGGTTATTAAGCAGGCTGGACCTGCGGTTATCGGTGTCGACGATACCGACCGTCGGAAGCGAGTAGCCATTAAACGGGTGAGAAAACCCGAGGGCTCTGTCCATCAAGTGCCACCGTCTACCTGTGATCAGGTTGTTAATATTAAAGACATGTATGTCGAAAATAGCGATGTTGTCTTCGTTTACGAGCAAATGGACGTGTCGTTGCGGCATATAACGGGTATTTTGCAAGATCAGCCGTTAAAAGCCTTTCAGATCGCGGTAATCTGCCGAGAGGTAAGCGCCAACGTCCATCAATTTAAAGCTTACCATGCTGACGGAGGACAGGTGGTGAGCGGCCTCCTCTATATGCACGAAGAGCTTGGTCTGGCTTATGGCGCGCTCAATTATAGCACGATCCTACTTGACCTCAACGGAAGGGTGAAAATCGGTAAGGTTTAGAGGGAGACCGGGCGTGGGCGGCTGCTGATGTGTCAAGCGAATATCGGCGATTCTTTTATCGAAAAGAGACAGCTGAATCCGGATAGCGAGCGCAATGACATTCGTAGCCTCGGAGCTATCATGATGGAGCTGATGGAGCCTACAACATACATTCTAGACGCTTAGTCCACGAAGCTGAAGGACTCAGACAGTGGAAAAATAGTCTTGGAGTAGAGGACTTTCTGGCAGCAACGCAGCACAAGTCCTTACAAGAGCTAAAACAGGTAAGATCCTTGATTGATCTAGATCTAGGGATGTATTCTAATGCAAACAAGCATGACTTTCTGCCTCAAGATCCTCTCGGAACATGCCTCGCGTCTCACGTTTTTTGCGCGCTGAGAGCGGCCAGGTTAGGAGATTGGGATATCTTGTCTGTACCGTAGGGATTTCAGAAATGATATTGGTGAATGATACCATTTTGCAAATAATGAAATATTACTTAAACACTCGGAGTTTATTCAGCATTTATTATTATATTACCGTGAAAGATCGCATATCTTCTGACTAGTCCACCACAAAACATATTACTACCGACAAAACTCTACGGCGCCCCGCGTCACCAAAAGCAAAAGCCGAGGTAATATTTCAAAAGGACGTAAGCTCAATGCTCCCGCGATTAGATTCAATACTTGAACTGGCTACCACTAGCGCTTGAAAAGTTTCCGCAATAAAGTAGCCCCGTCCCGCCATCTCGAGCTCAAACCCGCGTAGTCTGTGTGCAGGTGAATTACCTCTTGAGGTAAAGCGCGCCGCATCCGGCTAGCCTGCTCCTCGCCGCCCTTCACTTCCTGCTGCCCTCCCCTAGACTTTTGGCTGCTGTCACAACTCTTGGATGCTTCCTTCCCGTCAGTGTGAATACGCCTCCGTATCCTGCTCTCCTCGTAACTTCATCAATGTTTCCATTCATACCGGCCCATTATCAGGCTCCTACGAAGGAGGGCTGTGCCGGGGTGCAAGATGGCCTCCGACTTCTACATAGATCTTGGTCTTGTCCCTCTCTCTTTTTCTTCTTCTTTTTCCCTCACCCGCTACGTTTCTCTTTGACTCTGGTACCTGCTTCTTTGCTAGCCTCAGATTTGTCTTCCTTCTACCATCCTACTCGGCGTCAACATGGGCGCTTTTACGTTTGAGAACGCGTACCCTACGCCAGACCATTATTCAATGGTTGAGAGCGACGACGAACAAGAGGACTTTGATATCGATTCAGAAGTCTCCGATGCGGACCTCCTGGAGCTGAAGCAGGAGCTGAACAAACTCGGCACGGAAAAGGCACAACGAGATTTGGCAGATGCCACTCTTGCTGCTCAAGAAATGACCCGGCAGAGGTGGAAACGGTATGTCTCAAATTGTTCGCTTTCCTAGCTTCCCCTATGGATACCAACTACTGAAGCTGACTCCGTCTGCTCTTCCTTCATACTAGGTACTGCCATTTTGTGAGCAAGGATCATCTGAAATTGCTGAAGTCCTGTTCCATCAAGTCCTTCAAGGGCTACCTCATCTGGTACTATAAGACACACCCTCGCGCCAAGAGGCTGAACACATACGAAACTGTGTGGAAGACCTTACGTCAGTTATACTACGACAGATGCTACAAGGTTGTGGCCGATGATGTGGGCAAGGAAATCACTAATGTAAGTCGTCTTCAATGCTGTCGAAGGGGTAGAGTCGGTTTGACCGTGGAGACAGTACCTTCATGGGCAATTCTGCAACGAGCGTGGCCTGATCAGAGGCATGAAGCAGAAACACGTCGTTGGTCACAATGGCGTCCACGGTGCGCTTTATTACCATTGGAAGTTCGATACGGAAGTCTTTGCCTTAGAACTAGAACGTGTGCAACTTGCCACGGGGACTCTTTTCCTGAGTTTCACCGGCTGTCGACCTGGCGCTATCTTCGAGAGTGCCTGCAAGGGGATTGCTGGGACGAATGAGGCCATGCTCTATAGGCATGTGAAGCTAAGACTCTTGCAACCAAAGGATGAACCACCCCTACTGGTTCTGGAGGTCACCATCTTGTTGGATAAGGGCAAACGCAAGCGGAATGCGCCGTGAGTTATCCTCGCGCACTAAGGTCTCCATTATACTGCTAAAGGCGCTGAAAGGAAAACCATCACCCTTTACGAGAATCGCACCTGTCCTGCAATGTGTCCAATCCTTCATTTCGTGGCCGTCGCCTTTGCCGACAACGCTTTCCACCCCAAGCTCGCCGCCGCCGGGCTGACCCCTTATACCTTGCACAGTTTCTCCTGCCCAGACGGCCGTATTACCGTTGATTTCGCCTTCAGGGATGGTATCCTTGATATCCCCATCTTCCGCCGCGTCACGCGGTTATTACAGGGTGTTCAAGTCGATCCTCGCAAAGCTCTATCCGCAAACTCCTTTGCGTACTGGATGAAGAGATTAGGCCAAAGAGCAGGCTTTGAGCATTCCTTCCTACCTTACTGTCTTCGACGTGAAGTCGGAACGGAATTAACAGGTTAGTTTGAAACTGGAAGCTCCTCTCACCAGGACTACCGCTGATGTTGTCTTAGACGCTGGGGTCAGTGATCAGCAACGTAATCAGATCCTCGGCCACGCCGGCTCGAGAACGTTTCTCAAGCACTACATCTCACAGAACGTGATTGTCGATGTCCAGGCCACCTTCCTCGGCAATGCTTCCAAGTCAGATTTGATCAAGCAGATCGGGAAGCTCTGTCTGCGCCGCGACCCCAATCTCCCGAAGCGGCTTTCGGACGATCAGCGCACGCAGGCTCACCAGCACCCTGATGTCATCCGTGTCCAGCAAGAAAAGGACGCCCTTAAGCAACGACTCCAGGACGAGTTTGGCTCTATCAAAAACGGATCGAAGTCGCCCGACGGCAAACAGCATACACGGGTCCAAAGTAAATTAAGAGCTCTGAAGCTACGCGTGGAACGCGAGGCTTTCACACAGATTCTTCGTGAATTTCACAGCGCCGCAGACCTGGATCACATGGTATCACAGCTCAATGGAGAAGAGCCCGCTTCCAAGATGCTCGCTCCAGTGCAGCATATCTTGGAAGAACGCAGGCAGCTCGCCCACGATCTGTTCCAGCCGGCGACTGAATCCTCCTTCGCCAAGATGGTTGATGTTATGGCGCGCCTCTGTTCACTCTACGAAGGCAAAGACCGGAGATGCAACAGCCACGAAGGAGATGCTGGAGACCAGACCAATCAGCGGTCTGCATGCGTACAACACACCTCACCTGCGGTCTACAAAAATATGTATTGCAGCGACACCATCGAAGCTGTTGTGGACCTTGATGCCATCACACCCCCCAAAGCAGCTAAGTCCACAAAAGCTGTGAAACCTGCCAAGTTGATGAAGCCGGTCGTATCTTCCAAGATCACCAAAACAAAGAAGCCACTCGCTTCGCTGACGTGTCTTTTTTGCTACGGCAACCCAAAGCGTGGGCGGACGCAGAGTTTCGCGCGCAGTGACAGTTTGCGAAGGCACTATCGTCAAGTGCACTTTCAGTACCAGGTTGGCCCCTTTCCATGTCCTCTGCCAGACTGTATGAAGATCATCCACGATTCAGACCACTTCGCCAATCACGCAGTCACTGTGCATAAGTCAGACCTCGGAGTTCGGGCTGTTATTTCGGGAACACTGGAGCGGACTGCTAAGCCTGGGCAACTTGCCACGTTTACTCTATGAGGAGCTCAACTTTAGATATCGCCTGAAATCATATTACGTCTCTTTTCTATTACGCGTCCCATGTCTGGTTGTCGTTGCTTCCCTTGTTCACTTACAGTACGCTACACGGATCTTGGCGACATTCCTTTGATTGAGAGGGAAAAGGTGTCAGAAGAAGGCGGCTGTCGTCTCCGCTACTGTTGTCCTTAGATCGACCCTTTTCATATAAAGACATGCTATTGCCCTTGTGTAACACTTCTTTTTGCCAAAGAGAAAAATAGAACTGTTTGTTAGATTATCTTGTTCCAGCTTATCGATTCCAAACATGTCTTTGACTTCCATTATTCAACGTGATTATTTTTCAATTGAAAAGTATTGTACATAGATTCAACACGAAAGCAAAGACGCAACTTCATCACAATCCCCTTGAAACGCAAAGTCCAAAGGAAGTTTCAAACCAAACGGTGGTGCGTCCCTGTTGATCCAGACGGTGGATCCGCCCTGAGCCTTCGCGGCGCGACAGAGCTCTGTCACCAATCTTCTCGCTCCAGGCACCTTCAGAGTTGTTCCCACCACGAAGACCACTTCTGGACCCGTCTCCAGATCTTGCTCCGTCAGTTCCCCAATCATATCGCCCTTAGGGTTATCCTCTCCGTAGAGAAGGACGTTTGGACGAAGTCTGCCTATGCCAAGTCGTCGTTTCCCCATCCGTTCTCGATCCAGCGCAATCTCTTCGCAGCGATTGCAGTCTGGCAGGTCTGACCCACAAAACCACTCAGACACGAGTGGACCATCCCAGCCGCAAAACTGACATTTCGCTTTATCGATTCGGCCGTGGAGCTGCACAGTCTTCTCCCAGAGATTGGGAAGTCGACGCTCGATGCAGTCAATGTTCTGCGTGTAATGTCGAAGGAGACAACCGTTATGGGCGAGTCCGTCCAAGAAACAATGAAATGAGGTGGGCTCCGCCTGGGCAGAGAGGCTCGACATGTTACGGACCATGGTATGAAAGCGGTCAGTCTCGACCGGCGAGTTGTAAACAGATATGTCAAAAGAGGTTTGGGCTGACTTCCGTATTGTTTGAAAATCGGGAACTTTGAGACCACCGTTAGACTCGCTGAGACCAAAGGCAATAAGAAAGACTCACTGCCTGCATTGACAGAAATTCCAGCGCCGCTGATGACCACGACTTTCTTTTTCTTCCGTAAAAGTGATCTCAAGGCAGAAATCGCCTTTGCCTCATCGCCGCCTAACGGCTGCCTCATTTCGATCTTCTGGAAAACATTTGAAGATGCCGGCCAAATGGACTTCTGCGATTTCACAACCCGAGGAGACTTCTCTGTGGGATCTTGTCTTCGGCATGATAGCCTATTCTTGGGAGTCCTGCGTTTTGACATAGTCGAGGATGCGATGTAAAGTCGGTACGGTCCAGTGTGGAGCGGGCTCAGATTGATTCGTAGAGGAGAGACGAGGGAAATTGAAAAGAAGGGAAGGGGGCAGACCCTCCCTTTATACCCAGTGATCGCGCTAGTCTTGGCCAGAAGCCGGCCGTCCCACCTTAGGCAGCACCAGGCAGTGCTGATATAGGATGGACCGGCTGCTAAAGGCCAATCACTGCTCCTAATATGGACGGATACCCTTACATCACAGACGGAAACGCGTTTGGGTATGCTCGGTTGAATATTCCTATTCGAAAAGGGAGTCGAGATCTGTTGCAAGCCGTCAAGCACTCTTTGGCTTGCCCCTCATGTCCTTTGAAGGTGGTCCTTACTGATCATCTCACTCCACGTACGGACAGAAATAGCTTTGTGGCGGTGGTGAATGTGTAGATCCCAAAACCTGTTTAGAGTCACAACACCCTATCGGCCCATCATTCTTGTTTCGGATACCAGCCTAGTTTATGCGGCGGTCTAATTAGTGCTAATATAGACGGAGCTATCCTTTTTTGAGGGGGAGTAGATACTGGCGGCGTGACGTAGGCCAAAATTTGAGGCAGTCAGCGGCCATATCTGGAGCAAGTCGTCAGATTCAGGATGATTGAATCTTGCAGGGGTGGGCCACCATTACTGGAGGGCGTAGATACCTATTAAAACACAGCTAGACCCCTGGAGCCCAGTCAGTCTCCGCAGCAGTCAGCAAAAAGGAAGTCCAGCAAGTCTTTTACCTGGACCCTCCAGACATGTCAAATATGCCAATTCAATATCTTCAAACTCCAGAGCAGGATTCGCATGGTCACCAAAGCTTCACGAACGCTTACTCTTTTCCCCCTTACCCGCTCACTCCTTACCCGACGATCCCAGAGACAGAGGAATGGTCACCTTTCCCGTTTGAGACATGGATTAATCCGGTCCATGAAGCCGAGCGAAGGGCAAGAACGTCCTCTAACGCCCCTTCAACTTCTGGTCTATGCCATTCTTCGCCGACTCCGTCTTTGAATATCTCGTCGACGGAGCTTCAGAGAGTATTAGACTCCCTCCTGGATCAAGTCGATTGGTTGGAGGTGGCAGCAAAGGTGGCTAGAAACCGAGCGCCGTCAATCTACTACAACGCCATCGAGAAGATACTGCTAGCACACATATATCAGCTTGTGAAGATCGAAGGCGAGAACGACGACGCAGCTCAATTTGAGAACGGCAACGAGGACGAAAATTATGTGGATGAGGGCGATGATGAAGAGGAGGGTGAGGATGGAAGTGAACCTACGAGGGAGAGTGAAGACGAGGACGGAGATCGCGATGAAGGTGGCGATGACGATGAAGACATGGATGATGACGAAGACGAAGATGATGAAAAAGACGAGAGTAATGAAATAATTGACGATGAGTATGATGAGGACAGCGAATCAGAGTATAAAGAGTAAGCGAAGGAGGACAAAGCCCGGGACGCATTTATTGCGGCTGTTTAAGGATGATATTTATAGCCTCTAGTCTAGGTTTGCGAAATATAGAATTGTACAGTTGATGAAGCGCGCGTTAAAAAATATGCCACAGGGACTCGTTGTCAAGAGGGGAACGTAGGCCGAGATTACAAAGCATGTTTCCGGGCACCAGGGCACTTTTCTTCCTCAGCAATCTACACCCTTTCAGAACATCTCCCTAGAAGCCTTTCCGTCGCCAACTGCCTGCGTCGACTACCCCCACTAAGGAATAGAGCTGCCTCCTGGCGGATTGCTTCAACCAACGTCATTTTATTCAAATCGTGACCGATGGAACTTCGAAGTCGGTCAATGAACAAGTAAAGCCTACTCTTGACCTCTCATGCTACCTGTGCGAAATAAGAAGTAACACTAAGCATCTTGACGCTTCATTACTCCTCTCTGTTCCCCTGCATTTTTGGAGGTCTATCTAAAGACATCCAGAAGTGGATGTATCACAGCCCAGCCGCGATGGTCTCTTCTACAATAACCCCACTCTTTTTGTATACTGGTGCTCTCACTCTGTGCTCCGATCCACCCTTCGCTCTGAGCCTCTGTCCCTTTCAACTCCTGCTACCCTGATTGGAAACCGTGCTTCAAATGCTGCGAAGGGTTTTTATTAGCTGTGGTTCTGTTCCCGAAACTCGAAGGAGCCAAAAACAGCCATCTACCGTCATTAAAGGCTGCCGTCTAATGTCAGGGTATAAGAGCCCCCGGTGCAATTTCAAAGCTTCTACAACCCGTCCCCTTCATTTCGCTCAGATTCTTCTACGACGCCACGTTGCAATATCCGTTTAAGATGTCCAAGTCCATTCCAAAGGAGATGGACGTGACACAGTTCTATGCTATTGCCGCAGGCGGCTGCATCGCTCTTTTATTTATTGTTCACACTCTGATCCGACTGAGTTGGCTTTTCAAACCGTGTGGTGCATTGCTGCGGAAGTATTTCCTACATCCTCTGCTCCTCCGACGGCATCGTCTTTTAGGGCCTTGGACTCGCGCCCAGGTGGCCTTCGCGCTGATCTACTTCGCAGCCAACGCCTTTTGTACTTGCTTCAGGGTATCTGCTGCGAGCGACGTGGCTACTCGGGCAGGACATTTGTCGCTCATCAACCTGGTGCCGGCCTATTTTGGATTCCACTTGAGCTTTGTTTGCACCTTACTCGGCGTTTCGCTGCCCAGGTACCGGCTTTTTCATGCGTCAACAGGGACGATGTCTATCATCCTTGGTGTGCTCCATGCCATCATCAACGCCGCCGGCAAGCCGAGCCTTGGCACGAGGGGGTCGGGGCAGGTTTTGAAATTGATTGTTGCTGCTTTCTTCCCAACGGACTTGCATCCCGGCTGACCTTCGCATTAGGCGGTGTTTTCTATGGTCTCGCTGCGTCTGCTTTCGTCGCGCTTGTTTTGCCGGATTTCGTATGAGCTCTTCCTTCGCTGCCACCAGGGTTTGGCCGTTGTTATAGCTTACGCCCTGTGGAGACATGTTCCCTCAAGCTCAAAGGTGCCACGCGCATATCTACTAGCTTCTGGTGGTACCTTCCTGATCACAGTTGTGATGCAGTGCTTCGCCGTTCTGTATAGAAATTTCAGCCTCCACCGTGGCTGCTCCAGAGCTTTGATCGCGAGGCAAAATGGGGCCGTGAGAATGACAATCTTCTCCCCCCGTCCGTGGAAAATCAAGGCCGGACAACACGTCAACGTTTGGATTCCATCCGTTAGTCTATGGTCCTTCTTATAGAGCCATCCTTTCACCATTGCGTCCTGGAGCGAGGGCGAAAACCCTAGCCTAAATTTCTTAATAGAACCGAGGGATGGCTTCACACGGAAGCTGGTTGAACGCGCCCCCGAACATGAAAAATGGATATCTAAACCAACAGATGAGGAAATGGACAAGAGGCCCTTTGGTGATGCAAGAAACCCCCGAGGTAGCTCGGGACCGTCTGAACTCCGCATAGCTTTCTTCAGTGGGCCACACTGCTCAGGCCCACCCATTGGTGAATACGGAAAAGTCCTGATGGTAGCTACCGGGTTTGGAATCGCGGCGCAGTTGCCCTTCCTGAAAGAGCTTATATAAGGATTCAATCGATCAGAGGTTCGCACGCGCGGCATCCGCTTAATATGGCAATTAAACGATCTAGGTGAGTATCCGAGGCCTCGGTTACTGAAAGTGTTTGACGTTGGCAGGTGATGAGCACCCCGCCATCGAGCTGCTCGACAGAGCTTTAAAGGAGGATACCTTGGATCATGGTTATGTAAGTATAAGGCTTACGGGGAGCGCCCTCGAGGAATTTTGCTAACCTAGCGGTGCCAGATGCTTCAGGTGTGGCTATTCTTTAAATATGGAAGACTGGCCCCCAGCCCACAGTTTGCAGGAGAGCATCGACGCGCCCTTTATCACAACGGCGTCGTAGATCTTCGGCGTTTGGTGCAGGATCAAGTGGGGCCACGTTCGGAAAAGGATAGAGGGAATGTTTTAGTCACGGGTAAGTCCGCAGAGCCTCTCGGAGAGAGCCTCAAATTGACTATCAATACAGTTTCCGCGAATGAACAAATTCGAGACGAGTTGCGAGATCTCATTCAGCCATACCTGGACCAGGGAGTGAGACTGTTGGAACTTGACTATCAGCCAGCCGAGAGGAGACGAGGCTTGTGGCCTTTTACATGGTCTCGCAATATGATACAGTAGCTCTAAATAATATCAGATAGACAGCTACCTTGAAGCAATCCTAGAAAATCCAATCAAACTTGTTGTATTGAGATGAAGGCGAGATCCAACTTCGGCTGCTTTTCGGTATAGTTTTGGCTGCTTCTGGCCCCTTTTTCGATTCACTTTAGGCTGCTCTTTGGTCCACTTTTGGCTGCAGGAGGGCTCCAGAAGTAGAGTCTAGGAGATTTGCAGTGCTATATGACTCTCTTGGGATCCAATCTCGAGTCTTCAGAACATGTCTGAACAAAAGAGACCCATCACTCAGCTTTGGAACTTTTCGCCAACGGTTGCCGAAGACTCATTGCCAAACAGCTCGGTGACGCCGCCAGACACTCGAGTATTCAAAAAACACGCTCCAGTAGATCAATCCAGATTGTCTCCATCCGATCCGATATCCCACCAAAAAGATGGGACCAGCACTTCAAAACTTGAGAATAAGAGCATCGAGCAGCCTGTCGGGGCTACTCTGCAAGGACCGTATAACGAGTTCATGGCTCTCGACCAGGCTGGACCGGCTATGATCGGGTCAGAAAATGAAAAGGAGCCAAGCTTGGTAGCAATCAAAAGGGTCAAGAGAGTTGATGAAAGCCCGGTTAACCGCATAACACCTTTCACCAGCGATCATCTCGTCCAGATCAGGAACATGTACGAAGAAGGTGATGAGATTGTCATCGTTTATGAAACAATGGATGTCACCCTCCGACAACTTACTGGCATACTGCAAGGCCCGTTGAAAGCCTTCCAAATCGCAGCAATCTGCAAGGAGGTCAGCCGCCCTCGGTCACGTTGCTTGGACTTTACTCACCCTGGTGAAACAGCTGCTGGACGGTCTCTCATACCTGCATAAGGAGCTTGCCCACTATCACGGGGCGCTCAACTGCGGTACAATACTTCTCGATCTTGACGGAAGAGTGAAAATCGGTGAGTGACTTTCGAAAGGGAACGGCCGTTGCTGACGGTCTCCAGCCAACATCGGTGAGTCATTCATCAAGGATAGAAGGCTCAACCCGGAAAGCGAAAGGAAAGACATCCGCAGCGTCGGATCAGTCATGATGGAGTTGATGGAGCCCGAGACCTTCATTCTTGAACCTCATTCTGCCGTGCTCAAGAACGCGGATACGTGGAAGGACGGCTTCGGTATTAAGGATTTCCTGGCCGCTACGCAGCACAGTACTTTGGAGACATTGAAAAATGTGTTTCCGAACCCGATAAATTGGTCCCCTGTCTTGGTTTGACAAGAACCAAGCACGACTTTCTCCCCAAAAAGCCGATTTGGAAGTGCCTTAGACCTCATGTCTTCTGTGCAGTGAGAGCGGCCAATCTTGGCTGCGATGTACTTTCTCTCCTATAGATTACTTAAAGAGTGTCATTCCTGTGGCGAGCGAGTAGAGAATTGTCTTCCACATCACATGTTGAGGTAGATAGACTCTAACCCACAATAAAATCATTTGGTATAATTTGCGCACCAATTAGGGAACCATCGATGAAATATTTCCAAAGTACTTACCGAGGGAGTATTGACCGGGGAGGGAAGCGAGATATTGCAGAGGATAGTACGATGGAAGCCAGCACCGTAGAGCGCAATACTGAGGGCTCGCTGGGATACTCAACAGGGGAGTACTCACGGGTTATCCAAAAGTCGTGGGCTCGTGGGGAAGTACGGATGCACAAGGACCGTTCCATGGTTGCTGAATCAGCGGCATGACCAAAGGTTTCTATGATGGGCGGCCATTTGTTGCTCATTTCTGAGAGCATCCAGAAATTACATGCCATTGGCGGCATCCTTACTTGGCGCCATCTTCCTGCACTAACAACAGCATCCACAATCGAAGGTATGTGAGTATATTTAAAAAGCACCCTCTTTCTCTGATTTCACGACTCTTGGTAGCATTGTTAATAGAAATCGAAAACCTATGGAATGGCGCTGCTGGGGCGATCGCGTACTTTTTTAAGGAAGCGTGACCAGCCTTGGCTTTATTAGTCTTCTGTTATCTGTACTTTTTGCGAAGTCACAGTGCGACAAGCGTTCAATATATTTGTTGTAGAAAGCGGCTAGTAACTAGCATTATAATCTGTACGTCTCCAAGTATTATAATTGAAAGCCGAAGGTAGACGTCTTAGAACCGCGAGCGATATTTATCAAAATACCTAAGGATTGGGTCTTTAAAGGAATAGAGGGCGATCAGTCGGAAACGTTTACCCATGTGTTCGGTTCTCTCCTCGAGTTATCATATAGGCGAAACAACAGCCGCTGTCTCAAAGTTAAGGTCGCTGGGGAGGGATACACCTACGAACCGAGGGATGGACCTATAACATGAGGAAAGGGCCTTAAATGAAAGACGGACCTAGGAAGTGAGGGATGGACCTAGGAACCCCTACAAAAGCCAGTACTGTAAAAGGCAGCACTGTGAAAGGGGTCTCGCTGGGGGGAGTACTCGTCGAGGGAGCACTCACGGGGGGGCTACTCCCCACATCCAAAAGGCGGGGGTTCGCTGGGGGGAGTACTCGTCAAGGGAGCACTCACCGGGGGCTGGAATAGTGGCCGAAAATGAGAACTTGACAAACAGAGCTGTTCGTGATTAGCATGTTATTCGATAGAAGCGAGCCTGTCAAATCCCACTCCATTTTAGAACTAGTTTGAGCGAACCACTGCGCACACACTTCGAGACTGATTTTATTATGTGCACCATCGAGAAACCATGCGAGATTACCATCCAAAATTGACTGAAACCGTATCGACTTAACGAAGCCATCAAACAATACTTCCGGGATTTGGTCGACAATCACGATCCTCTTATCCTGACCAACGTATCGACAGACGCATCAGCACGACTTGCACCTGATAAGCAGCTTGGTGCGTGTATGGGGCCCTCGTACAGGCAACCGATGGCGCGAATGCTGCCTAACATGGAGATTGGGCTAGGACAGCATTTCATGAATGGATGGCAGCAGAGATTTAAGAGCAGGCTCCAAGTACCGCCGTGTGAAGAAAGACCGTATGCGGGGTCGACCGGCAAGACAAAAAGGGTGGATATCAACTCGATATTGAACGTGTGTAGACATAACACCTCAGCCGCGACCATGTTACAGTAGAGCGGAAGAAGCGTTCGTTTTCTTCTCAAAGCGAGTCTCTACCGCATTTGCCCCCATTGCCCCGAAAATCGCCGTCTTCAGGCTCGGCAGTCTTGCCAGGGCGCTAACCTCTTGGCACGGAGATCGACAACTATCAGCCGAGTCAGCCAATTATCTTTGACGGTCACGTCATGCAGCAGATCATTGCCTGGCAGAGGGTGCGTCCACTAAGGAACCATAAAAATTTGTTGAGGCAATTAAGATTCCTCGTATTGGCTGTTGTTCTCTTCAGCTCCACAAATTCACAGTAATATGTAACCGCCTCGCCCTCGATCCCTTGATACCTTCAGCCGCTCCGCCAACAGAGCAAAATCAAAGTGAGAAACTGTCACGATGATTGGGACGTCGACCCCAGAGTATATCTTTATACGAGGCTGCATAATCTTCCTCCACTACATCGCCCCGGTCAGCCTCCTCTACTGCGTTCTCCTGCTCTACCGCCTTCTGCCGTCGACCCTCTGTGTCAACCGTGCCCCGCTTCCCATCGAAGTCTGGCTCATCTCGGAAGCTGTCTTCTTCACCGTTGTCTTCCTGCCGCATAAATACCACCTTCAACGTCCCGCCATCCATCCCGAACTACCGTCACGAGTGGAGAGGCAAGAGCTGTTTGGGCGTTGTAATGCCAACGTCAAAGACCCGGAAAAATATCTACGCCAATGGTTCCTGGGTGCCAAAAAGGAAAACATCAAGCGCGAAAACCTCAAAGAATTCATAAGGTGGGCGTTCCTGAATACTGAAGAGGTGAAAGAGGAGGATGAGGACGAGGTGGAGGGTTATGTGAGGGCTACGGAGAAGTTGTTGGGGAGGGAATTACCGTCAGGAAAGGGCAGGGCCAGGAGCTTGAGATTGACGCTGGATCGGGTTGATTTCTTGCATCGAAGCCTTTTGTGGTACCTCGTCCGTCACCTATCTACTTTTCAATTTGAATCTTGAGATGCTGATTCCACTTTCTCACAGTGCATCTCTGTGGTCGATACCATAATGCATTGTTCAATGCTGTATAATGGCTTCCGTTTTCACCGCAATCGCCTCTCGCGTTTCTTCACCGTCTTTCCCTTCCGCCCTCTTACTCTACTCTCAGAGTATCGATCACCGGTTAAACATCTCACTTATTGGCATCGACCACATTCATCCAAAACCACGCTACCTATACTGTTCATACATGGAATCGGTGTCGGGTTATATCCATACACCAACTTTCTCCGCGACTTAAACAAGGCAAAAGATGCTAATCCAATTGACGCAGAGGTTGGACTAATCGCACTGGAGATTATGCCTGTGAGCTCACGCATAACTCACCCGGCGCTCGAGAAGGATGTTATGGTGGGCGAGATCCAGGCAATTGTCAAACATCACGGCTGGAGCAGATTCATCCTGGTCTCTCACTCCTACGGATCTATTATCACTACGCACCTCCTCAAATCCGTCCTGACCACCCCACTCATAGGTCCTATCGTTTTAATCGATCCAGTCTCCTTCCTTCTCCACCTGCCTGACGTCGCATATAATTTCACCGCCCGCCGGCCTATACGAGCGAACGAGCACCAGTTGTGGTATTTCGGGAGTAAGGACATAGGAGTGGCACATTCTTTGGCAAGAAGGTTTTTCTGGAGTGAAAATATAGTTTGGAAAGAGGATTTGGAGAGAGATAAGGTGGACGGCGGGAGGGCCAGGGATGTGACAGTTGTGTTAAGTGGCAAAGATCTTATCGTGGATACTGAGGCTGTGAGACGGTATCTTATTGCCACCTTATCGGAAGGACCCGTCGCCAATTCTCATGCGTCCCGGACGTTGAACGGGGATGAAAAGGCGACAGTCACCAAGACGGTCCGCGAAGATACAGGAGCGTGGAAAGACAGGCCCTGGACAGGATCTGGACTTGAGGTACTTTGGTTTGAACACCTGGATCACGCTCAAGTCTTTGACTCGGAGAAGACTAGGAGGCCTCTTATTGAGGCGATCAGAGTCTACTCAGCCAGAGGCTAGACTCGTTGGTATTGAAACCGCTTTTGCAAAAAGACTTAGCCGGAACTTGATATAATATAAGGCAATAGATAGATAGTAACAATTCAAGCTCTGACCAAACTCTTGAAGGCTTTTGCGCCCTCAAGTCTCCACCCGCTGTTTGACCAGTGAAGTCGCTCCTGTTCGTTGAGCCCCAGTGACTTCCCTTCCGGGTGAACTATAATAATCAGCTCCCGCACGCCGATATCCTGAGCGACCTCCTCGGCCAGTCGAATGTCCTTCGTGTATCCAAGAGTGAGGCTTTTGATCCCCACCATATACTTCAAGGCGCTGGAGCCGTTCCCTAATCCTTTCCCTAGGGTTCTTATTATTGTATTCTCTCCTGCTGCGGTCTTTAACCTTACCTATAACGTTCTACCCGTAGTAGTATACGCTACGACTACGGTATCGATAGTAATATATATAGTAACTACCTTAGCTCATAGTACTATCCTTACTATATATTAGTATAGGAGGATAAGGAGGTAAAGGAAAGGGAGTCGGGTAATAAAGGGGGATATACTAATTAGCCGGAAATAAATTGTACGCCTTAGTAGTATATATAGGGTACTTTTACCTAGGATATCAGTGGCGATAAACTTAGATTTATAGAATAGTACTACTGGGGCGATTATATACTTTTTTAAGGAAGTATAACTAGCCTTAGCTTTATTAGTCTTCTATTATCTAGACTTTTTACGAAGTTATAGTGCGATAAGTATTCGATATATTTATTATAGAAAGCGCCTAGTCGGTAGTATAATAATCTATATATCTCTAAGCTTTATAATTAAAAGCCGAAGGTAGATATCTTAGAACCGGGAGCGATATTTATTAAGATACCTAAGGATTAGGTCTTTAAAGGAATAGAGGGCGATTAGTCGGAAACGTTTACCCATATATTCGATCCTCGGGCTTGTCGTTCTGTCGCCTTCGCCTTCCCGAATATCTTACTTGGCCCCTTCTCTCCTCGAGTTATCATATAGGCGAAACAACAGCCGCTATCTCAAAGTTAAGGTCGCTAGGGAGGGATAGACTTACTACCCGAGGGATAGACCTACGAGGTGAGGGATAGGCCTTAACTAAAGGACGGACCTAGGAAGTGAGGGATGGACCTAGACGGGGGCTCCGTGGCAAGTGCTCCGAGGAGCCATTCTTCTCCCAGAAGCCCTTGGCTCTGGGGGCGCCGCTCCCAGTAGAGCTACATGGATAAGAGCGCTCCATATGCTTCTCTCCGGAGAGAGATACCCTCCTGGTAGAAGATGTCCCGGTACTGTGAAAGGCAGCACTGTGAAAGGCAGTACTGCAAAAGACAGTACTGTGAAAAGCAGTACCGCAATTAAGCCGGCACCGTTCATAAAGATCAGACTCTCCGACACCGATCCAATGCTAGGTCAGTGAGAGACCAGAATAGCACCCCATTGCACTAGTACTCGAGGGAGTACTTCCCCACATACATCCAAAAATTGAGGGGTTTCGCTGGGGGGGGTACTCGTCGAGGGAGCACTCCCCTCAGCGAAAACAACCCCTCAACTTTTGGAGGTGGGGAGTACTCACCCGACGAGTGCTCGTATTCGTCGAGGGAGCACTCCCCACATCCAAAAGGTGAGGGTTCGGCTGGGGGAATACTCGTAGAGGGAGCACTCGCCGGGGGAGTACTGCCCACCTCCAAAAGTTGAGGGGTTCTGAGGGGAGTACTCGTCGAGGGAGCACTCGCCGGGGGAGTACTACCCACCTCCAAAAGTTGAGGGGTTGTTTTCACTGGGGGGAGTACTCGTCGAGGGAGCGCTCGCCGGGTGAGTACTCCCCACCTCCAAAAGTTGAGGGATTATTTTCGCTGGGGGGAGTACTCGTCGAGGGAGTACTCCCTACATCCAAAAGGTGAGGGTTCGCTGGAGGAAGTACTCGTCGAGAGAGCAATATCGGGGGAGTCCTCCCCACTTCATAATGTCTTGAATACAAAATTGGCTACCTGTACATATAGGACCTCTGAAGGAGAGTATTCTCGTGTTCTGATGGAAAATCTATCGACTAAGGACCTGCAGATATTTCGAGAGAAGAGCAGGACCTTTTGCGGATCGTTCCGAATACCTCTCGAAAAACTAGACCATGAAGAGCTCCCCAACAATCCAAGGCAACGCGACGGGAAGAACGTCGCGAGGTTGCTGGAGTTGTTTCGTGCGGAAGACTGCCAGCCTCGAGAGCCTGAAAACCACGTGCCCGCGCTAGTATCTCGATCCGCTCTGCCCCAAAACTCCCGCTCCGGCGGGGTCGGCGGCGTCTTCGAAGAGCCACAATGGTTCCTCCCAAAGTCCCCTCTACGAATCCTGCACGGAAGACACCGCCTGGAAGCGGCACGCAAGTTCCTCAAAGGGGCCGACAGATGGTGGGTTGTAGATCTCTACTCGGATGGTGCGAAGTCAGCCTGCGATTCCCTGGCACGTTTGCTGACACTTCCAGACGTCAACTCCCTTGTAAAGAACGAATTACGAGAACAAGACCCCAATGCTTCCAGATGGTATGACGGGGACATAATTCGGCAGATACGACTTTCCACACTAGCGGACGACCCTTCGAGAAGAGAAAAATGGCTCGCCAGGCTTTCAAAAAGCAAGCAAAAGTGTCTCCTGCGACTGGAGGCATTGCCGGGGACCTTCTTAGAAAGCCTGGACGACCTTATCCCGTTCGCAGGTCTATGGCCACCTGTACAAGCAGGTACATTCCCTAGACTGGTGAACTTACATTGCCCGGAGGTTTGAGACTCCTCTTTAATGCCTCTTCGCTTTCTGACGAAAACGTAAGGAACTAACTTGTTATTTACGCCGGATCAGAAAGACCTGGACTCACATCATCGGGGACAAAGAGAACGACCAACTTCAACTTGACGCCAATACAGTTGCTATCTTACAAGGCCGGTGTCCCTTCCGATCGACAGAAGATCGTGCCTTCGTTCGCATGCGAATACTCGCGGGTGATATCCTCCCCGCGGTCAAGGACGACAACCGACGATCGGAGATCTTCGACCGTATCTGCTCGGTGGAGCACATGATCTCATCAATATATATATGTATCGAAAATTCGAAATGGCTGGAGCCTGGCGTTAGAATTTTGAAAGAGCTTCTACCGAATAATGGCAAAGGTTCGATATCGCAACAATTCCGCGCTCTCCACAATGGGCAGGCAAATATAAAGGTGCAGACTAGTGAATTCCTCTCTGAGGATCGAACGTTACCTTCCGGCAACTCTTTCTGGGTGTCGTACCGACAGGTCTTCCTCTTTAGTCTACGCCACTTTCCCGCGATGGATGGCCAGGCGCCCCGTAAAGATATTGCCAAGCAGAGCAGTCAACATTCGGGAATCCAGCAACGATGGTGGCACGAGCTCTCGTCTCTCGCATCAGAGAGTGGATACCGTGGGCTCCGTCGAAAATACCAAGATCGCAAAGCCGCGGATGCCAAGGCAATTGAGGATTGCGTGCGTAGCATCTTACCGCCAAAGTATTATCAGATCGATTCGGCACGTATGCGTCGGATAGTGCAGCTCAATTGCCAGCTCATGAGCGACGTTCCGTACGCCGAAAGGATGAGAGTGGTTCCTGAATTGACATCAGATCATGATAGCTGCGGATCGAACATTTCCGATCGCTGCGGTAGACCATACGACCAATCTTTTCAAGCAGATCAGGAGAGTCTCTTTCTTAATTACATTTATTCGAGTTCTTACAGCCGCATTCCTAAGCGTTATCTAACATCTTTTGCTGTAAAAAGAGACTTCTTTCACAGTTTCTTTGGCTCTGAAGAAAACGATTTGGATCGGGAATCTCGCGTGGAGACCCTTCGGGATGATATCGAAAAGGATGAGGGTAGAGATAAGGATGGAGATGATGTGATGAGTAATAGAGATCGTATCGCGTCCAATGAGCGGATAGATACTGGCATAGTCAACCCAGACGATAAAGATATCCAAATAGCGGGCCACGACCTTTTAACGTCAGGGAACCTACCGGACACGAAGGAAGAAAACGAAAGCCAGCTCCAATCGTCCGCACCTCCACCCCCAATGATCATATTCGGCCTGCAGAATCAGGATCGTGTTGCCTCTTTTACGGAGGCGTCGCGATTACTTTTCAGAACCCGGAGGGACGGAAAGAAGCGCTTGTTCACCGTGCTGTCGCCTATGGCGAACAATACCTTTCGTAAGCATCAAGCCGACTCTCGAGACGAGCTTGCTATGGTCACCGCCCTGGAGCTGCCTTCCGATGCTCGTTTCATAGCGCGGGATAAGAATAAACGGCTAAAGATGACACCTCCGACCGCCATTCTCGACGCAGCCCGTTCCGAGCAACTCCAGACGGTGCTCATGGTCAGACAGCCCAATGTTCAGGCACTGATCCGTCGATTCGAGGATCATGTAAAGCCTGAGGAGCCTGAGGAGCCTGAGGAGGAACTAGATGAGATTACTTGAACGAGCTAGAATTGCGATAAATGCGTTTTCTATTTCTATAGTCTTATTATCTCTTGAGATGGAGCACCACTAATATCCCCAAGCGCCTGCAAATGCTACGAACGGAAGCCGCTCTCAATATTGCAATGCGTGTATCACCTCTTCTACCTCCTTCACTCGTTCATCGAAGTCTGTGATACAAAAGCCGGGAAGAACCCCCAGTCCTTTAAAGTGATTTTCTTCAGCAGCAAGCTTTCCTACTAACATTCCCTGTACTTCCAGCATGCATTCTTTTATATCTAGTGATTTTGCGTATTCCGGATCCGATTTCGACAACTCCTCGAGCCGTTCTCGCCGCTTCACCGTATTTCGGTCCCGTAGCTCTCTCCCTTTTTGGATCTCTTCATCTTGAGTGCTCGAGAATATCCTTGGACGACGTCTGGTCCCGGATTCTGTGGTGGGGTTTTTGGTTCCTCCAATCGCGTTGAATTTCAATCTCATGGGTAAGCGAGGCATTGAGGGCAATGGGTGAGTCGATAATTTAGTAGAGTGCACCATGCGGGATGTTTGAGAATACATGATCAAGGCACTGCATGCGGCTATAAATTGGATGGTAAACAAAAGACTGTGATCATATTCGGGAAAACCAAGTATATCATTTCGCCATGATTCCCTCAGGATCGACTAGCATCCATTCTGGCTCCCGCATCCACTTTTGGCTTCGGCATCCGTTTCTGACTGTGGCATCTAAACATTGCACGGGTATTGTGGCCTACTAGCCCAAGTCTGATGCGCAAAGTACTATCATTACATGACGGCTATATACCCTATACAAAGGCTGTGCACATCGCATAGGCTTATAACAAGAAAATGACAGCTGGATACCTTGCACAAAGGCTGTACACCGTCTTTCCGGAAAATGAAATGTGTGCAGCAGAAATGTATATCAATGGATCGATATACATAAAAAGGCTCTTCACGTTGCGCACTTCTAGAAGCTGAAATACAATACTGGTGTTCGAAAGAATGGATCTCCCTCTAGATATATAGAACGCAAATCAAAGAAGTCCATGTCCGTTTAAGAATGCCCACTAATGGCAAATCTCTCAGCGCACAATAGAGACATAGTAAGCGGAGATCAATACCGCTAACCTGTTGAATACTTCTGTCTAATAATGCCACAAGCGGACACAGCCAGCGGATACTCCATTAGCAAGTGTCTGACAACCGGCAGCCGTCCCCACTAGATAACTCGTTTCAAATGCCCCGCAACTCCACACTTGGGTTTGACCGGCATCTTGACCCGTTTTGCTGATGTCCAATTGTTCTTGCTCCTCTAATGGACGAGAGATATTGAAAGACGTGAAGTTCATGCCTTGAGTATAATTTGTGTCGGTGAAGAAAGACATATCTTGTCCGTAGAATAGAGTTGCACGTATTATATGGCCCTGGCAATCGGCTTCGTCGAAAACAGTCATATTAAGTCCAGTAGAAGTGAAGGTTAAAGAACCCATATTAATAGCCTAGGGTCGAGGTTAGCGAGGAGCTCTGGCAGCTATTGGATGTAAACCTACACCCGCATTAGGTGCTTGATAATCTCTCACCAGGAGAGGGGCAGGTCGATCAGGGTTTTGGACTGTCGCTATAGCAACGGCAGGTGCACTGGCTAGATAGTAACAGAGGCATGAGGCAAGAAAACCCTTCGAGACGCTAATGGTTCTCATGCTGAACAATCCAGTGGGATTTGGACTTATAACGGTATAGCGCAGTTGAGAATTTTGAAAGAGATTGAGCCGAGGAGTGCCTTTTATATTGCCAGTATTCAACCACATCCAATCTTGGCCTCTATTGCATCCGGTTCTGCAGTTCCGTAGGATTTGCATAGGCATCCAGAATGGACTTCAAGTAGCGCATCAAGAAGATCTTTCCCCCTACAGGGTCCAGAGGACACCCAGCTATGATATTCAAGACGGCTTGCGGAAAGGTGTTTCTATAAGCAGCTATGGCTGCGCTTCCAGGTCACCACTTCCAATCCGCTGCTGATTCCGCGTCAGGTATCGTCTTCAAAGCAGACATATTTGAATGCGATGTCACAACAAGTAATACACAAACCGAAAGTGAGGCACCAAGCAGGTCGTCGCCCATGGTAGGAGACCAACAGCGACAAGGAGTTGGCGGGCAAGTACCTAAGGCCGCGACTAAGATTACGTCTCCGCGTGGGAGAACAAGCAGGGAGAATCGGCATGTCACCTTCCAAGATCCTCAAATGGAGCGAAGACTGTCGTCAATACATCCGGCTTTACGCCAGCGGCCAGTCTCCGGCAGAGCGGGGGATATTGTTGCTCTGGACGACCAGATCGCAAGAAATGGCGGGACCACATCCACCTACGAGCAGTTGCCTCATCGGCTCCAGATATCGAAGCAACGTCGCCCTATTTCTTCAGCGGAGCGTGTGGTGGAACTTACACGAACGAACGGCTATCTACTACAAGAGCTGGCTTATCACAAAGATACTCGAACCGCTGACATGAACTTTCACGAGACGATGATGGAGTTGCATGCGAAATTGGAAGACGCGTTGAAGGAAAGATCCGAAAAGCGAGCGGACGCAGAGTCTACTTTACTGAGCTATTGGGGTATTGACTTTGGTGATGGAAACGTTGAGGACACCGTCTTTTGATCGCGGTTATCGCTATCCTGTTTCGTGGGTCTGATCGAGACCTCATATTCGTTCGGAGGATGGAATGAGTTTCGTGGCCACTGCTGCCCCATTTACTTGTACATTAGATCAATCTCGCCGCAAACCTGGCGAGCTACCAATTTACCTCCCGCGAACCGCCCACGAGTAAGAACTTTAAATTCACACAAGCGTGGCAAAAGAACAACGAACGAAAAGCAATCCAACTAAATAGGTCAAGTAAGGCTGATCCTCTCTGACCCAATGACGGCGACCATATCCTCCCACCATCCCTCCTTCAGCATGTCTAGCTTCCGGTTGAGCCACACCATTGAAATAGCATCCAGCGCAGGCGGGATATTCTGTCGGTGGTTTCATGTTCAGCCCGAGCCTGGGATAAAGAGAGGAGGAAAAAGGCGAGGGACTCTTACACTATAACCTCCTGACTCGTGAAGATCTTGAATGAGTCCTTCTCGTAGGGTGTGCCTTTCCTCCTTGTCCGCGCATGTGACGCAAAGGATGAATGCTGGAACCAAAGGCCAAACGGCCCGATATAATCTACCAGAAAGGGGCAAGACCCCTGGGTCCAAAAGTTGGTAGAGCTCTTTCCGGTGCTGTTGGACCGTTGGATCAGATGCAGGCCGTCTGAAAGGCCACTTAGTCTAATCCCCTTAAAAGCTATTGTAAAACCAACTAACCCTTCGCGACGACACAGGAAGTATATGTATGCTCCGTGTAAGTAAGCGCTTGCGCAGTCCTCTAAGATCTTACGCTCTCGACTGGACAAGCCTCCAAGATGCGGTAGATATTGACTCACTCTTGTAAGTCCTTCTAACAACGTAGTTTCTTGCGTCGTAGGCGATCTCGGTTCGAGCAGTTGCCAAGTCACATGAGCGTAAATGTTCAGAAGTTTTGGCGAGAGACCTACGAGAGGATCAATTTCGTCCAAGGACTCTTCGCCACTTGATAAGAACGAGCTGGGTTGGCTAGGGCAGAGGCGAAAGGCGATGTCAGAGAAGATCCAGTGCGAGTTGATTTTCAGACGGAGCCCAAGATCTCCACGGTCCAGCAAAGTCATCTGAACAGCATTGGAGCGAAGCGAGGGTACAATGTATTGAGTCCATACGGTCTTCAACCGTGGCCTGATGATCTTGAGGCTCATTAGTTTACATCATACAGTCTGCTAACACGGATGACTTGCCATATATTGGTTCGCAAGGAGAGTAAAGTAAAGAGAGTCGCTGCCTTTTGCAAGATAATCGGACTTCCACAGCGCTATATGCTTTTGGACCACGGCTATATCAAGTTGTCGCCTCCTCTTTGTATCAAAGAACCTCTTCTGGACCTGCTCTAAATATAGAGTCGTCAAGATTGGCATAATGAACGTCTGAGTAATGGTATGATGCTGACGCATTACATCACTGAATGAGTGATTTTGGAGGAAGGTTCTTCCCGGAATGAAAGCATGGATGACTGTGATCTTAGATGACTTGTAACGACCGGCATGGTAGGCGTGACTCACAAAAGTGACCATGCTCACCAAGTGAAGTGTTCTTGGGGGACGGGCAGAGGTTGTGCCAGATCAAACAGCGTCGGAAGTTGAGCTTAAAATCCAGGTAAGAATCCTGGGTGGCTGGCGTCGTTGATGAGCTTGAGACCGAGCCTTCATCGTGGGCAATGACAGTGGCAGAGCTTGAGTGCTTTCTCTTCAACGATATAGTAGGTTGGCCATCGGTTCCATGAAGCTTTGGGTTGCGGTTCTCGGAGGCGCCAGTCGCGAAGGCTATGGCATCTATTTTATCATGTAGCCCTCTTATTTCTCCCTTCACATAATCTAGCATGGATTCTGACCTGAGAAGTTAATCAGAGGATGCTTGGTACACATGGGAGTTGCAAAAGCTCGCTCGCTAGGATAAGCTGACTTTGAAGGTCTGGTCTGGCTGAACTGGCAATTTTGCTTGTTGTATCTCACGCAGTTGTTGCACGGTAGGCCTCCTTCGCATTTTCTTTTCTTGTCTTGGCAGAACAGGCATGCCTGCAAACTCCAGTCAGCACCAATGATGGACACGACGAGGTCCGCTTACTTGAAAAGTTCGCGTAACTAGTTTACGGTCATTATCTTGACAAGGCGGGTCAATGGCTTGTCCTTCTGAATCAGGAATCGGGGTTTGGGTCAGTTGATGAGTTGGTGCTGGAAGGTTAGCCAAAAGAGTATCGTTCCGAGTTTGGGGTGACAGCTGGCGTTGACCTAGATTCAGGTCATAGCACGGCCAAGGAACCGGTGCTTGCTCCATCCTATAATGACCAGTCTCAAGTGCGTGTAGTTCAAGTTGCACGAGAAAGAAAGGGGAACGTTCAGTATTTATCGATCGACCGAAAGGATTTACACTGAACTGATAAAGCTAGTCCCTTGCGCTATTGGTGGGGCTCCCACGCCAAGCCGCTGCTATTGAAAGGGTGCATGCTGTACCCCATAACAGTATTAAATACGCAACATTCGCTCTCGTACCACTGCTTCAATCCATCTAACTTACACCTCAGGATCATCTACTGATGTCTACCAGATCCTGCCATGACGCTCGCAGACATATTATCATCATCGGAGGAGGAGTGATGGGGCTATCGACGGCCTGGCATCTTCTGAAGGATGGGCGCAATAACGTCACAATTTGCGACTCTCAAGACGACGTGGCACCAAGTCGAGATGTTTCCAAGATTTTACGGATTGACTACACTGATCCGGAGCGGATGAAAGAGGTGATGAGGTCGAAGTCCTTATGGGAGAACGACCCTGTGTTCAATAACTACTATAAACGCACCGGTCGAGTCGTTACTTATCCAAAAGCTCACGTCGAAACCCTCCTTGGCATCGACCTTGCTCGATCTCAACTGAGCCTACCTTCCCGAATACGTCAGAGCGTTCAGCTTCTGGAAGAATTGTACCACTCGGCGCAAATCACATCGGACGTGACAGTGGTCTATAACGAAGATGATGGCGTTGTGGATTGGACAGGAGCGATGGAGAGTATGAAAGAGGATTGCCTGAGAAAAGGAGCAAATTTTCGAGATGACCGATTGGTTCGTATGGAAGTCAGCCCAAGTGGAAAGGTCCAAGTCGTAGTGACTTCGACGGAATCCATTAATACCGAGAACAGCGAAGTTATCCTCGCTGCTGGGCCCTGGATCATGCAACTACTCGAAGCCTCTTCCATACAACAGCCTCTGCCTTCAAGGGCGCCGATAGCTACCGGGATATTCAGCTTTTCCATTGAATTGGATAATGAGCAGTGGAAGAGATACGGCGATTTGCCAGTGAAATCAGATATTGGCGTTGGTACGTATTCAAAATGCACGAGTATCTGGCTGACTCCTCGGAAGGCGAATTCCTTTGTCACCCCAAGATCGCAGGTTCTGCAAAGCTTACATGGATCAAACCCTTCCAAAACTCGTCTGAGGGAGAGGCAATATCTACACCGTGGGATGCCTCGGATACTGATCTGGCGATAAAATCAATGTTGGAGGCTCGTGACTGGATGCGGCAGGGGATACCAGACCTCCAGGGGAGTGGTGCGCGAATCCAGTCAGTGCATTCATGGTGGTGAGACCAAGCGTTGTATATCTTCAACCGATACTGTGGCTAATCGTTGCAGGGACGGCGTAACTGAGGATCAGAAGCCGATTATCACGCGACATCCACAGCACTCGAACTTAGTGATCGCAGGTGGAGGCTCGTACACCCACGCGAAAGATCTCCCTTACATCGGACAAATCGTCGTCGAAGTGCTAGACGGGACAAAGAACCATACCCAATATGGATGGGCCGAATCATCTCCCCACAAATGTTTCGATAATCAGCCAGCGCTTCGAACAAATCTGAAGTTCGGGGATCTGGAGCTCGAGGCATCCAAAGACGTACGAGTTCAGCGTTGGAGGGAGACTAGCTCTGACTGGAGTATCTGATCCAGTGCGGTGTCAGACCTCCGGGTAGCATTGGTCTTGGACAATCATATTTGTTTCATGCGGTACGAGATTGCATTGAATCGGAATCGAGATGGAGCTATTTCGCAGGGAATTTTTCAGAATTCAGGTGCGAGGATTGCAATTGAAGTCTTGTGACAGATAAATATCTGCTTTCATCTAGGATGAAAGTTGAGATGAGAAATACATTCTTCCTGCTGATGATGTCGGCAGAATTGGAGGCTTGGGAACAGAAAAAATGCGCCGCTGACAGCCCATGGAACTACCGCCATCTCTGAAGTCGGCCTTCGTCTGCTCTCCGCCGTAAGTTCCTCCAGCGTTCCTCTGGTTTATTACCCCACCATTCGCAGGCTCATAGTCCGCCGGGCCTTTATACCTAGGGATGGGATAATGCTTTTCCTAGATTTATAGTGTCAAACAATGCGCGGACCTTTGCGTCCAGGCGGCTTACCATTTCTTGTTCCGACGGCGGCCACCCAGGTCGATCGGTAGATCTGTAGATTTGGTATTTCCCACTGCGATCTATGACCACGTAGATATTTGCGTCCGCAATCTGTGCCAACTCATTCGCCTTTTTGAAGAGACTTTTGGTTCGCTTTCTGGCTTTTTCTCGGACAATGTGTCTGATTTTGGCCATCAGGAAATAGGGAGATGATTTGGACGTTCCTTTTCGGAGCCACAATAGTAATATATACTACTAGAGAATCACGTATGCTCGAAGGCAGTAAATGGATGCCGCCTCTTGCCCGGATGTATTTGGACGTAGAACAATGCCGCAATCCTTACAGGAAAGCGGAGTCACCAGGAATGTGGAACAGATATGGATGTCATGCTGTGAAACTTCGGATGCTTATCTCTGCCACTGTTTCAATTCAATGTTTCATGTTACCAACGGTCGTGGGATGTTGCTTAGCATGAAGCTACGGTCAGCCCTGGCACCTTGTGGTTCAGGGCAAGTCTACGTTTATCAGCCCACAAAAGAGACTAGCCCAATGGGACCGCTATGCCTGGACTCAATGCTCTTGTTCTATTATGTTTCTCGTAAAAGTGGGGCAATGCCCAAGATTCTTCGATACGCCTTTGAATGTGGCCCACATATCTGCCGAGTCTCCAACAAGAAGTGGTTGAAGCAGAGGCATCACACTCTGACGCGCGGACACGAATGCTTAGAACGGCGACAGGTGAAAATGAGGATCATCCTCAAAATTGATGATTACTAGTTGAAGTTAATCTATAGGAAGCATCCCTATATATTTCGACGTCGTTTTTACGCATCCACTAGCGCAGCCTTGAATGGCGTGCAACCACGCGGTGACTGACAGCCTTCTGTGCCCTTCTTGGTGCCTCTGAACGACTTGCGTCTACGCCTTCAAAGAGAACGCTAGTTGCGGTAGGATGACTCACAGCGGCAGGGGCTTGGATTGGAGATCGGAGACTTTGATTGGCGTTGAATTTACCCGCCACGTATGCTCAGCGCTTTGGATCCCTGTCAGCGTTTACAGTTCCTATTCTAGATGCTGCAAGAATTGGGCATGTTGATCTGAAACGCCTGTTTCGGCGCCTTTGAAACGCCCGGGGATATTCCGAATTGTCCTTGCGCGCATTACAAGGGAGGCTGTTCCGTCGATCTGTCTTGTCCAAAGCCGCGTTGACCACCTACCATGGTCATTGAGTGAACTTGGACGATGCTGATCCTTCTGGTGTCATGAGGCACGATACCCTTTCCCCGCAACAGTGCAGCACAATACGATTAGTGGATGCTCGCCGCTCGTTCCTTATTAATGTCCGTGCAATTTACTTTAATGGACGCCGAAGTACAGTCGCTTACTTGTCACCAAATCCTCAAATATGACGACATCGATCAGTCCTCCTTTTGCCGTCAGTGCATTCTCAAATTTCCTCTGACCACCGCGCTGACATTGTTTCAGGAAGCATCTGCAACTTGCTGCGAGCCACCAGATCCTTTCCGGCCAGGATATGCATTGTTCTCTCCTGATGCGTTCGAGGCAGCCCCAACGCACCGTTTCTCGAACGGTTGGGATGAGGAGGCCCTGCGGCAGGATCTCCAAGGAGGGTGTGAAGATTGTTTCGCGATCGACAGCATGAGGAAGCAGTTTCGAGACCTCTACACCCAGTATCAAGCTTTATGCACTGCCTATAATCAGGCTCGAAGAGACTTGGATACTCAGGTCCAATGAACAAAATCTGTTGATTCAGTCCTTCATATGGAGAGAAAAGTGCGGGTGGAAATGGAAATGCGCTGTCAGATTCTTCAACACGCCGTAGATACGATCGAAAGCAGCAAACATGAAGCAGATAAACAGCAAATGGGCACCATCGCCAAACTGACCGACGTTCTTCACGCTTCGCGGATAGTCGATGAGTATGTGGGTTCTGGTTCAAAGCAGGAGTTGTGAAGCTTGATCTCTCAATCAGAATGGAGACATTTGATGTTCTAGCCATGTGGCAAGCGGTCGAAAGACACGGTATAGATAATGTGGCATGCTGGGGATGACCGTCGTTCCCACACGTCGTGCGCATACAGTAGTCAAGATCAAACATTATCGGGGTTCATTCTGCTTCGATTTGATCTATCTATAATACAAAATTCCTATGACATAGTAGTAGGTAACAAGCGCAGACACCACGCCCCTAGATACTTCCTTCGTCGCAGCCCGACCAGAAAATGAAAACCCTGACGGCCGCGCCCCGGGCCTTGGGGTACCGGTTGCCCAGATACTGTTGTTTGTAGCCCACGTACTGTTGCTCGTTGGCCACACAGCCAAAGAATGAACCGCGGTGAGCACCGAAGCGGCCGGGATATTTCCAGTCCGCAACAGGCTGGACGTCTGCGGAGGGCTCGTAGAACTTGCCTGGGGGACGCTCATTGTGGTGCTGTCATCGACTGTATGACGATCTGAAGGGTTTAAGCTGAAGATTCCTCTGCCTTTGCCATGAGGCGCACAGCCCTGCTGTGATGATGGGCAGTAAAACCATGCTGGATCCTCCGTTGTCACCAAGTAAGGGATCATCAATCTGGAGAGATTGACGGCGCTTAACGAATCATCTGCTTGACAAGATCGATCTAAGGACATCCGAGCTATATCGGCCCCAAGGCTCACCGGGGTAAACAGGATGATATCGCCGACGGATGCATTCAATTGATCTGGAGCGAAAACAGTCTTCTCGTCCGTGTCAACGACGACGTGATGGATCGATGATTCCGCAGACATAGCTTCCGGGCTAGGCTCTGGTGTCGTCGCTTGTATGCTGGCGTTGAGACTTGTTGAGTTCCAGCTCACGTCCAACTCAAAGGACATCACCTCGGGCGCGCCATCGGCATAGCTGCTAAATAGAACGTTAGCTGGCTCGACCTGCATGCTATCGACTTACGTTTCAGCGATCAACGCCGTTAACAATGCCAGTAATATCGATCGGTTCATACCTCCTTTTGCATGTCAAGATATTGGATGTCAAAGTTTGCAACATTGAGGAAGAGACTGGATTACTGTCAAGAGAGAAGAATAGGGACCCTCAAAAAAGCGATTCCGGAGGAGCCCAGTTTTGAATGTCCAGGTGGACCATTTAGAGGGTTCCGTTCGCAGCCAAAAAGGTTCAGAGGACGTTGCAAGAATTGACGGCCATGAGAGCTTGAATCGGCTCACCAGTAATTTATAAAAGGGCTATATTTCCAAATCAATGATCCGAAGGAAAACACAACTATAGGTATATATCATTCCCAAAAACAGACCGGTTGATCCGGTCCTTGAATACATCTACTCAAGCATCATCAACACCTTAGAGCCAAGCGATACTGTTCCTCCAAAGGAGAGACAATTCTTGAAACAGAAAGAGAACAAGGAAAAACCCTCTCGATCGAACCATGAGCGCTTTCGGAGCGAAAGGGCCTTCGACCATAGACGCCGAAGGGAAGGCGCTAAGCCCGGATCTCAAGCAAATTGCAGCCGACAAAGTAAACAAACAGGCCGAGCAAGCAAGGACATCCCACGGCCTTCCAACACCAGAGAGCACGCCGGGCCCAGATACCGCTCGCCTTGAGGCCGACAGAGCACGTCAGCAGGCAGTAGCAGCAAGGGCACCCTCCAATGTTGTGATTCCAGAGAGCACGTCGGGTCCAGACACTGCTGGGGTCACGGCGAACAAAGGAAAAGGTCAGGCGAAACCGTCTCAAAACGCGGCTCCTCCGGACACAACCCCAGATGGCGCATCAGATGAAGGCCAGAAAGGATACACCGAAGAGCAGAAGAATGCAGTCAACCGGGTGCTAAAGTGTGGGCCGAATCAGTACTACCGAATCCTAAAAGTGAAGGATCCAAGCCCAAAAGAAGAAAGCGAAAAAGCGTATAAGAAGCTCGCGCTGCTCTTACACCCTGATAAGAACAAGTACGAAGGGGCTGAAGAGGCTTTCAAACGTAGGCAAAACTCGATGGTACTGTTTGAAGCCATCCGAAACCCCTCGCTTATCTTAATTTGACGCACATCTGACTTCCAATATAGTTGTCAACACAGCAGCCAAAGCCCTCGGCGTTGAATCCGAGGACTTTGCCGAGAACGCTTATGCGGAGGAAAGTGACGCGGATAACGATACTGATCCAATGGACATGCAGCAAAGCCAAGCTCCAAAGCCTGATGATTTCCGCAAGAAGATCTATGAGGAAGCTACAACGCATTTAGGAAAGCTCATGAAAAATCCCAAGGACGCTGGAGCCAAATTAGATTTGGAGAAATTGAATAAGCAAATCAAGGAGCAGAACCTCAAGGATAGGCTTCCAAAGAAGGACCTCCAGAACTTTGTCATTCAGATTCCCACCTTCACCGCCAATTTCGAAATAGCGCAACCTTACATCAAAGCTTTAGACGAAGATCCGGCTGACAGTATCGCGAGTCAAAAGTTAACCAACATCAACGATACACTGCGTCAATTAAATGAGCGGCATGGGTACCCTGAGACATGGCTTATTGCTACGAGAGATCCAGACCCTAACGGAGCAGAGTCATCTGAAGCCGCAGAGTCTTCCGGAGCCGCAGCGTCCCAAAACGCCGATAAAGCTGGGCAGGCATCTACTAAAGCTGGTGTGAAGACCAAAGGTGGTGTGAAGACCAAAGTCGGGGTTCCAATACCCGATGAGTCGGACGGTCGAACATCACTCGGAAAAGTCGAGGTCGTCAGAAAAGCTGGCTTCGGCTCGCGGGTCATCGTGAATCGTGGAACGGATGTGAATCCGTATTTCGACATATACCCAGGAGCAGATTTTGGGAAAGGGGTCGCCAAAGAATGGCTGGAAGAGGGAATATACGAATCCAAAGATCTGCCAAGGAATACAGCGGCCAAGGACATGAGAATCTACGGGCGAGTCAAAGTCAAGAAAACAAATCAACAGCGAATTAATAAAACAGCGCGTACTCAAAGCGAAAATCAGTATTACTTGATCGAGGCGCTGGGGGGATACTATCAAAGCACCAGGTCTGCGCTATCTGGAATGAAAGGACTCAGCCCCGCCAAACTCAGACGTATCGATGCACAATTGGATGTTCAGAATGAACAATTACTCGCGGAACTTGATCAGTGTCGGGAGAACAATGAGCATCCGGATACCGGGGAGCAACTGACAAACGCCGATATCAAAAAGATGCCGTGGCTGTCACCGGACGTAATAATCACGACTGAGGACGATGACGACGATGAGGAGGATGATGAAGATATTGAGAATATAGTCCCTCAGAGGACGGGCCTGAAGCGTAATGCACAGCGGGAGGCCGCTTCACGCACCCCGGAGGCCTCTGGAACTTCTAGAGATTCCGTCGAGTCCGATATTTGTGTAGATTGGGCGGGGCAGAAGGCGTGAGGTTATCTGAAATTTGTATTATTATTGGTCAGTCGTTACCGAACACACCAGAATTAGAATCAGAGCAAATCATCCAGATGGAAAGCTTCCTTACGTATGCATCTTTAGTGTATCTTGTAGTGACTCGCCAGACCATGAAAAAGGCTTATATAATACGCACCTGTTTCGCCGAGTTTTAGCCGGAGATTGATTGGAGCATACCAAGCCTTGGCACATGCCTTTTAGATTGTTTCTAGAATTGAGAATGCTCTCTCCACAACCGTTCATCCCAATCGAGGTCCTTGCCAATGACTTCTCAAACGCTAGACTTGAAACATCGCTCTAATGAAGTCCAGAGGGAGCAGTGTCAATCGACGAGTAGCCATTGCTTATATGCCGAAGCCAGAACTGGGTCGCGAGATCTCGCACCTAGATCTCATACGCCTGAACAGGAGTCTATATATCCAGAACCTGAGCAACAGGGGCAGGCAAGAAGGAAGAAGAGGAAGCATTCTTATGACGAGCAGCAACGCCGTGCAAAGCGACCTTGTCGTCCTGTTGCGCAACTAACGCCCTTGACCGCGTCAGCGCTGAAGAGTGTTCACAACGAACAGAAAAAACTCGTTGACAGCAAAGACTCCCAGGCAAGTTGGGAGCCAGATCTCTTTAGGCCGCAATACTAACTATGATCAGTGGTCACATGTCATGAGCTGTAAAAACGGAGCACGGTCGGTGTCGGACTATTCGGACAGCCAACGAAAAGGGAACGCAAGCCTTCTCTCCTTGAAATCCAAGTCTGTCACGGCTTACGATAATGACTTCGAAGACACACTGGAGACACGTGGAGTCGTGGAGGCAAATGACGAAGAGCCCAACAACTGGAGGGAACTTCAATTATTGGTGGGAAGGGACCGCGCGTCAGCACCGCCTGAGGAATATAAAATCAAGGGTATCCGGGTGACCATCCGACGCAGCTCCAACGAGAACAGCGTTTCGTCCAGCGTATTCCCAAGGATTTTCCCTGTGAGCAGAGTGGACACCTACTATATACTAAAGGAACAATAGAACCGGTAATAGATATATTAGATCCCCCCTTATCCGAACCATGATCTTAAAGTTGCACCTCCTCAACCAGATTATGCCATTGGATATTATATAAAACTCTTTCCACCCCGAACTATTCGAACACTACAAGGACTCGCAAGCCCTAGCAAGAACAAGCTCTCGTTCCCTATATTCTTTGCTGAGCTGAAAGGGACGTCGGGAGCGATGAACGTCGCAAAATTACAAAACCTACATAATGGAGCGAGTGCGGTCTACAACCTTCTGACTCTGCACCAGGCAATTGGTCTGGAGGACGATTTCTATGACAAGGCTTGGGTGCTAGCGCTTGATACCAATGGGGAGATATGGCGACTTCGGTGTCACTAGGTCTCCAAAGGTGGACTTGAACGCGATACTTACTACTCCAAGGTTTTGAGGTGTTAGGCAGTTGAAGACCCGAGAGATTCTATAATCTCGGAAGCAAGAGCTTCGATGAGAAATATTGTGGACTGGATGCGGGATGTACTGTTCCAAGACTTGTCCGCTAAGGTGGATACTTACGAAAACACTTTCAACGCGCGGCCTGAACTAGAAGATGCCAGCACACCTCTTGCTTCCGACTATTCTTTGGTCGATGAGACGCAGTCTATTGGCTTTGGGATACAGCCCAATGCTACTCTCAACTCTCAAGAGGTTCTCGAAACCGACAATGAATCTGTCCATGAATCTATTAAATCAGCACACGTTGATAGATTGACAACTCAGGGGTCGAGCCTCTCCAATGCCAATAACGAGGAGAAGGAAATCATGATTGACAGCGCGGCGCCAAGCCGAAGTAGTCGAACTCCGGGGGGAGTTAGCCGTAGTCTATATACGTTGGTAGCAGTATAAACACTATATTTAAATCTTTCCCTAGGCGATTATAGATATAATAGATGAATTTATAAGGGACGTGCTTGATAATCTTATAATCTTGGAGTCATTATATATTAGATCTAATCTTCCTAAGTTGCTAGCTATAATACCCCATCCCATTCTACTTACTAGATTGATTCTCCCGGAATCTCTAATAGAGATCCCTCAGACCGCGGCCTAAGTCGAGGCTTCTTACATATTTATAACCTATGCTGGCCATCATCATCATTCTTAGAATTCAGCCTTGGAGTATAATTAAACAAGACTCGGTTCTAATAATATATACGATCTATAACTAAGTTTATTTATGCATCACTGCACTATTTAATTACAACCTCCTGACGTCGGCTCCTTTAGCGAGTAGCATCTGCACCACTTGATTATGACCTTCTACTGACGCTGCCTGCAGTACGTTGCCATAGATTCCACCTTGAGCGTTGACGTCGGCTCCTTCAGCGAGCAGTATCTGCACCACTTGATTATAACCTTCTGCTGACGCTGCCTATAGTGCGTTACCATAGTCTCCACCTTGAGCGTTGACGTCGGCTCCTTTAGCGAGCAGCATCTGTACCACTTGATCATAACCTCGTCCTGACGCTACCTGTAGTACGTTATTATAGAGTCCACCTTGAGCGTTAACGTCGGCTCCTTCAGCGAGCAGCATCTACACCACTTGATCATGACCTCGTCCTGACGCTGCCTGTAGTGCGTTACTATAGTCTCCACCTTGAGTATTAACGTCGGCTCCTTTGGCGAGCAGCATCTGCACCACTTGATCATAACCTTCTGCTGACGCTGCCTGTAGTGCGTTGCCATAGAGTCCACCTTAAGCGTTAATGTCGGCTCCTTCAGCGAGCAGTATCTGCACCACTTGATCATGACCTCGTCCTGATGCTGCCTGCAGTGCGTTACCATAGTCTCCACCTTGAGCGTTGACGTCGGCTCCTTTGGCGAGCAGCATCTGCACCACTTGATCATGACCTCGTCGTGACGCTGCCTGTAGTGCGTTGCTATAGAGTCCACCTTGAGCGTTAACGTCGGCTCCTTCAGCGAGCAGTATCCGCACCACTTGATCATAACCTCGTCCTAATGCTGCCTGTAGTACGTTATTATAGTCTCCACCTTAAGCGTTAACGTCGGCTCCTTCAGCGAGCAGTATCTGTACCACTTAATTATGACCTCGTCGTGACGCTGCCTATAGTACGTTACTATAAAGTCCACCTTGAGCGTTAACGTCGGCTCCTTCAGCGAGCAGCATCCGTACCACTTGATCATGACCTTCTACTGACGCTGCCTGTAGTACGTTATTATAGAGTCCACCTTAAGCGTTAACGTCGGCTCCTTTAGTAAGCAGTATCTACACCACTTGATTATAACCTCGTCCTGATGCTGCCTGCAGTATGTTACTATAGTCTCCACCTTAAGCGTTGACGTCGGCTCCTTTGGCGAGCAGCATCTACACCACTTGATCATGACCTCGTCCTGACGCTGCCTGCAGTGCGTTGCCATAATATCCACCTTAAGCGTTGGCGTAGGCTCCTTTATCAAGAATAGACTTTACAGATCTGATTAATCGAGCAAATGATGCATAATATAGCGGAGGGTGGATATCGTTAAGTCCTCTCATCATGTCTGAACCCTGCCATGGTTGATCTAGGCTGTAAAGACGGATCCAATTAAGCAAGCCATGTCTCCTAGTCAAGAGGAGCTCTATGCTCAGGACAGGGGCTAAGGTCGAATCTCTCTCAGCCACTTGCGCATGTTTCGTCCAATACTCTGCTGCATAATTAGTCAGTGGAAATTCAAGGACGGACCGAGTAGTCAGAGAACCCGGCTCATCAAATTGTAGAAGATAGGCAAGACTGCTTTCAGCTATAAAAGCATTAGTGTCTACCTCTTGGATACTATAATCTTTGACTCGTCCAATTCGAATGCTTGGTGAGATGAGATATTCCTTGACAGAGAAGTGCGCCAATCGAACATTGACCCTTGTATTTCCCTCGTGAGCATCTTCAAGTGCCTCCTCTTCTAAGGAGATAAGACTAGAACAGATCGTCCATATATCTCGTGGCTCTGGGTATCTTTTTGCAGGATCAAACCGAGGACTCTCTTCAACATCGATGGCAATAACTTCGGCGACTTCTTCAAGTCGTAACGGCCGAGCAGAATACGTCAGCCACTGTAGTATCTTCAAAGCATCTCGACGATAGTCCTCGTCAATGTTGGACAGTATCCGAGCGTATGTCTCGTCCAAATCTTTTGGCAGAGATGCTAATCTTTTTCGAAGTCCATGGACATTAAGACAGCTTCTCAATGAATCAAGCTGACATGCGGCCCACCGGAACCTAATCGCATACATCAGCTTTTGCGTTGAATGTTTATGTAAATAAGGAAGTACTAATCTTACATTCCATCGGCTTTGTCCATCAGTGTGTTCTCAATTTCTTGTTGCACTTTTGGTTCTTTGCGCCACCTTTTCAGTCCCGGATCAGCCCGAAGCCTCTCGTGAACATAGGCGCGGATATCATCATTAACCCGCACACTATCGATAGATATCTTTCCCCAATCATGGGCTAAAGGTTCTATTCGCTCTTCGATGTCTTTCTCCCTTCGACTCGTGCTCAGTATATGCAGATTCGCATCCGTCCAGCAGTTAAATTCCTCAATATCTTCTAGAAGCTCTCGTCTCTCCAAACATTCATCTAGAGCATCAAGGATGATAAACGTCTCCTTAAAAGATTCCATCATTTGATGTAGAGTAGCTAGAAGCATATCGTGCGTAGGTTGCCGTTCGCCATTCATACACGACGAATGGAGTGTTTCCAGACCTTGAGGTGTACTTCCACATTGCGAAGAGAGCTGTAAAATTAGCGAACGGATCATCTTTTCTTGCCCTTGCTTCTCAACATCGTTGAAGTCGAAATAGAAGTACAACACGGCTAGGGTAGAATTGAGATGACAATAATGGATGACATCTTCAATGATTGTGGAGCTGAGAATCGTCTTCCCACATCCAGGTATCCCATACAGCCAGAAGAACGATCCTGGGGTGGTCTTCCAATCAGCAAAGACTTTGCTCTCAACAAACCAAGTACCGGTTCTGAGATGGCGCTCTTTCAGAGCCTTGTTGTAATTCGATGACGGATCTGGCGCGACCAGCCATCGACGAACCCTTTCGTTGTTATTATCTGTATCTTATGAGTGAGCGCTCTCAGTAGAAAGAGGGAAGTTCTCGTTATTTAACCGAGGTGTAATTGAGCAACTTCGCCCCGTAAGCTCACAACGTCATCTTTGATAGCCTTGGATAGGCCTCTATATATGTTAAGTATCTATACTCTAAAAGAGAAGCGGAGAGAATCGCACATATGATCGTTCTGCTGCGCCAGGTTGAAAAAGGTCTTTTGTCGCTCAATGACATTGAGGATTTCTTTGATCTCTTCTTTCTGAAACGGCCATACAATTGCTTTGCCGACCTTTCTCCAACCTTTAGCGGGCGCCAATTTATTTTCTAAACGCTCTAATACTGTCTTAAATTGCTTGATAGGTCCGTTCGGCTTATTGAGTGACAGTAACGTCGATGACCACGCGTCGCCCTGCTGTGCTTGACTTGCTTGTTCTTCGAGAATATATAGCGTGCCGTTGACATTGCATAATTCCAAGAGAATTCTCTGACGATCTTTGGGGGCACCTTTGACGGTGTTAAGGTATTGAATGACAGTTCCCGTGAGCTGTAATACAGCGACAATACTCGCTGAAATGCTCAGTGGATCCATACAGCTTTAAGTTTCTGCTTCAGAAGACTCAAGTGTAAGAATATAAAGCTTGTCTTGAACAGCTTAGAGGTAAGGCTGTCACACTTTGAAGTAGTGAATACGAGATGTGATTAAGAGTAGAGCTTGGCCCCTCACTAGTCAACTAAAGGATAGGGTGGGCCCACGCTAAGCCGTTTCGGCATTAGTAGAGACATCACTGCGGCTGCTTGCTGTTGTTGAATCCTTAGCTAGTTGATCATGATACCCGATCTTTTATGCGAAGCATGCACTTCATGACCATATTATGGACTGGATGCGGGATTTATTGTTCACAGACTTTTCCGCTGCGGTGGACACCTACGAGAAAACTTCGGAGGCACGGACTAAACCAGAAGATGCTAGCGTACCTCTGGGATCCGATCACTATTTTGCCGATAAGACGCAGACTATTAGCTCTGGGACACAACCCAATGCTGCTCTCAACTCTTAAGAGGTTCTCGAAACCGACAATAAATCTGTCTATAAATCCATTGAATCAGCATACGTTGATAGCTTAACAACAACTTAGGAGTCGAGCCTCTCTAATGCCAATAACGAGGAGAGGGAAATCATGATTAGACAGCCCGGCGCCAAGCCGAAGCAGTCGAACTCCGGGGGGAGCTAGCCGTTGTCTACATACGTTGGTAGTAGCATAAACACTATATTTGAATCTTTCCCTAGGCGATTACAGACCGAATAGATGGACTTATAAAGGATATGCTGGATGGTTTTATAATCTCAGAGTCATTATATATTAGATCTATTGGTTTCTAGGTTGCCAGCTATAATACCCCGTCCCATTCTGCCCACTAGATTGGTTCTTCCGGAATCTCCAATAGGGACCCCTCAGACCGCGGCCTAAGTCGAGGCTTCTTGCATATTTGTGACCTCTGCTGACCATCAGAGGTTGGTCTCTTCAGACTAACATTCGGGACACAACCTTTGCAGGATCGGTCCTGCAAGTCCCTGTGAAAAGCCGTTCCAAAAGGGGCATCGAGCCTTTGATGATTTTCAAACCACCGCATTGCCTGCGGGAAAGCACTAATCTTCCGTCGCCCTTGCGTAACGCTCTCGCCGTAAATAGTCACAAGTTCCGTCGGATGGCGAACCAAAAAGTCAACCTTCTTCTGATACCGATGGCATAATACACATAAATCTTTATAACCTCCATAATAACCCAAGGTCTCCACGTCAGTGGCAAAAACCAAATTGGATACATTGACTCTTGCTAACAACTTCACGATCGACAACCCCGGAGAACGACACCGGATCGTACCATAACAGCGATATTGGCCTTCTCGAACGCGTTCGACGCTTGCCAGCTCGAAATAGAATGTGAGGACGAGCAATATATAGAGTGTCCTTCTACAAGCTCGATACATTTGTGGTACGTGGACACTCTCTCGTAGCTCTTCCATGCGATCAGTGTTGTTAATGGCCGGCTCGTCGCTGGGTAAGACGGAATTTAACCGAATATAATCTCCTCGCTTTCTCTCGTCTACAGAGTTCATGAGTTCATCCCAAATCTTTTGTCCATTGAAGGACGACATATAAGATCGCCAAAGTCGAGGTACGTAGCCATCCAGGATCACATGGCGAAAGTCTGTAGTCCGGGGAGATGCCGAGGTCTTCTGGGCGCCAGTGCCGAGGGACACCACGACGTCGGGAGTCAAAAGTGAGGGATCATTGCGTAGACGCTCCGACAACGCAAGTCTGACGGGATTGTTGTGTCCGCTCATTCCACCATCCTGAACCGGTCCTGAGGCCTTGATTTGCGCTGATCTGTACAGACTGTTCCAAGTCAGCCGTACTTCGCCTGATGGCTTCGCCGTTACACTCACACAGGTGCAGCCGAAGTGCCTCGACCACTGGGGGAGTCAGCTTCTATATCCCTGCAAAAGCGGGAATACTCACGCTTCCCATATGCACGGCTCATCTTCGATTTTCTCTAGGCGAACATGCGTATACCCTAGTCTATTGTTCAGTCCTTCGCCTCTTAGCGCAACATTCGCCCTTACCGCATTCGTCTTTCCTTGCGCCAGGTCCGTTATAATTGGTGAAAATGACGGGAGAGGCGTTGCCAATTGTAGCAGCGACGACGCCGACTTTGGTGGCAAGAACCCTGGGTTGGTAGCCAAACATGCGATCGTCGGCTCCCAACTTATCCTTCAAGCAGTCTTCGAGGGCATTTGCATCATAATGGCCATCCCTGTACCAACCCTTCAAGGAGAGGCGAAGGCGTTTAATGAAGTTCGTCCGCCCTTAAGGGCGTTCAAAGAGTTTCCGAGCCAATGCATCGAAAATGTGAACACATTGGGAAGCTGGCATGCCCCGTAGGAACAAGATACAGACAATGAGACCCCCTGTCCCATTTGTAAGCTTGATATCTCGTGAGATCGGAACGTGAAGCTTACCAACACTGGTGCCGAACGCAATATCAAACAAGTCTTGAATTTGAAGTTCACTCCCCATCATATCCTGAATGATCTTCAGGACGTCTAGGGGAATAACGCCGTGCGTACCTCCCCCATCGATAGCCAAAAGCCGTTCGCCCGCGGAGAAAGGCTTAAGTCTGACCGTGCAAGTCCCAGAACGGCATAAGAGACAATTGCCAACATGATATTGACAATCCACGAGAGGCATCTCATCCCCAAAGATCCGTACGCAGACATTGCACATGGTATGTCCGCACGACAGCGGGTTCTCTGGCTTCCGGCGAGTACACCAGAGGCAGGTGCTGTTGCTTTGAAGCTGCGACCGTGGGATGCTGAGGGCGCCGATGTTCTCCCGATGCACCTGTGCAGCGCTCTTGTCGAACGAGACCATATCCCCAAAGTAGACGGCCAAGTGCCTTTTGATACATTGCTCTTGATCCTCGGCCTGCTTCACAGCCTCTTTTTCCGAAAACGATCGCTCTTTGAATGAGCTAACGAGCGACCTAAAGCACGAGGGGTGGTAGATGGCATCGTAGACCGTCTTCGAGTCAAAGTCTGAGTCCTCAGTCAGCTCGTAACTCGCTCATTGCCAGTGTACGTGCTCACGATGCATTCTGGGAGGGTACGCGTCCAGCAAGATGGTAGAAGCAATGAAACGTCCCATAATATCGTTCGAGAGACCATGGTCCACGCCAAGTCGGAAGAATGATGTCAGATGATCGGCGTGGTCTGGCCCAACTTCGTTCCCTAGTCGGCTTGCCGTAACGAAGTTGAAGGGTCGAAGAACAGAGGCTGCTGTCTGCGATACGGCCATTTGAAAGAACTTGTTCAAATGCACGGCTGAGTAGAGGCATCGGGAACGCAATCGTACGTTTCGCATTTCATCCATCTGCCTCCAGAGCAATTCCTTCAACCGTCGAAAACGTGCCAATGGGGATATCTGCTCGTCTGCCAGATGTAGGACCTTGATAGAAGAGTAGGAATCTTTTAAGACCTTCTGATCCAGGCTGAATTGGACATCTTGCATCTCGAGTAGATCATGTGTAGGACTGGCGCTCGCCCCGCCACCGCGTTTAACAATCACGACACTCGGTCTGACGTGCTCGAGGGGACTCGATCCTCCTCCGGCAACTGCCCAAGTTTTCAGGCGATCCACGACGCTGTTGAAGTTGGGGAAGTCGTCCGCGAAAATACACAAGACATCGCTGAAGGGACAGAGTATCCGCGTATGCAGAATGTCATAGGCATTGTGCAGGGTCATAGTATTCGCCCACCTGATGGGGAACGACTCGGACTCATGGCAGGATGCGTTCGGATTTGATGCGACCGTCGCAGACGGATCGCTTTCGGCAAAGAGCACTGGATGGTCGGAGTAAAGGCTGGTGTTATCGATTCGCAGAGTAGCGATGCCGTCATTGCGTCCTTTCTTGATGTGGTTTGGAAAAAGCTCTCGGAGAGCTTGAGTTTTGGCTTTCCGACCTATGAATAAAAGGACAGAGGGTTGCTGGGTTGCCGGATTAGTCAGCTCCCCTATGACTCTCGCCAAGCGGCCTGGGTTGATCAACGCGACCTCTTTCCCACCCGCCACATGTAACCATTCCAGATGCTTACAGATGGTCATGTTTGCCTACGCATACAAAAGATAGCTACACATTTTCAGACAGAGGAAGAAAGGTCACAGCAGGGGTTTTGTATGCGCCTATGGTGATCCAAAACTTGAGCCCTCCCAGGCATCCATTTCTGGCAGTCAATCGTACCAGACGCTCGATCTAAATGCTAGATGCTATTGGTAGGAAACAACCTCTGCCTTCCATCCGAGAATACCCACCTCAGGTGGGCTAGCGAGGACGAAATACTGTCGACAGCCTCTATTTCGTCCACTTATAAGACTCAGACCAAGGACCTGAAGAGGGTTTGGGGGTACAGCGTTGTATTCGGCGAGTAACACCTCTATAGAAATGTCAAGCGAGCTACAAATCACTCTTCGCGGTAAAACTCAGATCAAAAAAAAGCTCTTCTGTAAGCACGACAGCGATATTATGAACGACATTCGCTCTCCCTCTCAATCAACTCATCCCCTCATCCCTTGGAGCGTCGATACTGCCTGCAGTTTGGCTACCTCGGTGCCGGTTTCCTCTTCGCTGTCAGAGAAAGACGTTTCGGACATACTCTGTGACTGGATCTCAAATTTTCCCGACAGGTTTTCAAGGACGAGTTGCTTGTGCTGCAGCTCGGCGGCGGTGCGCTGTAGCTCGTTCCGCAGACTTCCCACTTCCGATTTCATACTTTCCCATTCGTGGAAAAGAGTACCAAGACCTATCTCGTCCGAAAGAGCAATGGCCAAACCCTCGCCGTGGGGAAGCTCCAATTTGTCAAGAATACCGGTCATCTTCTGAACGACAGCTCGTTCATGCTCAAAGGATCTCTCTGTCGCTTCTCGGCGAGCCGACTCGTATTCGAGCGACTGAACGGCGAGAGCACGCTCTCTCCTTTCCATTTCAAAAGTCGCCTGTTGATTGTCAAGGTGTCTCTGAAGACCGGCTGCGGCTTGTTTCGACGACTCTGCCAGCGCGGCATATCTTTCCCGTTCTTGGTTAAGGGTTCTGATTCGGAGCTCGTTGAGCTGGTTGATGTGACCGACCCGGAACAACTGATCACTCAGGATGCTGTGTTGGTTCTGAAGGATGTTGATCTCCCGATGAAGCTTCTGGTTTGAAAACCATTCAATTCCACACGCTGTGCAGATAGATGGATCCATCTGCCACTACTATCAGCTTCAGGCCCTCTGAGGGGAGCGGGAAAACTTTACTATCCGGAATGCCTGATGTTCGGAGTTCACTGCTTGGCCTTGCGATGCCATGTCTGCGATGATGGGGCTTTTGGTTGTGGAAGTAGAGGCGAAGACTCGGTGATTGTCGAGATTTTTACCATCTTCTCAATAAACGTAGTCACGTAGATATACCCCAGAGATGCAGCGTATAATGGATGCTCTAAATCCTATGCGGCACGTCCTGAACATGAAACCTACATCTCAGGCGCGAAGTTAGAGATTGTCACCGCACAGCTAGGATCCTATTGTGATAGTCTATTTTGGCTGATTTAATTCTTTGTGGAGCTCCCAGAAGTACCAAGGTTGGGGTCGGACTTTCAAGAGCATCGAGATTCGGATAGCGTGGTATAACTGGTAGGGCTATGCTGTAAGGGTGAGGCGTAGAAATGTGCGGCGCGTGCGACGCGCTGGTGTAGCGCTAATGCACGTAGTCACCCCATGAAGGAAGGATTGATGCACGTAGCTCCCACGGCGGATTTCAGTTCCTGGTATGCACAGCCAATCAAATAAAATTCAGCGGCAGCACCAGTCATTACCTCTCGTCATCCAAATATTGCTGCTCCAAGAACGCCGATAAAAGGAAGCCGCCCTCACTGAAGCAGTCCCCATAATCATTACTCTTTCAATTCTCGAGATGGCTTTCATCAAGCAAGAACCTTTGTCGGACGAGCAGTGGGATCAGTTCATCAAGAACCTTGAAAATCAACCCGACGCATATCTTTCAGACTACCAGAATACCGCCTTCGATCAGGATGGGTCGTCCATGGACAGTACAGCCAACCAAAGTCTTGGGCCAGTGACGAGTCAAGTGGCAGTGAAAAGCGAACCAGTCGATCCACAGGTGGATTGGACATTCATGGACCCAGCCGACCAGTCGCTTGAGATACCGGCGGACAACGGACCTAATGTGAATCTCGGTACCGATCAAGTGTCGTCAAGACTCGATGAAATTAAAGCATTGTATGGCAATAGCACCTCCATGAGAGTAAAAATGTTTACAGTCTGACAGGCTAGAAGAGAATTCAAGGTATATCGAGTCAAAAAAATCCTACAAACAACAGAGAGTGAATTTGGAGAAAAGACAGATCAACGGCATTCATCAGCACCTGGCTGGACTGCATCCATTCTTCCAAGGGATGAGAGCAACCTTGAAGGCGTTGACACAACACGTGAACCCCCAGTGGGAGGTTCAAACGCCCACGACCCCGGTCAAGATGCAGCACGGCAAAAGCTGCGATCGTCGTTAAAAGCAGCTGGGATATACAACCGGTGTGATCGAGTGGGCAGGTGGTACGGCTGGGTGGGGAATCAGATCTTGCTTAGTACAGCGCGCTTTTTTGCTGTATCATTTTCACCTGCTGTTGCGTCGCAACTCTCCACTCCAGGAGAAGTGCTCTTTGGCGAACTGAGGAGGGATGGGGATCTTGGCGAGCTTCTTCCAAGCTTGGTGACGTCGGTTTAGAGCCCAGAGCGCATATCTGCAAGGCGGTAAATGCGTTTATTGTCGCAAAATAAAAATAGCATCTGCAACCACTATGTTTCCTTCGTATGCTCACGTCATGTATCAGAGAGTCAATCTCCTCCATTCCAAGGCCGTCAAACCCCAAGAACAAATACCTTCGGCTCCATACTTCCATGGCGAAAGCGTCTTTCCTGTTCTAATACATAAGCATAGTCATTCCATGGTTCTGGAAGGGCGAACTCTCTACCTCCACGACCGTCCTCTTTAGTCGGCGTGAGATTGCACTTCTAAGCTGTATACGGAATCGTGCTACTATGGATTGGGAACTGTCCTTGTATAGAGTTAGGCGGATGCATTAGAGCAATTTGGGGGAATGGATTTCTAGATGAGGGTGATGATGACTTGCGACAGCACCGTCTTGGATCGGCACACTTATGCAAGTCACTCCATCCTGCCTAATTGAAAGAACTACCATACAGCGATTGCTCTCATTCAGATTTGGCCAGAATCTGAGACACCTGCGTCACGCCAAACTCTTGCTTGTGAAAAGCCCCAAAGTATCACCCCCACCACGTCCTTCATTCCAGATTTGCGATCAGCTTGCCCCCTTCAAAGGTATTGGGGTCTCGAACGTAAGGTGGAAGAGTTGCCTTCGTTTCGCAGGACTTATCGTCATTGCGGGACGTTTCAGTCCACCCCAGGAGGAAGGGAGCGTGTTCGTGCAGGAGAGCACGAAACTTTGCCAGACGAATCTTCCTTGCTTCTTGGCGAGGATACTGTGTGACGGAATCTTCATGAAGCGTCTTCGGCGTAGGCGTGAAGACTGGAAATACGATGAGACACATCAGGTGGGACGTATTTGCGTTAGAAATATTCAATTCGTGTCCCGTAATAAGGATCCTCTGGTCAGCAGGGTCGCTTGGTGGTTGAGATGAAACCAAATACCTTTGTGTTCTAAGGCTCGAGTATCTATATGGCGAAATTGTGAGAATTCAGTCCTCTTTAAATGCATGCCTCCCTTCTGACTCGAGATCCTGGCCACCTCCGCTCGGCTTTCCCTCAGATTCTGACCCAACCCTCTCTTAATGACCGCTCCTCGGTCAACGTGAGAGTCACCTCCACTTCTGGTTCCGACCTCTGCTTTTGGCAGTATCTAATCTAAGGCTGCAAATCACAGGCGGGGCATCCGTTTTCTTCATGAAAGACAAGGACAACGCTGCGTGACGTAGATGACGAGCACTGGAAGTTAGGTCGGTTTAGTAAGAGATCAGAAACAGTATGGAAACATTGAACTTGTACCAAATCTATGTACATATGACGTAGTTACATCCCAGGTCGTGCGAATATGTGGAAGGCTACGGCCGAGTACCTTAGCAGTTTGCTTGGAGAATTTGCATCATGGATTGCCTTTGGGTTGTTGAACCTTCAACTCCTGAGATATATGCGGATGCTGAAGCCGTTCAAGTAAATCTGCAATGTCCTGTTTGAGAACCTTAAGATGGTCGTCTAACTCAGAGACGGTCTTCTTTAAATCGGGTCGTAGTTTCTGCAGGGCTCTGATGAAGGGTTCTCGGTCGCTAGATTTGATTTCCACGTATCTGCACCAAGATTGGTTGTGGTTCTCATGAACGGGAAGAATTCTTACTGCTTGCTGCTGACTGAATACCCTCCCTCGACACGCTGCCCTGCCGGAACGAGTAAAAGAACCGCAGCGCCGAATGCATTGTATAGAAGGACCCAGATCTGACCCTCACGCCACCAATTTCGATACTTGGAATATTGGACGTCTCGCTGCTTGTCTAATTCTGGCTTTTGGAGCTCGAAATGGGCTTCTGTCATGAATTTTGTGAATGCTCTTTTCAATGCATGCCCTCTCACATCGACATCAGCTTTGAGGACGCTCTGCCTGGACGGAGCACCTTCTTTTCTTAATTTCTCAACATCTTGCAATATCTTCATTGTGAAAATCCATTTCCCAATTCGTAGAAGCACCTTGTCTTTGAATGATCTGACGTGAGCCCGCTCGAGGAGTTGGCAGATGGCCTGAACCGTCGAATCCGCTGTCGGTACTCTGACACCCGACTTCTCCACGGCGATTGCTTCATCCCAAGCCGTCATTACATCCTCGCATCCGATTGCTTCGATCATCCGAAGCAATTCCTCCGCTCGTTCTTCACAATCCTGCTTGGATCTCCCATGCCTTTGCTTCGAGATAGTGGCGGCGAGGTGGTTTCGCTCCTCAATCCACGCACCTTGAGAGCCTAAATGGGATGGAGGCCTCCAGTCTACCCTGCGGCTCTTTCGAGATCCTGATTGGTCCTGGTCTGACTCGTCATCTGAAATATCTTCAGGTACGCGCCGCCGTTTGATTCTGAGTGTCTTGTCTGGAGGGAGGACCATGTCCACTATCTGCCGCTCACTCCTTCCTTGGCGTTCTAACTCGAGGAGACGCTCAAGGTAGCGAGAACGGAGTTGAATACCGTCTACCCGTTCTTCCAACGTATCTCGATTCGAGGCGAGACAGTCGGCGTTGTATACCATATAGATCCCACAATCATCACCGTTCTCTTGCTGCTGCGATGCCTGCAAATCTTCAGTGGCTAAAATGGGATATGCAGGGATGGGAGTCCTCACTCACCCCACTGACTATGGTAAAGTCCCGATTTGGGCTTTCCCATCCCTGCATGGCGTAGGCCAGTCGCTCTTTGATAGCGGACACCACTTCCTCTAACTCTGAAATATCTTCCGCAAGGGAGTTATAATGTCGGATGAAATTACCTTTGAGGTCGACGTCATACAGCGTCCAATGATCTTGAATGCAGCACGGAAGGATGATACGATCATGATCGCGACGTAATGGCCACCGTTTTCTCGTACTGGATGGCTGATTGCCATTTTTCAACGCCGACGTATAGGAGCTGGGCAATACTAAAGTCGTCCATGGCCACCTAAAAGAGAAAAGCAACGGCATCAAGTTGAAGTTATTAAGCCAGGTTCCCTCTTGGAAACGGGAGAAGAAGCTACTGATCTCGTCGGGATAGACTGTCTCCGAGCATTCATCACCGTTGACAATGAAGGTTTTCCCTCGATAAGTCTTCTCGCAGCATTCGACCTCTTGCTTCAGTTTGTCCCTGGCTGGTACTCCTGTATTCGTCGCCGCTGGTCTCGCCTCAGCCTTCAGCGTGGAGTCCTCATGATCACTATGGGTCGTTTCGGATTGATTATCAGCCACGGTCGATCGATCGTGTTTTCCTCTGAGACGGACGGTGACTCGGCTTCGTCTGAGGGAAACGGTCCAGGCCTCAAGTGTGAGCGCAGCGTTAAGGATGAGAGATCAGTCGCTGACACGGCTCCGCGCGACCTTGTTGCCATATTTGGCAATTGTGGAATATTGGCGGGGCCATGGTTGAACTGCGTCTCCTTTTGCTTGGTCTTCTTCTTACCTTGTCCCTTTTGTGCTATCTCTTCTCTGAGTTTTGTCGTCAGGGATTTCAGGCTATCGAGGAGCGTGATATAGTCCCCCCTTGAATTGCATTTCGAATACACAGAGAGAATCTCCACTATCTCACTCAATACCTACCCACGGATTAGCTGGGAGGTTAATCAGGAACATACCACATACTAGAGCTGGTTCTCTCGGTGTTTGGCTCATTTCACGTTGCAAGTAAGAGGAACTGACACCTCTCCAAGTAAACGGTGCGAGGTCACATGACAGTAGTTTTTTGTGTTGCAACGCAAAAAACTACTGTCACGTGATGAGGCACGAGCTGCGGGCGTCCGGAAAAAGATGTTGTGCTGTGCTGTGGAGGAGCAAGGGTTTCAAGAGGGATCAGTTGATGTATTCATACGGGAAGTGAGGCTGAGCAATTCTCCTGGCCGTCTCGATGGCGCAATCGATGTCGAAACACGTGTTTCAAACCAACATGCCCAATTTTTGTAGGGCTTAAAAGGGAGAGGCCCGAGCGCATATTTATCTGAGGTGCTGTAAATGCATAGTAGGGACTGGAAGAGGCTGAGCACAGCACTAGCGGGTACGCTAAATGGCAATCGGACTATTCGATCTCAAGATCGAGCCCCTGCAGCCATGAGTCCATTCTCCCGTAACTAGCAAGTCATTCGGATAATACTGTCAGCTACCGCGAGAATGCACGTCATATAAGGTTGCGCTAGTGACTACCTAAAAACTACGTCCCAGATCTGCGATGAACCATCGATCTGGTTTCGCCTCTCGCCCCTTCAAGCGTTCAACTCAGTGAGTCGGATTGTTCAACAATTCTTTGTCACAGACTCGGCAGACGTCTGGATCGCATGATCTAGCAATATCCTCCGTATCATGATCGAAGGATCTTGGGCATTACCGCCCTTGTGCGGCGTCAAATAGTTAGCGTGTTTCATGTGATACGAGGCACAAAGGAGATGGGTCACATTCTCTTAATTGAACGTAGGCTTAATTGGGAAACTGGCTCCGCTGGTACCGCCTCTCGACAAGCCCTGTCACTTCTGGATGCTATCCTACACTACCTCCATTCTCTTGCATGTCCTGACATCATCATTGTTAGCCTTTTCGTATTGAATTGGTCTGAAAGTCCGATTCAAAACCTTCCACCGCGCTCGACAGCCACTGTATGGATGGCACACCATCTGTCCTTGTCTCAGTCCACCCCCGTAGTGCGCTTTGCGCCTACGGCATTGCTATCGCTCTTTTTATTGAACATTTCAGGGCAGTTTCCTGCAACTCATGGAGGCCAGAAACCGAGTTTTAAGCATCCAGAATATGCACCCCCAGCGTTGTGATCGAGTAGAGCTCCCTTCCCTTTATAGTATCTAAGCAGGCCCCCGTTAACTCGGTTTGTCACTGCTGTTTTTGTCACGTATCCCAGAAGCCTGCCGTCAATGATCCCTCAAGCTAATTCCGGCGTCGCCGCAGGCATCAACGCGTCCCCTCAAGTGGCTCAACGTAGCCAGGGAACATCATTGCATTCATTTCTAGCGTCTCTTACCGTCTCAGCCTCGGTACTCGGCGCTGAGATTGTGCTCTTCATCCTACTGAAAGACAGACTGACACAGTTGTAGTGAGTCTCTCCTTGCTGGAGTCTAGAATTAACGACTAACGAATACCAGTCAGCCTCGAACGTACCTTGTACCTGAAAAAGAGCGCGCTGAATTATCTCCTTCAGGATTACTCTCCTGGATTCCCGCTGTATTTCAAACATCAGATCGAGTCATCCTTCAGAAATCCGGCCTTGACGCTTTCTTTTTCCTTCGTTACCTTCGTACCCTCTTGAAAATATTCGTTCCTCTAAGCCTAATTCTAATTCCGGTCCTGGTCCCTTTGAGTCTCGTTCAGGGAAAGAACACGCCAGGTGGAGTCCATGGTCTGGACAGACTCAGTTGGGCCAACGTAGGGCTGGCACACACCAGCTTCTACTGGGCTCATCTGTTAATGGCCTTGACCGTCATCATCTTTGTGTGCCACACAATATATGTGGAATTGATCGAATATGTCAATATTCGACAAGCGTACCTCAAATCACCTCAGCATCGTCTCCAAGCCTTCGCAAATGCTATCCTCGTGAGGGATATCCCTAGGAGATTCCTGACTATTCCTACTCTGACCCGTCTTTACGGGGTATTCCCCGGCGGCGTACGCACAATTTGGATCAATCGAGACTTGTCCGAGCTATCGAAAAAGGTTCTGGAGCGGAGGAGGATAGCCTGCACACTAGAGGCCGCGGAGACCAAGCTGATAAGGCTGGCGATGAAATCTTCCGGTGATCGAATAGGCCATAACCTTACGAAACCCGAGCTTGGCGGTCCAAATACGGTCCCTTTCCGAACTGAAGAACCTCTTTGGAAAAGATATCTAGGTGAGAAGGACCGCGATTATATGCGCCTTCCAATTTTCAACCTCATCTGGATGCCATCAATTCCTTTCGTCGGAAGAAAAGTTGACACCATCCATCACTGTTGGCAGGAGATGGCTCGCCTGAACAACGAGATCGATCAAGATCAACAAGAGCCGGAGAAATTCCCGCTAACGACCTCAGCGTTCATACAATTCAACACCCAAGAAGCCACATATATGGCTTGCCAGTCACTTGTTCGGTGTACGCCTTTATGTTTTAGGCCTCAATACCTCGAAGCTTCGCCGATGGACGTCAAATGGGAAAACTTGTCCAAGAAATGGTGGGCCCGATACGCACAGACAGCCCTGGGAGTCGTCTCCGCCGCCGCACTTATTCTAGCATGGTCTATTCCCGTCGCCCTTACTGGCGTTATATCTCAGATTGCGTATCTGACGGCTTTATTGCCCTGGCTACGTTGGATCGACGCACTCCCAGCGTGGCTGCTTGGCTGCATTCAAGGTATTCTACCGCAGGTAATGCTGACCGCACTTACTATGTTGCTACCGTACGTGCTACGCATTATCGCAGAACGTCAAGGTCTACTCACGGAGGTAGCTGTCGAGCTCTCTCTACAGAACACTTATTTCACCTTTTTGTTTGCACAAGTTTTCCTAACAGTCTCCCTGTCTTCGAGCATCACGGCTGTTGTTGAACAATTACTTCACGGTCTCGATTCTGTACCAGCGGTGCTAGCCTCGAATCTTCCAAAGGCGAGCAATTACTTCTTTTCTTATCTACTCTTACGATGCTTCTCAGTGAGCGCAAGTTCGCTTCTTCAAATAAGCCGACTAATCGATTGGTGTACTCTCGCCCGAATCAGGAACCTCACGCCGAGACAGAAATGGGAGAAGCAGACAAGTTTGCCTCAGATGCAGTGGGGCACCCTTTTCCCAGTCTATACCAATCTCGCTTGCATCGGTTAGTCACCCTTGTAACACATATGTAATAATCTAACACCATGCCAGGGCTTATCTACTCAGTCATCGCTCCGTTGATTCTCTTGTTCAGTTCCATCACCTTTGGCCTTCTTTGGGTGGTGTTCCGCTACAACCTGCTCTATGTCACGGTTTCTCGACCTAACACAAGAGGCCTACTGTATCCAACCGCCCTGAATCAGCTCTTCACCGGTGTCTACGTCATGGAGCTCTGCATGATAGGCCTGTTCTTCTTAGTTCGTGACGAACATGACAGAGCAACCTGTATTAGCCAAGCTGTGATCATGACCATTGCTACGGCGATGACACTTGGCTTTCAATTTCTCTTGAACGACGCAGTTGCTCCACTCCTTCGATTCATGCCCCAAACTGAAATGAGAGAAGAGGAGAACGAAGCCAAGTATCACGGAACGGGAGGAACTAGTCATCTACGGATTCTGGCATGGCAATGTATCAAGCGTCTTACTGCGACTAGAAACCCAAATACCTTGGACGGGATCTTCTCTGATATGCACCACGACACGGAGGAATCCACAGCAGACGAACGCGTTTCGCTAGCCTTCCAACATGGATCTCTTTGCATCCAAAGGCCTATGGTATGGATTCCAGACGATCGTCTGGGGATCAGTGACGATGAGATATCGAGCATTAAACAACTCTACAGCAATGTGAGAATTAGTAACGAGCATGCAGGTCTAGATGGAAATGGAAGGATAACGCTCACGCAGGATACCAGTAAATTCTCAGAAATAGAATCGATGAAGCTTTAGAATTTTTGCTCGTCGACGTTTAGCAAAAATTTACGTAGTTATCAGCCCATTTCAAGGTCGTCAATTTCAAGGTGTTTGCTGTGAATAGCTATTCATTCCAACTACGGAGTTTTCTGTGCATCAACGGCAAGAGCAAAGGCATAATAAAAGACTGCGGTCGCTTCCTAATAGCTTGTACTCCTTCCGTCAGTAATGCTCCACATCCTCTTCCTAAATGACTGCACACTGTGGCGGACTCGGTCATCGAATCAGTCTGACGCTTGACCAAATGACTTGGAGCCTTCTCAGGTGCCATACAGCCGGAACTTTGACCGACAGATCCACTGGTTATATCTGTAACCTCTAAATCTAATTTATTACTGAATTGCGATCAGGATCTGGAGCATCCCAAAATTTCACCGCAGTCTCTGAAATCTTAGGGGGGTTCACTTCCGGGGTCTCTTCATGGCTCGCTTCAGGATTACATAGTGGAGCTATGGACCCAGTAATGGAGCTGGGAAGTATGGTGATACGATCGAAGCCGCATCCAAAACCCGCTTTCTCTCTCTATCTTCGACTGCCCTCTTCTTCAATATGCTTTCTCCAAGGTCCTCAAGAGATGTTCCAACAGCTGGCGGACAGCTGGCCTCACATCGCATCTAACAACACGCTATCTTCATCTGTTAATGCTAACGAGGACTTGGAGTTTTTGACATAGTCTGTAGTCGAGAAAGACTTGGTCACAGCATCGTATTGTATGTATTGTGCGATCTAATCCTGGGTCAGCACAGTTTGGACAGCTTTGGTAGATAGACAAACATCAGCAAGACGTCGCCCAATCCACAGAATTCTCTCTACCCTTGGCTCGTTCATTGATGGCAGTTCCAATGACCGCTCCTCCTCGTCGACTCCCCCATCAGAGAACCATGTCTCTGGATAGTATTTTGCGGTGTATACCTGACCCCGAAGTGGGAAGTCCTCAAACAAGGGTCTGCTTGTTCCTGCTTCAGGCTGAGGGAACTCTACTGAATCAAGCCGGGCGTATGCTCGGGCCAGATTCTTTGCTTTCATCGCCTTATATTCGGGCACCAGAGCATTGAGAAATAAACAGATAGCATTCCATGGGACATCTTTCTCGATAAGCTTTATGGCTTCTTCGGCAGTCGTCAGACTCCAGAAGAAGACCATAGATACGTGCACGAGAGGATACACATTCTTGTCCCTGGTTCGTTTCAATGCGGCGCTGAAAGTCAACGATACAAGTCTCGAGGCCTGAGAGACAACAGACAGCGAAGCCTCCGATATTGGTACGGCCGGGTTGTCGACGTCCATCCCTTGGGGCTCTGACGGATCCATTGGTTCCCCTTGGATAGCAGGGTTGACCTTTGAGAGTTTGTCCTCTCGTGGCTTGGCATCATCAAAATGCGTGCGAAAGATGGATTTTGACGCTCCTGCCCTTGGACTTCCATACTCGAACAAAGCTGCAAAATTTGAGATAGTAGCGTAAACGCCATTCCCCTTGAACTTGGTACCAGCTTTGGCAATGTAGTTATCAAAGAAGCCGTCCCTTTCAAGCTCGTTCATGACTGCATGAAATTAGTCTTGTGAATCTGAATACTGGTTGGTGAACAAGATAGCATGTGCTCGGATGAACATAGTCTCCAGAGATGGTTGTCTACGATGAATCGTATCCCTACCTTGCAGGATGGGGTTGAACAGGGTCACGATACTGCCCCGGGCGCTTTCAAAAGGAGTAACACAAGTTAAAGATCTCGCATATAATGAAAGTTGCTCCCAAGTATAAGGCCGCGCGAGGATGGCCAGGTGGTGATACAATCTCCCAATATGCGGACTCTTGTCGGAAGCCTTGTTGTACCGAAAAGGAGAGACGTTAGACCATACCTCTCTGTCCTTGGGCTCGTCATCTTCAATGGCCATCCGATAACGGCCAAGATCGCCTAGAGAATGACTTAAATCAGTAGATCTAGACGCAAGGGGGTCAAGAGGGTCTCACCAAGACATTCTATCCACGTATCCTCGAAGGTTGACACCGTTTCATATAACAAAGTCATCATTGGATAGGCAATGTAAATGAATGCCAACATCTATTCCAGTGATTCGGGCAATCGATATCGAAGGACTTCCAGAAAGGCGTGAATACCATGCCTCCACATTCTTGCGGGCATACTGTACTTAGCAGCTAATCCGCTCAAGGCAGGGCTGGCCGACGGGTGTTGAGAGGCTAGAAAGAAATCGTGATGCTCATAAAGCAGTTGTTTATGTAGAGCGATCAGTGACTGCCATTGGTCATTCTTGAGACTGACTCTCCTAGTCGGACCTTTTTCTTGAGCGGCGGTAGATTGACGTTCATCGATATCAACACATTTAGCCTCCACTAGGACCAGGCCTGTATAGATACCTTTCACTTTGACGACAAGCTGCTCATGAGAGATCGGCCGAGTCTCAGGTTGCAGCAGTATCTCTGGTTCCGATTCCAACACTTTTATTCTTCTTTCTTCGAACACTCTTACCTCCTCGAATCCTTGCATTGGGAACTGGCTCAATTGTTGTTTGCAAGGTTGCTCTCCTTTCTTGTCCCAGTCTGGGGGCCTCAGGCTCTTGTAGAATGTTTCCCATCTCTTGTGTATATCCTGGAGCCGAAGAGGGTCGGCCGGGGAGGCCAACTAGCCCCTGTTCTTGTGGGTTGAGATATCTGGCGTCCATATCGAATGGTTTCATCTCTTAATAGATTATTGGATGTGCAGGGAGAAGGCCTTAAGGGCACGAGGTGCTCGCCCTGAGTTCAAGCAATAGCTCTACGAGTCCTAGGATGACTAGATGATGATTTGGTATGGCGGTGTAGCCTATGTAGAGTACTTCTCACTTGAGTAGGAGAAGATCGGTGTTGCACATAGTTTGCTTCCGGCAGTGGCGATCAATCGATCAGCTGGATATATAAGCACCAGCAGCGCCGTTTCACCGGGCGGTACAAACAATACTATAATAATAAATGATCGCACCGTCCAATTCGGCATGGATAGATATATATAGTGATTTCGTTTACAGCCTGTCCACTTATCCTTTCCGCACAAAGCCTTGAGGCTCTGCGGTATGTCTAGATGGTCCGCGCACAGCGGGATAAAAAGAAGGCAACCGCGCTAGCGCGCCCTGATCGCCTTGAAAATTAATACGACCTTGCTCTGGCTTCTCGCTAAGACATGTCCCTGTCATGTATTAATAATACTGCGGGACTTCCTTCCCCGCTTGATCTAATCGTAATGGCCGTGACGCTTGAAAGATCAACAGACTTGGCTTTGAGAATCAGCTTGGGTCGCCAGATGTGTAATTCTATTGAGGGTTGAAAATCGCAGTCAACACATAGAACATGTAGTCAGTCCAAGGATTTTCATGTTTGCATAGACGTCAAGGAGTGCCCTTAGTGAAGGAAATTCAATATAGATTAACAGCCTAGCTAGATGACAGCACGCATTCCCCTTCCTGCCTTTCTCTTCTGTCGTTTGGGACAGATGGGTTTTGACCCATCTGATAGGGCCAACTGCTCCTCTAGTGCGGTATCTCGTTCACCGCAACGGATGTGGGCAGCATCTCCTTTACTTCCTAGGAAGCCTTGGTATGTAGGCGCCAGTGGTGTAGCAGCTTCGCCAAGTACACACATGACTTCCAGAAGGGAAGCATAGTAAGTAGCAGCCGCAGGCCAGCCGTCTTTGACAATCCTGATTGATCTCTTGGCACACCGACATCGACATAGCTTCTTTGCCGCATTATAACCCCAGATCTTCACGTCGTTGGCTGTAGGTTCATGAGGATTGTAGTGAAGGTCGACGTCCGAGTTAGGGAATATCTTTTCGAGCGTGTCATGGACGGTACGGCAATGTGACTTGAGGGTACAAATCTCCCATGATCCATCGCTCAACTCCTCGATATTAGGCACCTCGTTCACTGTCCCGATTTGTGTATCAAGCGTCTTCAATATCTTTCTTTTTTCAACTTTAGACAGTCGTATAAGTGTGTATTGGTCTGCGCGGAAGCCCAATGACGGCGATAGGCGGCTTTCGTCTACCAAAGAACACACTGCGACGATAGAAGAGGACGCCATGTCTTCTTCAGTCTCTCCGGCTGGTCCCGTCCTGCAGCTCCAATTCTGGCACCCCACACCATTTCTCAATTCCTGCCGATCCTGGAGACTTAGGGCAATCCTGGACGAAGAACCAACTTTCCCCGTCTCTTTGACTTCCTCCAGGCCTTCCCTAGTGGCAAGTCTAAAAGATGGCGGATGACACACAACACTCACATACACCTCGATCGCATAAACTTTCACCATCCGTCATACTCACGTCCCGAGGTGTATTCAGAGGTCCCGAACTAGACCAAGAAAGAATGATATCATAAAGCTCCGTATATAGAAGCTCTCACAAGCATCCAAAAAGTAACATCCGCTATACACCACAAAAAAGAACGGAAGCCCAGAGTCTTCTAGGACAAGTCACTTTCTGAACAATTTGGATCAGAATGAAAACTTCCTGTCAGAAGATCGCGGTTTTGGTGCTCGCGGCGCTGGTAGCTGCGACCCCATTCGACTGTCCATCGGCACCTGCTGTAACTGTTACTATCGGGAACACGCATTCAACCTCGAGTACCACCTCGACCACGGATGCTTTAGAAGCTGAGAGTACTGCCACTGCTACTGTTACGGTCACCATCAGGAACACGGTTTTTGTCCCAGCTCTGAGCACTGCTCCAACCACGAGCGCTCCAGAAGCTGGGATCACTGCAGCTACGGATGGCTCAGGCCACTATATGACGATCGCGATAACCAACACGTACGGCAAATACTTGTCTCTCTCCTTTGGTTCGAATGCTGGCGGCCCGTCCCCGGTAGGTAATCCTTCCGCCACTACGCTCCCTGATAATGCCTTCACCCAGTATGCTTTCCCAACCGGATGGGCAGGAAGGATATATGTGGGCCCGAATCTCAACCCCGACGGCAGCAAGATTGAAGGCAGCTATACGGGTCCACCTGATATCGATGTTAGCTATGTGGATGGCTATTCTGTGCCCATAACGTGCTCCTCCGAGGGCACCGCAGTGTCCGGTTGCAACACTGACCTATTTAAGCAACCCGGTATCCCATGCAACAATCAAGTCGACGGTCCTGTCTGCCTGAACTCCGCTCAGAATATTGCCAACGGACCCGCTCCACCCTTTTTCGCAGCCTGTGCAGGGGCAGCCTACACGTATCCGAATGACAACGACGCCAATGCAAGCAATCTCAAGAGTAAACTGGTCTCCTGTTGCGTTGGCACGTCATGCAAAGCACCTTCACGGCAATCTAAACGAGACAACTTACTGCACCGTGGGCGTATAGGTATTGGAGATGTAAAACGACACCTCCTGGGAAGAAGCGCCTCCTCACCGTTCCTGCTTCCATTAGCATCCAGACTTCGGCACCGTCATTACGTGCCGCGATATCGTGTCCACGGTTAGATCAATAGTGCAAAAGTATTTTAGCGGGTTTCAAGGCTTTAGCGGCGAATCCCCCTCCAACGAATAATATCGGTGTCAGGAAGTCTGATGGAAATATGTGGTCTGCTCTAGCTTAGATAAAACTTCGATAGAATTCACTGGTTGGCCATGGTTCTATTTGCCATGGGATAATACCACCCTTGAATACCTCGTTTCCTGTCACCAGCAACCAAGTAACGAGCGTCTTGATAACCGCATCATGCCCTGGCGATGTCAATACTATCACCCGGAAGTTTCGTACTATTAGTCTATCAATATACCATTACACGACCAGTTCCTGAGGTGCCTTTGAAGACATTAACAGGAGGCAGAATGTAGCGAAGTTTTTCGGATTTTTGGTCGAGAGATATACGTCAGCATTGCTAATACCGCTAGTGGTGGTTACTAATTGTGAATGCTGCAATGGTAACGGCCAATTGTGGATGCTAGTAGTATGCGTCCCCATGTGGATGCGCCACCTCGTTCGCCTTCGAATAATATAGCTGGATTCCCTTGACATAGGTCCTCTCGTTTATATACTATTGTGCTGCAGGTCGAGAACAAGATCGATAAGGTTCAGGTACCAAAGACTTATCAAGCCCTGTAAGATATCACAAGATCGCTTGAAGATGGCGAGGGTGAAAAAGGATCGGCGCCTTCGAGAAAAGTTTCGCAAACGACAGACTAATTTGTTCAAGAAAGCGAATGACTTGGCGTGGATGACGGATTCAAAAATATACATAGTCGTCCAACATGACGAAAAATTCCACACCTACAAATCAACTGAGGAGCCAAAATGGCCTCCCTTCGGAAGAGAACTTGTGGGTAACACGAAATTCATCTTAAGCCACAGCTGACCATGATAGGATAAGTGCCAACCGAGCCATAGATTTCCTGCAGACTTCCAGGTCCCTGTTCAAGAGACGAGGGAGATGCGTCAACGGGTACAATCTGAGAACGACCACGTCCGATCCGAGGTGCCCGTGGAGGCAGGTCAGAATCCGAATCGTTCCCTTGTCGAACGACATGTCCTGTCTTCTGCGCAGACCAAGTTAGCATTACGAGGGCGGTGGGCACACATGCAGTTTCCAATGCTGTTATGGCTGGGGTATCTTGTGGGCTCGCACCGGAGAGAGTGAGAGAAGATTAGGCGAGAATGATCGCTGTTAGATACATGATTTTCCCATGGATTGATGAGGCAGAATATCAGTCCGCTGCGATGTTGGTGGCCTCTAAATTTTGATAACACAACAAGGCATCCAAATAAGATAAGACATACATGCACTCCCAATATTCCATCCAATCTAAGTCCTGATTGCGTACTCAGAAGTCGAAGAGTCTCTTTCCAAACACCGTAAACGATAATAATTGAACCATTTCGTCTTAGCCAAGTGGCAACGACACGGTGCAAGTGATATTGGAGGAAATGCTGAGCATACTATTCTTCGAGCCTAGGCGGAGGCTTCGGTGACGGATTAACCCGTCCCGCCCTGCCAAGGCGACCAAAATCTGCCCCCAGCTCACTCGAGGCTCGCCCGGGCGCTGCCGCTTTAGTGAGCGCGCCAGGTGAGCAGGGGTGATGCACAGCTCTATCCATCACCCTCCCACTCACCCGAACACGTTCGAACAAGCAGATACACGCGCGCTCTCGCATAGCCCGGTTTCGGTGGGCCTCAGAGATGGCCGCGAAGGTCGGGCGTAAAGGGGGGCGGTGCCCCCCGTCTCCCCTCCTCCATTCTTGCTCGCTTTAAAGAAAGATTGCAAGTCTTATCTCTATCTACTACGCTTATCCCCGACTATTCTGTCTATTCCCTTGCGATTATAGATCGATCTGCCAGGTACAGCGAGACTTCGCAAATGCTACTATTGCCGCATAAGTAATGACCCTGGAAAGATGGAGATTGGAGTATTTTTTAAGTATGTTGAAGTCGACGTGGTATACCTGTTCATCTGTCAGGCTTAGGTTGCGGCTACATTGCTCCTACAGCGCCATCTTCTCTAGTCCCATTATACCAACCCTTCACAAAAGCCCACCAATCCATGATTTGCCTCCCATTCACAGTTTCTCCATTGCTCGAGACGTCAATTTTATACGCCACTTCCGGTACCTTTTCCCCCAAGAACGTTGACCATCTCTTCCCAACTTAGGATACATTCATTGTCGTAGAATTTGTTGATCGCTGGTATAAGAAATTTGCAATGGAGAGATTAGAATCGTCTTTCACGATTGCTTTATTGGCGAATGCCATCACAGTAAGGAGGGTGATGAATTGTATAATAGGAATGATGGCGAGGATGATGGCTGCAAATTCCCAGTTAACGTCGAGATAGGTTGCGTAATATGGCTCTCTTAAATCATTCGTGGATTTCACGTGAGTGCCACGAATGCTAAGTTTTTGGGCCTCTCCTTGGTCCGCAGCTGCGATGGCTGACATAGAATATTGTGATATCTGCGTAGCTACGGCGTTCTCCGTGTAGATACCGCCTTTATTGGTGCCAGGCACGAACCAGCTACCGTACGGATTTGGCGGGTACTGAGCATAAGACTGCGGGAAGTTCGGGGAGATCTGAAGTGCAATCGCGGCGGCAACTTGTCGTGCTGTGGAATCATTGAGTTTAATGAGGTCGTTGTTGTTGAGGCTACCATAGACTGGTGAGATAGTGTTAGTACAAGTGAAAAAGCGAGCGTCGGGAGACGGCGTGTCTAATCGTGAGCCAGGCCATATGTACGCATTGATAGTGGCACAGCGCGGTCCACAATAGGCGGTCGGGGATGAGTCATAGATATATCTTGCGGCTCCAGGCGAGTATTCATACAGTTCTTGTGTTCGGATTTCATCCTGATAGAGATAGGTGATTTTCGTTTCGTTCGCAGAACCGCCACTAAGAATTTCGTGGCTGGTGCAGCTCGCCGTCGCATTTACTGAGCGTTCCGATGCGCCGTAGATTGTTGAATTTAAGTTACTATCTTGGAAGGTGTAAGTCCACAGAGGGCATTCCAAGCCATCTCCCCAGCCGCAGTTATATTTTCCATTCCTCCCAGTACCGAGCAAATTGGTAGGCGTTGAGCAGTCGGTGAGGCCACGATAGTCGCTGGCAATGGATGGTGCGTCAAGATTGCTTATGTCGAGGACCTTCACTTGCCCAGGTCGACTAATAACGATTGTAAAGTCTTGGGTCAGGGAGTATGTTAAGCCCAGAAGCGCTATAATTAAAGGGCCTGCGAAGTTGATAAAAAGCCAAAGAAAGCAGACAAGCTGTGTCGTCGTCGGAATAAACGATCTTCGACTAAGCCAGAGCAATTTCAGCACTTTTGTCTGTTCGTGGCAATCCAATAATAAGTCCACTTCTCGCAGGGGACGGTGTTTTACTGCCAAGATGCGCCAACGTAGCATTTTGGCATAGCTGCGCAATGATGAAGTAACGTTAAGGCCAATACCAATCTGTAAAGCTGTAATGAATGCATCAAACATTCGTTGTTCGCGGTCAGTCAGAACCTGTTTGTTAAAGCGCGAATATGCTCCGAGGACAGTAGCAACCATCGCACAAAAAACGATAGTCGTTGCAAGCTTAATTCCGCCATTGAGGAAAAGTTTATTGCGTTGTCGGGTACGGCTGAATTCGCCAATGGTAGAGCCTTGACGTGGGTTGGCTCCGGCCAGACGCGGTATATCACGAACAGCCGGATCTGCAAAGTTGTTAAGCTGATGCATGTGGGATGAATTCGTAGACGCCGAGCGGCGGATCCGTGGTATTGTTTACGGCTGATCAGGATTTGACGAAGGCGTAGAACCTTGTGCCAAATTTTGCGATGTTGTCGGTCGAACAGCTTGCGCTGAAGCTATTGAACCGGAGGCTAACAATGGCATTGGTGTCCGATTACGAGGGCTAACGTTTGTTGTAGACGGAGCGTTACGTTGACGGGAGTATTTGGATGTTGGATATTTCCAGCCTATATATAAAAGTAACGTTTGTCGACACGTCACACATGGCAGTGCATCCTCGCATGCTTAGCAAGCAATTAAAACTATTATCAGGGGGCGTAGTATTTAATGGCCGGACTCAAGGCTTAGCATTATGTCTCTAAAGCCCAGTATCTTAACAGCCTTTGTATTTGAAACAAATACTTTGCGTACAAAGTTGTTTAGAAAGACCAGATCAATAATCTTGTGGCCAAGCACTTGTTCTCAAAATCGATTGTTGAGGAAATGTGGGCGTTTGGTCTGTCTGAGGGGTCCGGCCACTAAATACCGCGGCCCCTGATGTATCAAGGTCGATTTTCTAGACGAGGACCTCGCTTTGGTGGCCTCGTCTTCCGTAAGGACTCTATCAGGCAGCAATGCGGGCTATTTCATCTCTAAAAGTGTTACTGACCCGAGCACCAAATAAAATCTTCAGTCAGGCCTCTTCAGGGTCCTTCACTGCCCCTTCACTGCCCTTGTGGCAAAATCGAGGAGGCTTCCTACTGACGTGAGTGGTCACCAGCCTCGAGACTACAATGAGCTGCCAAGGCTACCTTTACGTTGAATTCTACCTTCAGTGATTTGCTACAAAATCGAATTACCTCCATTTCTCACGCAATGCACCAGGGTGGTTCGATATGCAGGCAGACGGTCAGTTGCGCCTTATCTGTTATCTTAACCTGGATCTGGGTGAAAACGTAAGATCGCATTGCAAGTCGTCTCGCATCGACTACTTCGTGCCTTCTGTCACTTCATCATCAATCCTCCATAGGTCGCACATCGAGCCTGCAGTGCCTGATAATGCAGTGCGGAGAGCCAAGGTGACAGAATTCCGCCCCGGACTCACCCCTCTCCCAGCCTAGGGTGAGCGCCGCTTTACGCTCGCGCGACGCGGGTGAGGGTCGCGCGAGCCTGGGTGATCCTGGGTGCTGCCTGGGTGATGGCGCTCCGGTAAGCGTGGGGGGGCTGCTGCCTGATGGCTGTGCTTGTCAAAGAAGCGAAATCATTACGTGTCGATTCCACTTTATGGCTGAGCGATTCGTGGGTCCGCCGAAGCTGTTTGCGTGGTGTGGATATCCAGGCGCAGCTCAAATTCCAAAGCTAGCTGACAGGGCGAGGGCACGAGAAAAAGCGGCGGCGACGTCGAAAACATCTAAAGAACAACATCGCTCCGTCACGCTCCTCTCTTCCTGCACTCCTCGACAATTTCTGTGCTCCTCCTTGTCTATCGCCCTCCGTCTTTGTTCTGCAACTCGACTTTCTCTTGCCCTGAACAACGTTCCTTTGGCCCTGGTCGCCGCTGCTCGACTTCTCACCTATCAGCTTATCTTTACCGTCCTGTCCACCCTTTCCCGTATCTCAATTGGCACTGAGAATCCGCCAGAGGCTGCGACGATAGTTCCTTCGACGCAAACTTTGCGCCCGTCCCCCGCTCGCTCACTCAGCTCGGTCCCCTGCTCAAGCACGACTCCCCCCGATCCTCGAAACGTGCGACATCTTACGGCTTCGCTCTTTCCAGCTCTCCTCGCGTCGCCTCCGTCGCCTCTCTCCATATCCCCGAGAAGAGCCATGTGCCTGCTCTGCCATATCATATCCACCGGCGGCCCATCACGGCCGCGCTGATAGAGGGGCCCGCAACGAGGTAGACTCGGCCCAGGGCATGGGGAGTGGGTATTCCCGTCGGATACAGTTTGGCACGGTCCCAGGCATCAGACATTGCCAACGTGGCAGGGCTGTAGCGAGCGCGCGCCGACGTGCACTGCCTCGTATCGCTTCGACCTAGGGTTAGGCATCTGTCACGGCTGACGTGGCGGCGACTCGATCACAAGGATGTCCACGTGCACTGCCCACTGGTGCCTGGATCGCGAACTAGGTGCTTGAAGGCGCACCGCTTTTATGTGCCGTTTTGCCGGGTCTCCCTCAACTGCACTCAGTACAGCGGCGAGTCTACTGCTCGTGAACTTTATAGTTCCAGCGGCGCCGACGACGAGCCCTGCGCGAGCAGTGGAGCAGTCGTGACGAGCTTCGAAAGGGCGAGATTCCTTCTGCGACTTTGCCGGCAAGGATTTTGCAAGGCACTCTATGAAGCGAATGTCGTGATAGTGCAGCTGGCTGCTACGGTGGAGCGTGGTCTAGGCGCAAGGTCAAGAGAACGACAGGGGATGAGCGACTGAGGGCTGCGCCGATAAACCTCTGAGACGCAAATCGCGCTCCTCGCTGCGCCTCGTGGGAGACGTGGTGCAGCCGATGCGTCATGGCAGTCTCAGCCTGCAAGCCCCGGTCGCTGCAGCTGACGTCTTCTACGCGATATAGAGGTCCACGAGGGGCGCAGCGGTGATCCAGCGGCATAGGATGAACGGAAACGGGGCTCGATTGGCTGGCTGGTGCTCCGAGGCCCACTCCTTGAGGCGCGAGGCGTGAGGATTGCTTGCCGATCGACGATCGATGGTCTCTGCGGTGTGGAGGCGAGGGGAAGGTGGGAGATTTGCGGTGTGTGCGGGGAGGATGGCAGAAGAGGGCCTGCCAGCCTTTGGGTACATATGACCCGTCCCTCGCCCTATTGACCGGCCTCCAGATTTCTCTCGAACCCTCCACGCAATAGCTCAGCCGATTTCCCCAATTCTCCCCCATTCGCTCTCGCAGCCTGCAATGGCCTCTGTCATTTTGGATGCCATCTATCCCCTTCAACCTCCGCGCTCTGCGGGCAGGCTTCTGAAAGCGCGTTCGAAGGGGCGTGCTGCAGCGCGGAAGCGCGGTGCTTCAACGGTCAGCAAGGAGCGCCGCAACTCTATGGTCCCTGCACTGAAGATCTCCACGAGCGCTGACCTCGGAAACTGCGTTGACCTAACTTCCCCCCCAGCCGATGGAGACTGTCCGCGACCCATTCGGTGAGCCGGCGCTGGGTTTTAGAGGCAAAGAAAACGTCTAAGGTAAGGTCCACTGTCTTTGGTGTCGATCGCCGTTCAATAACGACTTCCAGGTCCCCCTTCGATTGGACCCGAACTCACGGCCGGTGACGAGGAGAAAGACGACCCCCTCCTATCCTTGGAGGAGCTGCTGCGCGATGCCGGAGGAGGGCAGGAGCCACAGCGTGCGGCGGCGAGTGTCGACCACGGGAGTGCGAGAGCGGACGGCGCGGTTGAGCATCCCACCCCGAACGACTGGGACGATAGTCCCACTCCCAGACCGAGCAGAGATGGAGATGAGCGTAAGGAGACCGCCGGCCCCGGCAGCGTCCATCTTCGCGGCGGCGGCGGCGTGTCCGACGAGCGGGGTGGACAGCAGGCTGCTCTCGGCAGTCCACCGATTATGGTGCCAGACTCAGAAGCCAGGTACGACCCCTTGACCCTTCGCTCGCTGAGTTCGCTGCTAAGAGTTCTAAAATCTAGGCCTGTCACTCTTCGCGAGAAGATAGGTCATTCTACCTCCGGTCCACCATCCCCTCCACCACCACCACCACCACCACCACCACCACCTCCTCCTCCTCCTCCTCCTCCTCCTCCTCCTCCTCCAGCTCCAGCAGCAGCAACAGCGACACCACCACCTCCTCCTCCTCCTCCAGCTCCAGTAGTAGCAGCAGCAGCAGCAACACCTCCTCCTCCTCCAGCAGCAGCACAATCTGCTGATACCGCCCTCTCGTCGATACTCGAAACACACACGGAACTAGGTGGCAGTCCCCGCAAAGACACCGGACCCGGCCCCTTCAGTGATGAAAAGAGAAAGCAGACACAGGTGACGGGTATATTGGAGAAGATGATACACCAGATAGGGACCGGTCGGCCGGAGGCGTGAGAGGCGTTCGAGCTCCCTCCAAGCGCACGGCGGACAAGACAGGTTTCAACGAGGGCGGCGAAGGTAAATCGAGGTCGAAGAAAGTCCGACGTATAGGTCAGTCCCCAGGCCCTTCTCGCTGTGGGCCGCGACTGATGACTTCAGGAAGACCCCATCAACGAGACAGATGGTGCCGTTCATGAACAGATTCTCGCTTAGCACCGATTGCAACCTAAGCCTGTCTTCAAACGACCTCCCCTTCTGCCAGACTTCTGCCAAGGCAATAATACCAGAAGCTCAACCCCATCCAGTGGGCCTGGTGACAGTCAGGGTGAGCCCCCCGGCCCCCTGTATTTCTGACCAGCGTCCTGGCCTTTCCTTCTGACATAATTATAGACAACCCGGTCCTGCTGGAGGATGACAGCGTTATCGCCGACGAAAGCGGTGCCTCCGCCAAGGCCGCCAGCGTTGAGCCAGAGATTGAACCTGCGCGTACTCTCAGCTCTCACACGAGGGAACAGGCAAAGACGCACGGTTGCGTGAGTATTTATGCTACCAAACCTACCACCGAACCTATGGACCTCCCGACCTCTCCAAGTGCCGCTCTACCGCAGCGTCCATGCGGGCGGGTCGTCGGCGAAGAAGATTATGGAGCAGCGGCGGTCACAAGTCCTCCTAGCGTTCCTACGCCCTCACTTCCCCAGCAATCCGAGCCGGGAGCTTCACCACTTGAAGAGCAATGGGGGATCAAAAAGATTGTCGGCAGGAGACGGGTGGGGAAGGGCGTTGAATACAAGGTGCGCTGGGATGATACATGGCTGCCCACCAGCGAATTAGGGAACGCCCAACGGCTGCTGCAAGAGTTTGAGGCACAACGTCGGGCACAGCGAGGCCTTAAGCCACACAGAGCGACATAGGCCGGCAATGATGTATGAGATCTTGGACGCTGAACGCATAAATAATTGTTTCAAATTGCTTGGGAGTGTTGAGGCGTAATGTTGGTGGCAAAAGGCAGCTAACATGAGCTTTGCTGTATGTCCCAATGTATGTACATTGCACTCTCTGGCAAGTGCTATATTATCTGCTTAATCAAACACATCTCTCTCACGGATCTTTGTTGCCTCGCACTCGCCAGACGGGTCAGACTTTAATTAACCACAGCAGAAGCACAGCTTCCTTTACTCCCACCACCGCTGCTATCTTCGGAGTCCTTATCTCTTTGCTGCCGTCGCTGCTTCTTTCCTTGTTGCCTTTCGTTTCTTATTGACTTCCTCGCTCTCTTGGACCGGGAGTAATAAGATTGTGGACGTAATTGAAAGACCTTGGTGGTGTAGTTCCAAGATTGACCTGGCGGCTTCCATTGCCTCTGCTGATAAGCTTTGCACGTCTTGGAACCCTTGCGACTACCTTCTCCCCGCCCACCCACGTATTCCTGTAGAAGAGCATAAGATTTTTGCTTTAATAAGCAGATCAATCTAATTTGCTGTCCTGCCTACATAAATCTTTCCAGGTATCTTTCAGCGATACCATCCTTCCACTCGAACAGTTTTGGCACATAGTACATAAGGATCCCCAACGTCTTCTCGTGCTCCAAGGCTTCCAGAGTTTTCTCATCAAATCCCTGTAGAAGCATACTGCGCCGGAATCTGTCATAAAAGAACGATTCGAGTGCTTCGCGGTCTTCAACATCCTCCCAGCCATCCCTCGTCATGTATCCAAACAGGTGTTCGACGAAATGTAAATTGTGTCCAAGAGGAAGGTACTGAGCGCCATCCCAATCGAGAATCGCCGTGAGTTTTCCAGAAGCCGAGTCTACCAGATAATTGAACGGCGTCATATCCATGTGAGTCAGAACAAGCGGAAGTTTCGCGAGTAGATGGTCCTGCTCTTGAATTCTCGATATAGAAGCCTTAATCTGACGCCGCAGGTCTGTGTTCCGAAACTCGAAGCGATTGACCATTAAGTCGATGCTGAAAAGAGATGCATTGAAGCATGAGTGGTCGGAAGGACCCTGTGCTTTCCGAGTCAAAGCATCGGCAAGGTCACCGATTGTCTGGAACCGGTGATTAAAAGTCAAAGATACCTCGCTAGACGCGAGAAGTCCTGTATATGGTATTCCAGCGGAAAACTGAGACGTATATATGAAGAGTCCTTCGTGACTTCCTTGAAATGACACCAATGGAGCCATTACGCCATGAAGATGATGAGCCTCTGTGGTACCCCAGAGATCTTGTTTCTCGTGGCGAAACTGTACGACCACGTCTTTCCTACCGGAAGTGGAACTGTGAAGACCTGCAATACACGTGTAGCTGAAACTGCCTTGGTAAAGATTTGGCGTCACATGAACGGAGGTATCGTGGCCTGGGACAAGCTGCGGTATCAAATCTCGTCGAATGTACTGATGGCACTTTGCTTGAGTGTTTCGCGGGCATTGTGAGAAGAATTGCACAACGAGCGACCGCTGGTAGCTATCCATGCCTGCTGTGAGTTTTGAAATGTGGATTGATACAGGTAGGTTAGGTGGTTAGGTTCTGGAAGATCACATTTGGTGGCGTAGGGCTGGAAGGCAGGAGTGGCAGGCTTGTGCTTGGTGCGTCGCATGACAGAATCTACGCGCGCAGGATTCTTTATACCTAGGCCTCTAGTCCCTTGCAAGCCGACGAATTTAGATGCAGCAGTCTCACTCTTCGATGGAAAGTTGGGTTAGATAAGTCTAAGTGATATGAAGAGCCTTCTAAGACATCCAGCGCGCACCGCACTGCATCGCACATACCCAAGTACGAAATCCCCCCCGAAGCCAATGTCGTCTTCCAATCTTCCCATTCCTATCTAGAAAGAGTGCATTTTGGAGTCTATGAAGACTCTGTGCTTCCCATTCTTTTGGGGACTACACACATTGTTTCCTTTGCATTCAACGATCCCCAGCTCGTTTTTGGAGAAGGTCCACTCGGTGAGGACGGGATAAGTAGTATCGCCGTCAGCACCGCCAGCGTGCTGGTAAGGAACTCGCACAGTGCCGTTTCCACTGGAGTGCATGAATTCGGCAGACTCGTGACGACCGCCGTCAGCGATGGAGAGCTTCGATACCACAGCCACAACCTTCTCAAGCCGATTTGCAACCAAGAAGTCTCGAAGCTGAGATGCAAATCCAACGCTGAGTCCCTTCGTCTGGCTATTGAGGCTGTACTCAAACCCCTGAAAGTTCCCGTCGTCATTCAGAAACAGCGAGGTTGGAGTGAGTTGCATGACATCGAGTTCTTTAAGATTCCTACTCTGATAGACGTCGATGTCGAGACTCGGCCTTGTGTGGACCATGACGCAGCCTTCGTGCAGCTCTTGGTGGCGGTGGAGGATTCCGGCTCCGTATTGGTGATGCATCTGATTCTGCACAAAGATGTCCGCGATGTCTTTGAGGATGCGAGGGTTGAGGGCCATGTCCTGCTCTTCGAATGTCTTGATTCTATTGAACAGGGAGGCATCCAGAACGCCTCGGTCTAGACTGCACGAGGCCATGTTTTCAAAGCCAAAGCTGAAGCTGGGAATTGTCAGTGAAACATTGAATACTCTCTCACGTGGCGAGACATACCGTTGAAACGAACTATGTTCAACAAGATCTGAAGGGCGGAGAAATTCTGAGCACGGCAAGAGCTTCAAGGAAATATCGCGCGAGGTCTTAAGCACATGAGAACCAGCTGGTCACTGCTGCCTAGAAGCGGGGTCATTTCTTGCCGCACGGCTGCAGGTGATTTATCAAATCATGGAGAATCGCTGCATGGGCCCTGCAGCAAGCCAATCGGTTACCGGAAGAGATCAGGGTCAGGGCTCATAATTATCGAGTTGGCCGCGAGGACTGCGGCAACATCACCGCATACCGTGGGCCCGATCCCTCAGATGCGCTCTTCAACCCATTTCAAGAGCGGCAAGTTGTCTCGACCGACTTCCCCTATGGATAAGATTCTTGTCTCGCCCTCTCTGTGCACTTTGAGCATCACCCTCGGCCTTAACCCCCAAGCCCCCGTTGCATCCATACTCGTTGGTCGTTCCCATGGTCGACTGATAATATGGCCTCCGTTGATTGGGACTGCTGACACTTCGATAGTCAATCAGCCAGAGTTGGCTGGCCTGGCGGCGGTCGACTTACCACGACGATGTGCCCACAGTCGGCGGCGAGGCAAAGGAATGGGGGACAAAGAGAATACGTGGGGAGATCAAGAGGCTGGGATGGCCGCCGGGAGTCATGGGCATTCGAGATTCTTCCAGCACGGGAGAAGGAGCTCTGCATGCGGCAAGCATTGGAGAATACTATGGCTGCCTGGAAACGACGCAAGCAACGCACCGAGTACATCGAAATGCGAAAGCACAGCATTGAAACAGGACAGCCCGGTGCGTGTACATCTGAGTGATTGCTCAGAGCCGCTCTCAGTGCATGCTGAGATACCAACATATCGTGTATATGGCTCCAACTTTGACCCTCCAAGACACATTGCGGGTTGTGCAGAGGCGGCCGCCATCTCCCAATAGTTCTCTTCCACCTCTTCTTACCATCCCTGCTAAGAGTTGTATGCCGTCATTCCCGTGATGGAGGTCAGTAAAGCGGTAGAATGTTGTCAGTATCTGTCCAGCACTCAAACCATCATGTGAACTTACAAAACCAAAGGGAGCTCTTCAGGAGAATCCCCGCCGAAAAACCTAATCGGCAGGGTAAGTAATTAATGATGCGTCTTCCTACCTGGCGATCCTGTACTCACATCTCGTAATACATCTTCGACTTTGTACCGTACGCGAGTTGACTGCTCGAGGTCAACAAAGGGCCAAAGAAAAGTACACGCCGAACGATGTGAAAGGGATCAAGTACCTCGGCAACGTCACCACAGCCTCCTCGCCTGTTTTCATCTCCAGGAGAGCTTTCTCGAGACCTTGACGATGACGATGTCAGCAGTAATATATTCATGGCAGTCTGGAAGTTCACTTACCTTCAATAAGCTTGCCTTGACCAATCTCGACTTTGAAGCTTGGATCTTCATGAAGCCTGAAGGATGGAAATCAGCACGAGATCTCAACCATTTATTATGAAGCAGACAAATCTCCTTTGTGGTCTTCTTTTGACTCCTCGTAACGGTACATGCGATATGAGACGACAACTTCGTCCCCTTTCAAGGGTGTATTGCCGTTACCGCTCTCGACGACTCGTTTGCTGTATTCCATACTGGGAAGGAGGGACTCATAGATGCAGACGCAGTGCCGTTCCAACACAATCTCAGCGTCAGGCCGACTACATATACCTGAACCCCCGAGGGAACGCTAAAGTGTACCAGCCGGCTTAGCCTATGGCTCACTTACTAGTAGTTCCAAGGGACGTGTCATAGGTCAGCACAGCCTTCGAGGACGGGCTAAGAGAAAAACGTTGCGTCAATGGTAACGTTTAAAGAATATGAATTGGACGGCAAGCAGCCTCGCACTGCCTATCCACAGGCTAAAGTATAAAGCAGGCTCCACAAACAAGTCATTCCACATTCTGCAAGCGCTATCCTCATTTCCACCTAGACATTACAACTATCACAATTTCCACGTCATCCCTCGCCACATGCGTTCTGTAATGGAAGCTATATACCCAAGGAAGCGTGGGACTCAACCAAGGGCTGCTATCCAACAGTCAGAAATGTCCAGAGACAAAGGGTCGGAAGCCTACGATTGGCATCCTAGGTCTTGGCGCGCACCTGTGTAATGGTCAGACGGCACGATGCATCAAGATCAGGTATTGGAAGGCCATACCTCTGCAATCTTCGACCTTTCGGTCTCAAGAGTTAGACATCTGATTTTGATATCGCCTAGCCTTGTTTGGCAACCGTATTCCTTGTTGTACTTCTCGGCGATCTCCTTCCATCATTTTCCTTCGTCCATGCATTTGAGGAACAGCTTCTCCTGCCCAATGAGAGAGTCCATTTGAGCTCGAACTTCGTTGTGTGCTTGACGTTCAGGCATAGTTGAGTTGAATCAGTCGAACTTGGGCTTGGAAGTAGAATGGATTGTATACGTCTTGTTGACGGCGGATGTTCAAATGATGCATCTCGGGCTTCCTCATTATATATGCAACCGCCTCAATCAGAGACATCGACCCACGCCCCCCCTCCCGGGCTGATGCAAGCTCAGGAGCATATCACATCTGGACAGGGGTAGCTTCGGGGATGCTATGCCGTAGAACTCAGATCATGCTCTGTCGCCGATTAGGGTTAGAGAAAAGTGGAGCACAGAATAATTGGAAGAATTAGTATATGTTCTTCCGACTGCGTCTCATTATTCTTTGCTTCTACCATACGAAGTTGAGCACCGCATTACCGTGAACATATCCTCACACAGATACTTCAGCTTCCAACTGTTCCACCACCCATTGAGATCGATTTGCTATGCCCCCATCGGAGCATGTCGAGCCTCCTAAACTACGACCAGAGAATGCCACAGTAGGCAAAAATTGCATGCGCTGCAAGAAAACTCTGTCTGGAAATGAAAAAGCGTCGAAGGTGATATTGAGGTAATTTTGCCAATGGAATTCAGCATCCAGAATATTAATCGATGAACAGGTTGGGACTTTGCTACAAGTGCCAGGGCAAGGCCAGTAGGGCGGCCTCCGAGTGAGGGGACGTTTGTTGGACGGGCTGGGAACACTTGGATGGAGGGACCCGTTCAGAAGAGCATCAGGACACCTTCATGGTTGGCTAGTACTGGTCGTTAGCATATCTGTGTCTGCTTTCATGACCAAATGTCTTGAGAAGCCATTGAGCGGTCGGATAGAATCGTCTAGCGAGCGGGGTGAGCCGCACTACTCGCAAAAAGCCAAGTGAATCGCAGAACGCTGCAGAGGACCGAGAGCACATGATTCTCTCAAAGGTGGGTCCCACACCATTTCTAAGGGAATCTGCCATTGGCCCTGGGAAAGGCGGCCACTTATGAAAATTCCAAGGTCGGGAGAGCCAAATTGGACAACTTGCAATCGGGTGACCGCCATCAAGACGTGCATAGCCCCACGATCGCTTAATGCAGATGGCCAACAACCACGCTGAGATTACCAAAGGGAGCTTTCCACATCCGCTGGTACCGCGAGGGCATGCCCATGGGGTAAGGAAGCCCTCGTGCGGAAAGCCGAAGAGCTGCGTACCTATTCTTCCACGACGGGCGGCCCCATGAATACGTATATGGTCTTTGTTCCAGATAGGAGGGGAACATTTAGCCAATCAAAGAAGCTCCTGTCGCGTCTGTGGGGAGAGCCAGTCAGCCCTCGGTGTCATGATTGCCGCTGTCATACGGAGCTAGTCCCTTCACGAAGAGTCAATTCTTCTAAGGTACCTAGAGCCAGCTCCTCCATCCAGATGTACTACGTACGTAGTTCTTCTCCCGGGAGCCAGACTATCTCTTCCACCGGGAGCTAGCCTAGCTCATCCGGCCCGGAGCCAGCGCCAGAGCCAACTCCCCATCCAGAGCTAGCCCTTTCACTAGAGTCAGTTCCTCCACCTGGAGTCCAATCCTCCGCCCAGAGGCAATTCCCCCACCCGTAGTAGAGTTTGCCGCTCCACCTGGAGTTATTTCCTCTATCCAGAGCATGCTCCTCCACGCGGAATCGGCTACACCACAAGGAGTCAGTTGTCGTTCTTAGATTGGCATCTAACCTTGCAGGGTTGCAATAATATGGAGTGCATCGCTGATTAGCGATGGTCCTTTCCGTCCGTATGCCCCTCGTGCCTGTTTTCTCGCCTCCTTCATGTAGCTACTAAACGCTGGCATTGTTTGCACTTATCTTTTCAAGCGGTGAACGCCTTGTTTCAATGCACGACCAAATTTTCGGAGCGCACCCTTGGTCTATGGCGTTGCCTGACAGTCCTCAACCGTTTCATGCAGTCCCTCCTGCGCCGTGTCCTTCTCCTAAAGGGAAGAAATCGACCACATCGAACATTGAAGATGTTGTCGAGCGTGAGATCGCAAACGTACCAACTTCTTCTCCGAGATGGTTGTCAAAAGCTAATGTTTTCCTGGTAAACAGGAAGGTCTTCCACGATGGAGCAAAGCTAGTAGCGACGCTTACAACTTGGACGAAGAGGTGAGGATATTAGGTCCTTGTTTCAATGCTGTCTGGTTTACTCACTTCTCCGTCGACTAGGGCGTCGTTTTGCTCCCTCCTATCTCGACATGGAATCTTCGCAGCCATTCGCCAGGATCTCTGAGGATTGTCCGGTTCTCGACGCACCAAATAGTCACCAATGCTTTAGCCATCCAGAAATAGTTCGAGATGAAGGCGGTCGCTGTCTTTCATGTTGGATTCGAATACCAAGGCTCGTGGGACATTGTTGTCGTTGATGGGCAGTGTCTTCAAGCGCTCCCTCAGACATCCGTTGACTTCACCGTTGAGAGCATCAATCCGACAGAACCGAGTGGTCGCGAGAGGGATGTCTATGGCTTCTCCAAATCGACAATGAGATCCTCGCAACGTTTCCTCCGGAACGCACTGGATACAATCTTTCATACAAAAGACGACCGCGCTTCCTGGTATTACCGTGCTATTACCAAACAGAATTGGCTCCTGGCGAGACTCGAGGTCATGGTCTTCTGGGTTGAATTCGAGGTAACGTTGTCACCAATCTTTTCGGCCTTCTCACTGACAGTACGTAGAAGTCTTCCTCTGCGGTCAAAAACTCTTTCGCTCGGAACGCCCTCATCCTCTGTCTGAACTTGCTCGGAGAATTCGATTCCTCTGTCGCCTGTGAGCTTCTTCGACGAGACTTTGAAGATTGGTATCAACACATTCTGGACGGCACCACACGTTTTCTCTGGCGTCCGCTTCCGGGTCACCTCCAGCACAGAAATCGGCAAGAGATAGAACTCCAAGTGGTCTCCCTGCTTCATGAGCTGCTCATCGTCTCAGGCGGGGAAGTGACCAATCCAAACAAGAACAGATTCAATCCCGGCTTGACATGCCTCACGCCATTGGATATTCTGATCTTGTATGGACATGCTTTCGAAGTCCAAACTCCTACTCCACAGCAGTTTGGAACATCCAACCTTCCTGCGCTGCAGAGAGCCCTCTCAAGATCCAGGATCTTTGTCAAAGTCACAGATCAGAATGAAATCCGCGCAACGGCTGTTTCAGCAGTCGGAGAATGGATCTCTGATCTCGTGGAGTCCTTGCCAATTGCTTTTCCTGACTTGGTATAGATTCTGTATCCTTTGAAACGAGAAGTTGCTGATGTCATCAAGGGTCTTCCTTCGCAATTACTCAACGAACTTGGTTTTCAAGAAATGAAGCAACTTCAGATATTCTGGTATTTAATTTTTTTGCCCTAAACCAAGGAATATCAGTACTGATTTAAGCAGTGAGCATACTTACGAGCAACTCCCATCTCTGAATCAATTAGAGAACAACATCCTCTTACTCCTCGTCTGGAGCTCCGATTGCACAGGGCGGGCTCTGAGAGCACTCCACGCATGGGCGATATCAGAGCACGGGCGGGCAGTGTAACGGAGGCTAGTCGAACATCTCAGTCTCCCGAAAACGCCTGCTCAAGTTGCGTTGAGCTCGGCCGCTTTGCTGTCCTTTCTACGACTGCAACCTTACAGATCTAGCAGGAAGGATGAAGTTGAAGCGAACCATCTCTCAGACTTCCATTCCCCACTGGAAGGTTCCCCAAGCAGCAAGGCGCGAGAGACACTGGAGCATGCGAGCTGCTCATTTTGGATTGTAATATCCGATGGATTGATGCCGCCGAAGGTCAGAAAATCTCCCAGCTTCTTGCTTGTGTTCTCGATACCACTTCCATACCAGATTGCCCTGACAAAGACTTGGTTCGGTATTGGAAAAGTAAGTTCAATCCTGCCCGGAGCCATAATGACGCGCTTTCGACCATCCCGGATGTTTCGGAGAAGTTCGCGTTGCCAGTCAAATCAGACCCTCCAGCGTTGAATACGAAACGCTTAACGATCGAATCTGAAATCGCAACTGACGGGTCCTCTCAAGTCGGAGCCAACCGGTCGTCGGAGTATCTGGTGCAGAGCAAAATTGAGAATGTGAGTAGGAGGAGAGGTTGCTGGGGATGGAGGTGTTTCTGAGGTTGTGATGTAAAGCATTATTTAGTCGGGTGGTTGGTTTCACATTATTACGCAAGTACTTAGTCGAAATTAAGTCGAGGATGCCTCACATCAACTGCAAGCAAGTGTTCCCGTGTTTGAACAATCTAACTCGATATTCGAGAGAGTAGTCTTCTACTACTCACCACTGCCCGCTCTCACGTGGTCGACAGTCATTGCCGTATACTTAAGCTTATGCGTGTCTCCGACACCATGTAGTAGTCCTTCGAAAGATGGGAGAAGGCGGTCGTCATCCTCCTTGCCGGCCATGAGATGGGGCTTAATTGAAAGGGGATCTAGAAGTCGTCATTGAACGCCCATCGACACCATGGGCAGTGGAACCCTTACCTTGGACATTCGACCCTGCAGAATAATGTTGGCCAGGCCGGTCAGCAGAGGGCGCAGAATGAACTCTCAACGAAGCTCTTGATCGCCAAACTGTCGCGGACAATCTTTCCTGTAAGATCTGACTCTTGGCGGGGGTCTGACCATCACTTCTGCACCCCCTGATGATGCAACAGCCAGCAGCTGGGGTGGGGTTGATTAGTCATGGTGATGACAATAGTATCCAAACTGCGCGATCATCCTTCCTTCCCTCTTGACCACCCGCCGTGCGCGAAGGTCCAATCCTCTCTGCCACGAAGTCCGGAAAAAGCGCCAGGATAAATGAATACATCTGTCAGTTCTGCGATCGAGCATTCTCAGCTCCCCAGGATCTACGGGAACATATCAGAGCCTATAAAGTCCTCAACCTCATCCCTCAAAAACGGACTCCGCGCTGACTGCCCGCAGATCCAAATCCGGGAGTTGATCACAGAGCTCAAGAATGCATGGGCACACACAGAGGAATACCAGTCGTCCACCCCTCTTACCGACGATGGCGATACGTCGGCAGAGGACGACTTTGGAGAGGGAGAGGACGACTCTGGAGACCAATTATGCCCTCAGGGAGAATGCCAACGCAAGTTCACAACGAGGTGGAATGTGCGGCGTCACTGGTACAGTCGTATGACTCTCTAAAACATTTGATACGCAGAGACTTATGTGAAATAAATAGACGTCAAGACCGACAGCTTTTGCCTAATTTGCAAGAACCCATATATTCTTCTGAGCACGCTGATCTTTCATACACGTTCTTGCAGCAAAAAAAAGGGAGAATCTCGGGAGACTAATCAAGCCACGGAGCTGGTAAAGCGGTTGAGTAAAAAAGCGTCTACGAAATTTAAGAAGAAACTGAAAAGCCAACGGGCGATGATCAAGGGCACGAAAATTAAGGAGCGCTCCGCCGCTGTGGATTCCGGAAGCTACAGCAATGAGGTCACGGAAGGTACCAGCAAGAGACGGACGCCAGGATCGTCGGCGCCAAACAGCCACAATGGCGGCGAAGAGGATGAAGGCAGCACTGATTTGGGTGCGTCAACTGCTATTTCCGTACACATGGTCGTCACAGGAGGCTCATTCTCGGACAGATGACTCGTCTGGCGAGACATTATTACAAGCGGAAGAGCATCGACACCTTCAAAAGCGCCGACGTACTGGTACAATTGTCTCCTCGGAACCCCTTTCCAGCGCCCAGTCTCATCGTGTGCAGAAGGATGGCGATACCGGCGAGGCGACCGGTGCGTTAGAACTCTCTTGCGTGCCGAAATAATCTAATTCGCGCACTCAGGACCCGAAATGATGGTTACTGCGCCGGATTCATCCAGAGGCAAGCAGGCGACTCGGCCTCATATTTTAATTCGTTGCATTACGCTAACTGGGACTAGACGGCCCTTCTAAAACCGTACAAAATTTGCAACTAGGAGATCTTTTCGACTTCTTGACCGAATATCATGGAGGATGCGCGCCTCTGGTAATACAGCTTCAGTCATACGATCTCAGCCTATTGCCGTCAATTGAGGTAAAATTTGGCTTGTCGAACAGGCCAAGCGTTAAGATCCTCCTCGCGAATGATACGTGTAGTACGCTACTCAACCATGTTATTCAGAAGGGAAAGTCGGCGTTAGAATTTGGCCATTAACTGCCTTAAGTTCGAGGGCGAATATATAGAACTGTAGAACGTCCGTAAATCATACATCGTTGATTAGCCCGAATCTCAGCCAAGACGAACTGACTTTCTCCAGCAACTATCTTTTGAGGATCTGTATTAACTCTTTGATCTGCGAAATCTCCTCCAGTGATTTGCACGAACCCCACGTCACTATGCTTATCGACTACAACGGCGCAGACGTTTGGCGCTGATTCCATATGGAAAGCGCCTTCCCCTTTATTTTCTCCGGTCGTTTCGTTATGATCAATTTCGACGTTTTATTTATGAGCTGTCTAGGCAGCTATCAGCATAATTCAGAACTTTCTATAGATAGGAAGCCCGCTTACCAGCTGTACTGCCGCGTCTCTAATTTTGTTTTGACCACTTTTCCTCGTCGCCATCCTTTAAAAATAGGTCACAAGTAGACCTCCTCGTGTGATGACGGAGTAGGCCGGGTAGGAATAGAGCTGATGAGACGTTTCGCTAGAGACTCTTCGAAGATCGCGTTGAATCGATTATATGATTTTGCGTTCACTGAAGGGTGTTTCGGAGGTCGTTGGGCGATATGCGGAAGAAGATGGTTGCTGAGGCTTCACAATTCAGAGGCAATTTGCGCTTTTCGCTACACTGAAGCGTAGATGACGTGGGAAATGGGGCTAGTCTGCGGTCTGCGGCGCCGAGCGTGGCTCGTTCGGCTCCGACCGACGAGCAGCGAGGAATCGCGAGCTCAGGGAAGGAGGTGGATGTGGATACTGAGCAGTTGTAGGAGCCGACGTCGGACTCAATGCAGTCGTATACGAGCATATGCCCCCTAGAGCCGGACAGGAGTCTAGGAAATGACCTCCTTTTGCTTCTTGTCTTTCAGGCAGCTTGCAGCCTCGGTCTTTGTTCAAGCGGTCCGATGGCGTACGATCTTACGTCGAAGGATGTTGTGGATGATTTCGGGCACGATGGTAGAAGGGATAGGAATTCGCGCACGGCTCTGGGGAATGTCAGCTATAGATTCTTTTATGTCAAAGTCAAACGCTATCGCGGACGAAAGGGATTACCTGCGAAGTACACTTATTATGCGCCAATAAGGGATTGGAGAGGAAGGCCGGGAGATGTGCGCAAAGCCAGCAAATTGTCGTCGATGCTGTAGAAGTTATTGTGCGTCTTTTTAAATTACTGAGGCGGCAAGTAGGAAAAAATAGTAAAGAATGAGAAATGAGGCGAGCCAAAGGCGTTTTGCTTCGCAGTGGGGCTCACCGAGTCACGTCAGCTGGCCTCGAGCGGCTTTACTAGTCTAGGACTAGTGTGATTATCACGTGACTACTGCCGGTGCTAATCATTCAGCCCGTTCGTCTGTCCTTGTTGGTCAATGCCATCACGACTCACGACTCTAGGACTCCGCTTTCTGAGAATATGATTGAAATAGTTGAAGCTGATCTCAGTAAAGACGAACTCAAACTGTTTCTCGTCACATTCACGTCCACGTATCCCAGTGCGAAAATCTTCCAGCCGCGCGATTAATCACGACTTGACGCGTCTAAAGTTACCCCTCACTTTGACTCAGAGCTTTCTCATATACGACTATGCTTGATGCTCAACTTCCTCTGCCTACAGGGAAAATCGATTCACATTTCACGCTTTGCAGAGTGCCGTGCTTGATGACTGCCGTCGCGTCTGAATATCAGCCATTTGTGTGGTCAAAAGCGTCGACGAGGTGCGATCGAGAAAGGGCACTCGACGACCGCCACACCGCCCCTGCCCCGGGAGAAGCTCTGAGACACACCATCAGTTACAGCAGGAGATGAATACAGCATACTGAGATTCACTCTCAAAGCTGTGGCTCACTCGACGGGCTTTGGACGAACTTGATCGACGAAACAGAAGAGCGACGATGTCTCCATCTTTTACGATAATATTATGCAAGTTCCAGATCTCCATGGCTAAAAACAAGCTCGTGGTCTCTCCTAATCGTTTGCCATATCGATTGAGAGTATAACAATGGCATTGAGGAGATCATGTTGTCGAAGAGAAAGTTGTTGAATTCCGTCTCGGATTCAAAGGGTCCACCTGTGCTGGTGGATCTCCGTTGTTTCCTTGATGAATTGCATGGTTTGGGCCTCACGAGCATCCACGCCAGGCTCGAACTTGATGACAACGTCATGCATTCGAAAGACTTTGCGTCTCGATGATTCCAAGAAGATCTGAGCGGGGCTTGGTTTCTTTGTTTCCTGAAAGTGAAGCTCGTACTTGTCTGTTCCGGTAATGATGTTGGCCAAACCAAGCTGAAGAGCGGGCGCTGATGAAGTGTCGCAACTTCTGTTACGAGGAAAACAGTGGGCTTCGCCATGGTGGAAAGTACGTAGTTCCCAAAGGGCCACAGCATTCGCCAAGCGTGAAGAAGAAGAGAGGAGGCCTAGATAGAGTTTCGTCCCCAGGGAACCTCGTCAACAAGAGTCTCGAGCCTTCTCTTGGACAATACCTCCTTGTGCGCATATGAATTCTTTGCCAGGGGGCGCGGGAAGTTGTTCAGTTCGGAACTTGATAAATGCTCGAGGGGTCATGAACGTATTGATGAGTAGTTGATAGAGATGTACAGCGTGTGGAAACGCTGGAGACCGCCGTACTAGAGTAATTCCGTCCCACAATTGCGATGCCGAGTAATCCCACTTGCGCTCCTAACAACCTGCTGGCCACTGGGTCCATCCGCATTGCGCCGTGACCGACTTCCATAGTTGTGGCAAATGGTTGAGGCTACAATCCGTTAGTTCTAATGGCTATAAAGAAGGGCTTGATGACAAACGTTGAGCATTCCACCAAGTGTAACCTCCCATGCGTTGATCTTGAAACCCTTGGCTGAGCTCCCACCCGAAATTCTCCAGAAGTTCACGGTGAAATTGGGGGGCAAATAGCTCGTGATGGGCATCTTTACAGACGCTCGGTATAACGGAATGCCTTCTCCGTCCGGAAACAGCTGCACGCAGGCCAACGGCTGGCTAGCTTCTAGAGTTACGTGGCACGAAGGAGTGTTGAACCAAGGAGCTACAGGACGGCATCTTAAAGGAAGACGGTCGAGGGCAGAAATATTGACAATAAGCGCGAGGCAGTGACTAGGGCTTGTCTCTACTTCCACGTGAGACTGAAATCCTTGCCCATTAGACATATTCGGGACTGCGATGGAGATGTTTCGCTAGGACAATAAAGGATGACATTCGAGAATATAGAGCTGACGCAAAGAGATTTAAGAAGTCTTGTATATCTTGGGTCTTGGCTTCTAATATTATTTTGGCCAAGGAGACAGAAATCTGCCCCGGCCTCACCCTCCCTTGGGACTCGGGTGAGCGCCGCCTTAACGTCGCGCGACGTGGGTGATCGTCGCGCGACTTGCAGTCCTTCGAGATGATGCGCTCTCGTCTCAACTACCAACTCACCCAACCCCCCACGTTCGAACATGAAGATGCGCGCTCGCCCTTGCACAGCCTGGTGGGCTCCAGAAATGGCCGCTGAGATAGGGCATAAAGAGGAGCAGTCCCCCCTTCTTTCCGATCGCAACTCTCATCTTCACCCACGCTCATTCCCTACCATTTTGTTTGCTCCTCAAGACCATGGGTCGGAAAGAAGTGCCGCCGGAAGAGCTATGGGAGAAAGCGATCACCAATGGCTACAAGCAAGGAGCGCACCGAGTAGAGGATGGCAAGAGAGACAGCACGACCTACGTACCAAAGACTCTTAAAGACTAGAACGGCGCTCTGAAACGCTATAAAAAGTGAGTACTAACGTCGGCTTAATCCTTTTGCGTTGCCTTTACTAACCACGTTGGTAGATGGGTGGCTCTTGTCGAGAAACGTAAATCCGACGTAGGAGAGGCAGTATCTGATAAGCAAGCCGCCGTCGATGTCTCTTACACCGCAGGAGCCCAGAGACTTCGGGAAGGGTTGCCTCCTCTTGATCTTGCTACTATTAAAGACTTCCTTCGTTTTATCACCTCTATCAGCGATGGGATCATCGACGACGAAAATAAACTCGTTACCGCGGATTTAATAAATACTTTCGCGGAGTGGTTCTTCGCTAGATTCGCTCGGGTGACCGGCAACCGCATCGAAGAAGAAGACAGACGTGTAGTCTACAGTGTGAGTATATTCCGCACTAAGATCTAAACTCTAAGCTGAAAGGAAGTGTACTAGTAGGTCAGGAATACTTTGACTAAAGAAGGCCTGGTCGTGAATAAAAAGAAGCCTAAGCACCTGTTTAGTAGAAAGGAACTAGTCCAGTTCACCGTCATATTTTAGACCGTCGACGACGATTATTTCATCTATCCACGTAATAAAGTTCAAATTCCCTTTATTATTGCGGTCTTCTACTGGACTAGCGCGAGGATTAGTGCCTTCTTCCCTAATAAGAAGGACGACAGTAAGAAGGGTCTTTAATACCGGGTAAGTGTTAGTAGGACGATTGGTGGTAAGTATCGCTAAACTTTTATAGGATATTGAACTTGTTCTAAAACGCATCCCAAGTAGTGGGTGGAAAGCGATATATCGAGTTGACTAGCGTTAGGTGAAAAATAATCGCGACCCAGAGAATACTATATATTATCCCTTTCTATCACATGTTTAATCTATTTAACTGACGACGTTTTGCTTTAGTAGATATAGCGCATCGACTAGTTAACACGGCACACTGCTCTATAATAACACCTAATTCCTACTGGCTTTAGCTCGCGCAGACAACGCTATCTAGGGTATCGATTCTTTCGACGATCTTTGGCAGTTACAAATTCCTGACGGCGACGACGAGCTTCCTCTTCGATGGAAAGATTCTATTATAGCTCTACCGATCCTTCGCAATGCCACTATGTAACAGGGTGTTACCGATGAGCCGCTTCTAAAGAGAACCTTCGATCGTATCCTTAAATCGGTGCTTAATCTCTCAGGATACTTTAGAAACGCAACAGTTCATGCTATACGCCGTTGCCTCGGTAAGAAGGTTAATGGTTAGTAGTATCGGAAAACGTCTAGAACGCGATCTTGCTAACGACAGACTATATAGCGAGGTACACCGAAGTCGAACGATCTTAATATATCAACCAGACCGATCCTCGTATCTACGGCCAAAGCTACGTGGCTAACACCTCGTCTATCTGTGGGAAATCCGCTTTCTTGGATGAAGTCGCCCAGCATAACCACGTCGACTATTTCCAATCCTTTACGAAATTTCGCGAAAAGGGCCTTCCTACCAAACTACCAGCCGAAAAAGAAGATGCCATCAGACGAGATTCACAATTTCTGAAACTCGAATCCGAAGTCCAGCGGCTTAAAAAACGACGAAGCCTTGCGTGCGACGTTAGAGCTGCCGAAAGCAAAGCTCGGACGTATAAAGCCAGGCTATATAAGCAAAATTTATAATAACATAAGCTTAAATGGATACGAGAGCGGAGGGATTGGAAAGTCAAGACTCGCGGCAAAGAGAGTCCCAATGACGAGAAAAGGACAGACCTTCTCGATATTCTGTCACGAGTAATGCCAGAACGCGGTCGCCTTATAAAGACGATGATTTCAGATCGCGTCGTATCGGAAGAGGAGCGAAAAGAAGCTATCCAGGACCTGTGCTCTCTGGCGTCCCAGGACTGCACTGTCCTATACCGGCCCGGTGAGCAGCCTGCTTAGGGTCTCTGCCCGGTAAAGGAATACGGTCTGTCTATGATCAGGTACTCATCTTTCCGACCCGGTTGCTCTGCAGGAATCTAACGGCTATAGCTTATTTAGACCTCATCGAAGCACGCATATCTACTACTGTCGCTAAAGAGAGCTGGCTAAGACGCTCGAGCGCTTAGAGTCCGAATTAAAGTACTGCTTCACATGCTTCGATTAGTTCGTCGAAGAAGAATGGGATTAATATTGTCGAACGTATCTCGGGTCACTTACCTCTAAACGGTGCGTATCGATCACTTACTATAACTCGCTCTTCCGGCCTGCCTTTTACCCTTTCTATATAGGTGATAATTAGCTCCCAGCGTCATCTCGATGGAATTCGTGGACCAGAGAAGCCAAATTGTGGAGTCATCTTAGAACGCATTTGGGAGCCTCCCATTGGCCTTTAAAGTGTCCTCACCCATTATACAGCCTGCAGCTCCAAGATAAGACCTCGTTTCTCTACCATCTAAGCGACGTGTATAGCTTACAGATGAGCCCATATATGAGGAAATCTTGGCAAAGCGAGCGCTATTCGGAACCTCTCGTCCACTGGATTATAGACACTACATGCCAGAAGCGGAGAAGGGAGCATGGCGATAAGCAGGATCTAGGGCCCTTAAAGCGAAGTAATGACCCTCTTCAGACTAACCGAAGCACTGAGCTGTCTTCACGTCAATCGTTAGATCTGAAAACTCCTAACAGGATTCAGGCCACCCCTTTACCGGGATCGTCCGCGGCCTCCTTCACTCACGTGGGTACTGTTGAAGATGCATAGGATCTACTAGAGTTGACATATAGCGAATTAATGTCACCTCCCGATACGGATAAGCTACACTCGATGGACGACTTATATCTGAGCCAAAACGTCCTATACACAGAGCTGCATAGCGAGCTTAGGTCGTTGAGAGATTTATCAGAGACTAAGTCTAACGAACACGGATCTCCGCTGCCTAGCTAGGACGCCCTGTTCTCTTATTATTTACGTTCCTGATCCCCGTCATGCTTTTCCGTATAAGGCATCGGCGGCTACTATAACATCGATGGAGGAATACACTCGCAAATCGTAACTCCCAGCGATATTTGCCTAGACACTAAAGAGGACTCCAATCCAGCAGCTTTAATCGATTAGAATACGGCCTAACCGAAAAACATCCCAGTCGTGACTAACAAACCTCGCATCACACTTCGGATCCGCCAACCTAAACCTGGGCCTAAGCTGAAGGTACGGCTGCGACTTAGCCAGCTAAAGCAGGTCCCGGGCCAGAGGTCTATCCGTCAAGGGATCAAATATCGCAGAAGACAACGGACGTAAAATAATACTGGGTGCGACGAGTTAATTATTCAATCCGTCGTCTTATATCTAGAGAGATTCTTGAGGCAGATTTTACAAGATGCGTATACTGGGTGTTACTTCACCAAAGTCTCTAGAAGTGGTGGTCTCTACCCTCTATCGATGAAACCCTATCTTTCTAGTCCCAGCCTCTCGAATAATAACGTTGAATAATTTTACGAAGAATTAGCACGAAGTCCGTGTAACGAATTCATTCTTCGCCTGTGGAAGCGTTTCGGTTCCCGCTCGTGGTTTCTGTATATCTATCCCTTCTATCTATACTCGTGTTCGTTTGATTTCGTTAGCCTTCTTTAAAGGAAAGCAAGCTGTTTTCTAAGGAGTTTCATTCTCTACCGATTATTATTAGACACGCTGTAGGTACTAACTTATAGCGACGCTTTCCGATCTAAAGTCTCGGTCTCTAGAATTATTGCTTTGGGCACCTTCAACACAGCACTACCTTTTCTTCTCTTTTAAGGTCTACTCTGCAAGTGATATAGATTTTAACTTGCCAAGGCTGGCTTCTAGCTTATACAGCTTCCTATTTTATCTAACGAATATCTCGCAGTATCTAGTAGGACTCTCCCACCAATATATTGTCCTCCCGTAAAAAGATTCAGGTTAAGCTTGAGTCTCTTTATGAACTTATCCATAGACTGTACTATTGTGTTTCTAAAGTATTCTACCATACCTGTTAGGTTTTGCACTTGTTACTGTAATGTTTGCTTGTCCACCTCAGCTGCTTATATTATCGATGTTAAGCGAACCGCTTCTTCTTCAGCCAGTTCCTTCAGTTCTATCGCCTTTATAGCCTGGTCATTTGACTCGTTCAGCTCAGCGGTTAGTTTGCACTTGTCCGTCCTTAAATGTTCGATCACTGTGGTAAAGCTGATTTCGGGGCTAGAGGCATCCTATTCATTCCGTTAGGGGTGGCTAAGCGATGGAAAGTACGCATACTCTAGTCTCTAGTCTCTCTCCGAGTGGTTTCCTCTCCGCAGCGTTGCTCGAGTCATGTGACAGAATAGCTTTAAATGATACACTAACGCCTCGACATAATTCTCGATAAGCCCCGATAGAATGCTTGCTTAGATATTTTATAAAGAGGTGCTGTTTTTCTAGTAATACACGCCAGGTATACGGATCATCACCACTTGTAATCAGCCGTACTTCTGCCGGCTCTATTGAGATTCCAAGCTTGGCCACTTCGAGACTTTATTAGCAAGTTTTATTATCTACTAGATAGCCAGATCTTACGGATATGCTCGGATAATTTCTGGCGGCACTTTGTTCTATAAGCCGCACGGTTCAAGTTGCTTGACCGGAGTGTGGCTATTTCGTCAGCACTTTACATGCGTAGGAAGAGGCACATAGATCTTAAGTCTTAACCAAGGCAAGCGATCGAGAGAGCAGCGGAAGTTTGACTTCTGAATTCTTAGATGATATTTATGTCTATTACAAAATACCCACGTCTAAGATACTCATTCCGTTCCGGCGGTTCGTCTTGGGGCAACCTTCAATACTGGCTCACCAGCTCCAGAAGTAGCACCCCCTCCGATTCTGGCACCCCCCATTTAATTCTGGCACCCCCGCCCTGAATTGCACCCCCTAATGGTGATGCGAGGGTGAGCAAGGTAAGCCGAAGGATGATCCAGGGTGAGGCGCTAAAAGGGGGGTGGGAGGACACGGTTGGCTCTCAGAGTCCTAGAGCGATGGGGGCCAACACTGGTTGATTAGGTATTAGGGAGCCGAGTAATTTGAGTTCGGGGCTGTGCGAAGAAGGACTGTGAGCCTGCTCGATCATCTGTATTACGGCCAAGTGCAAATTATGCGCTTCCATAATGGTAAGCGGCTTGATAGACAAACGTCTTGGCGGCACGTGATATGATTATGTAACTAAGTCCTTGGCGCCTTGCTTCTCCATACAGGAGTTAGTAGATTGTTTATAGCATCATCAATACACGTTTTGACTGCCTAGTAGGCAGATCCATTTATTAATCAGGTGCGTACGAACGTCCTTCTAAACAGTGCTTTTATAAAATATTGACAGATCCCCTTTTCTCGGCTGCTCAATCGGCCCCAGTCTTAAGCCATCCGTTGAGAGACCCTTCCTACCTGACAATTGATCTTAAAGAATCACAGATATCTTTACTGAATTGGGCATTTCTAGCAGGCATATATCACAGATAAGGAAAACCTCCTGCCGAGTGCCCAGTCTTCATTGTGTGTCCTAAAGCGGAGTCCCACCCTTAAGAAACTCCCAGTCACTATCGCAACTCTCCTTGACAACAAATTTTTTTGCAACCGAGTTATAGGAAATCCAATGGTAAAACTTCAAGCTATTAGCACTGTCACATGTCATTATTACATGACTGACCTTTGCTATCTGTTGCACTAGCTATAAGACTCTGTCCAACCGAGCTTCGGTTACTAAAGGTGTTTCCAAGTATCGCTCATCGTGCGTAGGGGCTTTGTCGAACCAATTCTAGGGAAAGTATCGATGGCTAAACGCCAGTCCGCGGATAAGGAAGTCTTCGGGAAGCGGCTTGGCGGGAGGCAAATTTTCTTCCCAGATAATAGTAGCGCCAATGTCTACGATAGGGGACCAGCTGTTCACGAAGTCACAAATCTCCATCCAAGGTATATCGTTAAGTACTAGGGTTTGGTGCTAAGATAGACTCCACAAGAAAGCGAGAGTAATGTGTACCAGAGGTAAGACATTCGGGTCTTTGGAATGTTGCAAAGCAGCAGTCAGTACCACAAATGTCAGCCTGAAAGCTAGGAAGATTTTTGATTGATCGGGACTGAGCTCAGTAGATTGGACGAGGCGTTAGCCCGGTGAGGATCCATCTATTTCTATAAGCTTAAAAGCATCCCCTAGATCGGCCGATGCTTTAGACGCTGATTTCTGCGACTGGGAATTAAGCTTGAGACTGGGAGCAGTCGTCCCATTTATTTGGAGGAGACCATCAAGACAAGCTTCGAAGGCCTTATAACTGATGACGGTAGTAATGTTAGTCATCGCCATATATATTCCGATCCTATTAAAGTATGTCCCTTGCGAAATAATGAAGTCGTTGAGAAGCTCCCTTATTATGCTGAGATCGGTTCTAGTGCTATAAGCTGAACCCAGGAATAGATCGCGGTGGCCCTAAAGAAAAGCCTTCTTAAAGCTAGACTTGTGGAGATCCTGTAATTTATATACCTGTATAAAGAGATCCGCAATCTTTGATTGCCCATTTAGGTAGATTTGGGAACATATAACGGATTTTTTCAGAAGAGAGAGCCGTTCCAGCCAAGTAGATGCAAGCATGGCTTGGTGGTAATAGATATATCCAACACCAGGGCGATCATCGCTGACCGTAGTATACCAAAAATGTGCTATACTAATCTATACTTCAAGCGTCTCCTAATTATTCTCAAAATAAGAACGGTATATTACTAGGTGTCCCAGGCATACGTGCTATATTTCTTGAAAAGCGGGTACTGTTTCCTGAAGCAGAGCCATGATTTCGTAGGCGATATTGACGAAGGTTATTATATAGTTAATTAAACGAGGGAGCCGGTGTTCAAGGACTTCGAGGAAGATACAGATTCCGTGTCGCCAAAGCCGTTCCGCCACATTGTGTTCAGCGGCTAATCCCATCAGCGAGGGATTACTGGATGGATGTTACGAAGCTAGGAAGAAGTTACAGTATACATGTAGTAGTTGTTTATGAAGAGCCGTTAATGATTGCCATTGATCATCACCTAGAACGACCCTACGGGCGGGATCCGATGCCCGTAAAGCTGCCAAATGCCGTTTATTGACAGTAATACACTTGGCTTCAAGCATAGTAAGCTTAGCGTAGAAGCTTTTAACATCGAGGCGAAGCTTGTCGAGGGATATAGAGTCGGTCTCTGGCTGTCGAAGCATTTGGGGTTCTTCTTCGGTATGGACTTCCGTTTTCGAGTCAGGCTTAGTCCTTGTTCCTTTAGGTTGAGGCAGCTCGTGGGCAGTCGAGACCAGACCCTCTGTGCTTTCTCGAGTCCTGCCTAGCATATTAGACCAGGTTAAAGTTGGAAAAGAGTGCTTACTCACGGCACGTCTATCACTGATCTGACGAGCTCGTCCTCGTGAATGAACGGGCAGCATGAATCATCGCTCTCAGAGGATACACTATGCCTTGGTGGCTCGCACATGAGGGCGTGCTGCGACGGCTCTACATCCTGCCTTCCTACACGGTCCATACTGCGTGCTGAAAGAGTAGCGTGAAGGCTCCGAAATCAGGAAGCAAAGTCAGAAGGTATAGAAAGACACATGACATCTTTAATACCCCAGCCAAGTAGGCGAGAAGGCGAACGCTAAAAGGTATAACTCAGCTTCGCAGGCAAACTTCGTAGCGCGAGAAATCATGCCGGCAAATACTTGACGATGGGTTGATTGGCTGGCAGAAGCTAGAAGTGGGTCGGGACCAGCCCCGACAGCGACAAGGGCTCCTGGCAGCAGCCTGACTGGTTTTAAAGTTTTAGCCTTGCTTCAGGACAGCTACTATGCTTTCTGTTACGCTTCTGCCTTGGTACTCCCTAAAGGCGTATGGCTCTTATTTCCCTTACGTCTCGCCTCTTCTGTGAAGGTTCGCCGTCGTTGTGTTGCGTCGGTCTTCCCCGCTTCTTCTTGAGGCGTCTTTACTCAATTTCATACAGTCGGGTTTTTGTGGTCGATCCTAGCAACGGCTTAATTATTCCCTCCAGATTTATATAAGTACCATCGCGTGTAGGATTATACTTTAGATGGTGGTAAACCACCCCATTATATCGTGAACTTTTACTATACTTTAACACGGCCGTCGGATTAATAGACTTGAATTGTTTTCGGTCCGGATTAAACCACGTAAAGGTATGTTTAGCGAAACAGATAATATCCTAGGGAAGCTTTGATGGATTCGCTTGCTTCGTATAGATCCGCGAGCAGGTAGCCTCCGTAAGAGAGACAAGTAATACATCTCCTTCTTTAAGGAGTTTCCAATTCGTATATAACTCTGAAAGCTCGAGATCCGGATTAATATATAATGTAAGCTCGGCCTCCGAAGGCTGGGACTCAGCCGCTGCTTAGGTCTAGACTACTTGGTGTTCGGCTCGTGGTTGTATAACAGTCACCTGTTTATCCTAATGGGTATGTGAACTCTCCTTGGTCTCCGAAGATTAGGGCTCGGCCGCGGCTTGGGTCTATACCACTTGTTGTTCGGCTCGTGGTAGTATAACAGTATCAGCTTGTCTAACAGTTACCTGTTGATTATGATGGATATATGAATTCCCCAAGACAGCCTGGTTCGTAGCTTGACCCGCCGTCTGCCCTCCACCCTCTTAGTAGCGCCTAGCAGCGTCTTTCCTCCCTTTGTGTTGATCCTGGTTAGGCCTTCGCTCCGTCTCGCTATTTGTAGCTTTGGGACTCGGATTCCCATGCTCAGATTTATGAGGGCTTTCAGCGCCAAAAAAGGCGAAGAAAATGTCTTGATTAATGCTGAAATGCGTAACTTTTCTTTCCTTGGCAGTATACACTTTCGGTAGGAAGAAATGAGTCCGTGTATACTTATAAGACTGCTCGAAAGGTCTACCGTAACGATTATCGATTACAACCTCTGCCTTAAAATCTGGTGGCGATATATCGGTATTCCGTGTTTCTTCCTTAATTGAGTTCAAAACCTTATAGATATCCTAGATTACGTCCACCCGGTCTCGATCGGACAGCCAGTGGAACTCGGATGGGCGGACTTGACTTAGAAAAGCCTTAGCCATCTCGTAGTCCGCATCTCGTTTTCTTAATTATATAATATAATCGGAATTAAATCCCAACTAATAGGCTGTATCGGTAAAATTATACCAAGTCTGCTTAGATAATGCTCGGGCTTTTGGCTTTACATGGCTATAATCTCTTCGAGGCAGTAACGCTAACAGCTCCGGAAAATGTCGCCAAGCGAAAAGCCAGAGCTGGCGGTAACCGCAATCTACGATCTCTTGCTCGGATCCCTTCTAGTAGCACGTACCCCTATAATCTGTTTGAACGAGAATATTCCCAGCATACCTCGGACCATCGAAATTTGAAAGAAGCGATTTCCGAGTTGACATTTTACAGCCGCTAGGTAATAGCTTCCTTATAACTTTCGCGCACGGTTCGAGCCATTTAGTGTCTTCGAAAAAGGTGTAAAGGGAAGGTATCATATATTTCTGGTTTAGCAGATTCAATTTTATTCTTGTTCGGAGAGAAGCACTTGATATGAAAGGAAATAATGTTTTCTGCTCCATACCGTCGATCAGGAAGTCATTATCGATTCGGGAGGCCTAAGGGTTTCTCATCTGTAGACGTCGTACGGTTCCGTAATTAATAAGAGATTTTAAAGTAGAAGAACCCCCTATAATTTGGTTCTAATACGACTCTACGTGAGTTAGATAATGCGTGAGTTCCTATTATCTATCAGGCTTCGATCCACAGATTATATGGTTATACTAACCTCGGGGCACTTCATGTTAAGTACCCTATAGAAGGTACCAATCTGCAAGCTTGGCCAGAAACCAACATAAGGCAATAATCTATCCAAGGCCTCTGCAAGACGCTTTAATTCTTTTCGAGTATGTAATTACTTGAAATCTTTACGCTTTCCTTCCGAAAGGCGAGCAAGCCAGCGACCCTCTCCGAGGAGGTCCTGGTTTTTCTAACAGGCTCTGATTTGTTGATATATATCGCCATCACAGAAGTTTCTCGAATTGCTGTACTCTTTACGAAGGTCTCGCCGTAGAGACTGGTCAAGTTCTAGGCCGAGTATATTAGCCTTACATAAGGCCTGTCTTTATACGCCAAAATACCTACTTTCAGAGTAAAAATCAACAGTCCACCACTTATCGCCAGCTAAAAGAAAGTTCTAAGTAGTAGCAATTCGATACCTACCATGGAGACATATTAGACGATAATTTTCGGGAAACGGTAGGGCTGGAGGGATATTTGAAGTGAACAGCTCCGCACTAGCAAGGTTGGCCTGGTGGAGGGAAGCTTTAAGGTCTCCATCGTCGATAAGCACTGGTATACGGTGTTCTGGATCTAGTCTAAGACATCCTTCGATATCGAAAATCTTTTCCAGGCGTGCGATATTCTTCTGGTCCAGGAAGACAGCCTAGGACGGGACGTTGATTTGTTATTCGAATTGTTCGAAATGTAGATATCGCAGATGGACCTTAGCACTCCCTCGAAAATATTCTCTTCTCTCTGCAAATCTTCTATTCTCAACTTTATTATCCATCCTTTCTTATTAATTATAGGTCACGTCAGCCGGCGCTTAGTTATTTCAAAAGGTAATGCGCAGCCTATTTTTATATTCCGGCACCCCCCTTTATAAACCCCCCTTCCCACTTACTCCGCTAAAACAAAGATTTACCTTCGAATATCGAACACCGTTATCTCTCCAGATTTAGTAATCCGTTCTCCTTTCCAAGATGAGTTTATGTAATTACATTAGGTGGTTTTATCTCTTAGGCAGAGATAATCTCTATATATACTATGGCCGCCGCGTAGTATATGTCATCCAGGAGATGACCGACCCCGAAAGGCAGCGGCCATCGATGGCATTCTTCTTAGGTACAAAGTCTAAAGACGCAGTACTGCGCCAGATATTTCCTAATAATAATATTAGGCGGGAACGCCATGACGGTATCGTTAATCTTCGGCTCGATTCATCCACCATCAGCTCCGAACTACCTCTTCTCTTCGCCGATGCTGACGCGCAAGCCTCAGTCCCTCAGCGGCTAGGGACGATGACATGTCATAAGAACACCACGGTGTCTCTAGCCTGGCCATCACCGCATAGCAAGAGCGCTCTGCATACTTTGTATGCTCGACTAGTGGCATTATTTAGTCATGTAATATATATCTTTGCTAACGACTTTAGCGGACTCGATAATGTCACGGAATTCCTGACGGAATGGATCAGAGCTGGAAATCCTTCGAGCCTACCAAATTCTCTACGTCCGAGGGTTATTGTCGTGGTAAGAGAGGAAGAGGTAGCGACTCATAGTGTCCTTGCAGTGGAAGGGCTTCGGAATAAGCTCCAGAACGATCACGATACTCGAATCAGCGCTTTCTCGTCTATATCAATTATGTATCTAGCAGGTGAACATGTATCACCCCTAGCTCGACATCGACGACTGAAAGAACTTCTACTCTCCGAGATTGAGTTGTCGAGAATAGAGCGAATAGAGCAGCGAGCGCATTTCACGGCTATCCATTTCGAAGCTTTCTTCCGCCAAGCTATTAACTATGTGACATCCTCTATTACAGAACCCTTCGACTTCGTACAGAAGACTCGAATGTTGAACGAAATCGGTGAAGACTATCGCAGCTACCTGCACGCTTTTCTCAGCTTGGGCAAGGATTATTTTCTCTCCTACGAGAGTCTGACATCTTACCTCGCGTCGACTATATTAATGGATGCTTACCTACTAAGAATGCATAGTAAGCTATCGGCTATCCTTAGATAGAAGCTCCTAACTGTCATAGGATTCGATCCCAAGCTGGTGTTCTAAAGCTTGTACAAGGAATATTGTTTTTCGGCCTTTCTCAACCTATTTAACTCGCCTATGTTTGCCGAGGATCTATATACACGCGTCTAGGAGCATATAGATTGTCTTTTCCTAGCTATCGACCTTGACTTTAAGACTTCGGCACAGTTCTATAGTAACCACCTCAAGTCTCTCACTATTTACTGGAACCAGCTTGGAAGCCACCATACTTGCCTCTTTTGCCTCCGCCGAAAACCAGAGCATATATTGACATGCGAATATGCTGTTTGCGATAATTACGTGATTTTATTCGGGAATCCGGTAATAGGTAAGGAGGTGCACTTTACGCTTAGCAGTTGCATCCTCTGCCAGACGAAGGGTAGACTTGTAGCGAGATTGAAGCCTCTAACCGCGGGTGCCCGAATACTAAGTGTCGATGGGGGGGGGGGGTCCGTGGGGTTGTACCTCTAGAGTTCCTTAGTCTTCTACAGGATCTATTAGATCCCGACCTTCCTGTGCAAGACCTATTCGAACTTGCTTTCGGGACCAGTTCAGGTAGGGAATATCAACCCCTCCTAAAATAGCAGCCGTCTAATGGTGAGACAGGTGGACTTATTGTCCTTAGTCTGTTTATAAAGCACTGGGACGTGAAACGTTGTACTAAGACATTTAATGACCTGATTCGTGACTTCTTTAGTATCCATATAACCAAGGGAAGCGGCTTGCTTACCCGCCTACGGGACCTTTTTCGTTGTTGGCTTACCGATGGATGTTACGACGTAGGTAAATTGGAGAGCTCATTGAAAGATGTCTTCGGGATTGATCGAAGGCTTTTTGACGTCGACCGATTCGGGCCTTCTGGACAGAAGGTAGCAGTCACTGCTACTACTTTGTTAGATGCTTTTACGTACATTTTTTCGAATTATAATGGAAGACCCAGGGAACGGAATTGTGGTACGTACATTAGAATGCCCTATCATGCAGCATACTTATTATCATCCTAAGGATATAAATATATTAGACCTAATGAGATTAAGAATAAGCCATTTATATAGGAAGCGTAAGTTACTCTTCATCGACTAATGCGCACTTCTAATCTCAAGTAGTAGGAGAGTTACTTCGGCCGCTCTAGGGTATGGTCTCTTGAATCCAAGTAATTGATTATGTCGCTGACCGTGGTGATAGTCTTTTCAAACCTGCATTCATTGCCTCCTTGGGCTCTTTTCAGGACGGAGGCTTACGCTACAACAACCTAATGGATCTCGCCCTGTAGGAGTGCGCCAAACTATGGCCCTCTTTAATACAGCCAGATGTTGTTTTATCGCTCGGAACTAGCACCGAGGACAACCTCAAATCCCCTAAAGCTCTAAATTTTCGTCATCTCTTGAACGACGGCTTTATACCTCGCTTATGTCGATCATTTATGTCCTCGCTAGATGGTGAGCGTACTTGGAGGAACATAGCCAACCGTTTAGATGAAAGTACTAAGGCCGACTACTTCCGACTCAACGTGCCTTAGACAGGCGAAGAACCTCGTCTGGACGACGTCGAGTGTATAGATATACTAAGGAGGCTTGTGCAGTTACAGCCGCAGGGGTCAAGGGACCGGACTAGGATCGCCTCAGCTCTTCTAGTAGCAAGCTTTTACTTTAAGCTTAATGAGATTCCGACCTTCCAAACGGGTTAATACCTTTGTACAGGTATAATTCGTTGCCGTAACGATTTTCGGGCAGTGTCGAGCTCTTTGCTCCGGATTCATAATACTCAGCTGGAGCTTACGACGGATACTGAATCTCTGGGTTTATTGACATCCGACGATATTTGCGAGCAATGTCACGTGTATTACAAGACGGTGCAATTCCATGTACGATATCTCGAAGACGTTGTCACCCTATTCGTCAAGATCAATGGCCTTGAACGTCGCAAGATCAGCGGATTCCCACATAGTATGTCGTGGTTTTCCAGGCAGCAGTATCTGGACGCGCCTTTCGGAAGAATCGATCATGACCTCGAGTCACTAACCAAGTGCCGGGCCTGTACTTCCTATCAAGATCACCGCATCGAGATGAGAACGACAAGGAAGAGGAAGCGACAATGCTCTAAGGCTTCTAGGAAACGGGTAAAGAGGGGGTGAAGGGCTGAAGGCTGAATGTGTAGGCAGATCCCGGTTGTGAACCGCCAGGCTGATACTTTTAGCGTGTACTAAGGCAAAGTAGTTCATGCATAGTAATTTAAAATGATGTGCTTCCGTTAGCTTCCGTATAAGCGTCGATTGGTGGCTTCTAACGCTCGCTAGGAACCCTTGCTTGCATTCATGTAAAGGTGGGTAGATAATTGCTAAGCCGCATTACGCAGAGACTTTCGATTTAAGAAGTGGGCGGTATCGAGCGTGTGGTGTTGATTGGTCGTGGCAGCTACTCATCCCTGCAAACCAAAACAAAGAGCTAATGCCTGTTCGGGTCCTACCAACACCATGGCTAGGTACTGAATAGCTGCAATGCGCGGCGCCAAACGAGTCATGCGCTACACCGCACGCGCCTCTAGCGATGTCATTCCATTCCCTCGATCGAAACCGTCCAAAGATGGAGGCCAGGTATTACTTGAGGAGTGTGCCACCTGGGCCGGCATTATCAACCTCTTTAAATAAGATGATATCTCATCGTTATACTATATTCATCATTCCATACTTATGATAGATACTACCTCTAAGCCGAGCCCGCTTTCGCTTGGAACACCACGACGTATATTATTACCACGCCTTAGAACGGCAGCATCAGATCTAACCACCGGGCCGGTATTAATCCCAGCAGCTGACAAGCCACGCTCCACCACGGCTACCGATAACGAAAAGCCCCGACTGCCACCTTTACAGCGAGTACCGCCTACATGCGTCGAGGCGAGGTCTACAGGCGGCCCACAAGATTTTCCACCTTCTGAGGAATCTGTCAGCGTCATCTTGCTAACCCTCACGAAGTCCCGACCTGCCTACGCCGAGGCAAGGTTTATTGCACCCGATCTAAGTGCCGGACCGCCTATATTATATAGACTGAGTGTCCTGGGCGAGTCTCTTATGCTACGTGCCCCTGATACTAAGCAATTCAAAGTCGTTGCGGTGGACGGTACGAACAGGAATATTGTCCATCTAGTAATTACTAGCCTTCACTATCAGATCACAAAGGATTTAAGATATACTATACGAGTGGTTAGCGACAATTCCTAACCTCTATCATCGTATCGACCAACTGCCATATCAACTTATCTCGACTATATTCGAGACTGGGGCCTGATGTAGGCCATAATACTTTACACGCATCCTACTAGAAGATCATCGGAGCATTCTATCCAGCCTGCCCTTTATCCTGCGACCTCTTACCCATACCCTCTTGTATATATACTACCCCTTTCGCCATTCATAGCCACCCTCGAGGCGTTAAAAAGCACCGAGTTGGCCTATCACCCCTATAACGGTCTTTGGCGATAGCTCGCCGGTCATTAGGCTGGCCACCTCAGACCCGATATTACGGTCATACTCCGAGAGAATAATAACAATACAATGGATCAAGAAGTCCTACGCGTCGAAGGCGAAAACATAAGGACTCTACTTGTCACAAATGTTCCGGATGGGGAGATTAACCTGACACCTGCCTAACTCAGACGGATCACCTTTAAAGTAGAGGAATGGCTTTACGCTATGAACTAAATCATGATATTTGGAGTCTAATAGCATTTTTATAGGAATTAAGAAGTGCTTCTAAGATATTCATTTATGTGATACTGAAACAGGATAACGTAAACTGAAATCTATGCTCGTATACGTTGAACGATCCTAACTTTAAAAACGGAAAGCGAGAACAAATATAAACGTATAAGTTCTGCAGATATTACATAGCAGCTCTGGCCCGCAGTGCCATATATTCCCATCAACTCTTACACGCTCTCTTCCTTCACTGTGGTAAGGCCTCCTGAGCTGTGTGACCTCGGACCATACTTTTGACGGTCATCCGATTGTTCTTGCCACTCCTGTCTCTATACACCGCTTTGAATGTTGGGTACATGCTCTTCTTCCTGACTCTCGTACGTCTGTGGCGCTGGAAGGCCTCCAAAGCTCACGTAATTTGGCGGCTCGACATGTCCTGTCTTCAACTGATCTGTCGTCGGGTCCATCGAAGAAGCCCCTTTCCTGTCACTCCATTTACCACCATAGCGTCTCCGCCGTTTTAGGCCTTACTACGGCTTAAACTCCACACTCGGTTTCATCTGTTCACGCTGTAAAAGGAGCTCCAGCTCCCTGATACGTTGCGCTTGGGCCATGAATTCAGATATATAAGCTGCCGACTCATCCCGAAGATGTTCTTTCAGCGAGTCTAATTCCGTGAGCTATCGGTGGCTGTCTTCTCGCCCTTTGTTTTCCAGATCTTCAATTTTCTGAGACTTCTCCGAAAGCTCCATGACTAGGTTGGTGACGTTATATGTCATGTCCTGAAGGCCGTCATCTGCTTTATATTTGATATTCGCCATGATTTGTTCTAGATGATTGTGCGAAGCCCAGATGCGCTCAAGATTTTTTTTAGTCTCGCTATATCGATTACATTCGTATTTGAGATTCTCCAAGCAAAGACGGTACTCCTGCCGCTTATCCTGCAGCTCGTTCTCAATCCTTGCCCTTGCGGATTCGGACAGACGAAAGCCTTCTTCTACCTCTTTCAAGTGTTTCTCTAGCGCCTTCTTCTGATCTTGCGATTTATTAAGTGCTTGCCTATCCTTTTAAGACTCACGTCTAGCATGCTAAACAGCTGTATAAAGCTGGTTAATATACTCTTGAAGTCCTCGGACCTGTTACGCTGCGATTTCTTCTCGTTGGAAGAAACCCTTGAAAAAGCTGTAGTCGGCTTGGTGGCGACTGCTTCGCAGATCTCCGTCCTGGACCTGCTCTACATTAGATGGGAATTCTCGGTGTTATAAAGGATCTCTTACCTGCGGCTGAGGTTGCGGAGCGTTAGCCATAGAGACTTGAATGATGATGATTCTTCCTAACAGATGATATAATAATGATACGTGAGTAAAGACAGGCCGTTAGGAGTACTGTATTCTCCTGAGAGATGATAAAATATATGGATAGGGTTCGTAGATCTTCCTGAGATGGTGTAGATAATAAAGAGTTAGAAATATCAAAGTATATGGAAGCTTATATCTCAAGTAGATCCCTTAACGCGCGCGTACAGTCCATGAAGGATGTTGTCCTAATCTTAGAAGCTTCCCACGAAGCACGTATCAGGCGGTAAAATAGAATATCACATACCGTTAAAGGCTAACCCTCTATGGTTCGGTCAAGCATATCGTTTTTTCAGGTCACTGAGTTATAAATGGAAGCCATAGTATTGATTGAAACCTTAGTAGCTGTTTATTCTCGCGAGATGTAATCTAGGTTACTAGTCTATGGACGCAGGGAAGTTCAGCGTGTTCGAATGCCTGAAGCGGCCTCCAGAGCGCGCTTTCTCCATGCATCCATGATCTCCAATACCTCTATCTCTTCCATGATGGCTTTCGAGTAACCTTTAGTATCTATCAACCCATCCTAAGAATTTGATAGAACCTCCATATGTCTCGCAGGGAAGTCCTATGAATTATACGGCAGTAATGTTTCCTCCCATCTAAAATCAGAGTAGTCTTGCGGGGGCGCTAGACTGTGGCCCTATCGAAAATCGTTCCCCCTAAAGTCCCGAGGAGCAGCTGGAGCAGTCCGACTTGTGTAGACTCTTATGAGCTGCTGCCCCTTGTTTGTAACAGCGTCGACAGTACGACGGCGCTCGAACGGTACGTTGCTATTGAACAACTTGGCAGTCTCAGCCCACAGAATATTACGCTGTGCTAGGCGAAGATTAAGCAAGAGAACCCCGTCGTCGTAATCGGAAGTCCGCCACTTGACACGAGACCCATTGCTCGTTCCTGGCGAAGGCGAAAACTCGGCGATGTTGAAATTAATAATTGACCCACCGACGCTAGATAAGTCGTTTATTGAAAGGTTAGTAGTTAAAGGCTCGCTTACTAAGGAATAGAGAGTCGAGGAGTTAAGAGCTGAGGGATTAATGGTTAAAGTAGAGGTTTAGGTATTAAATACTGCGTCATTAGATGCGGCAGCCATTTTTTGGGTTCAATACTAAATATAACGACGACAAGCGTTTTATCGTGAATATAGTATTGACAGAATGCTTTAGTACTAGAGAAAGGAGAAGGTGAGAACGTCTTTTAATGGGAAAGAAGTTTGACCGGACCTATTACCACTACCACCTACCGTCCTACACCCCTCTATTACCGCCCGCAACCCCTCATTCCTCCTGACTCGCATTCACGACGATAGATGCGCAGGTTCCCGATAGACTGGTAAAGGGCAAAGGAGAATGTCAACAATCGGCCATCCATGCTTATAGCTGATCAACCGCAGACGAGTTTAGTCAGGTGATCTGGGATCTCGGACTTAAGAGGTTAGACTAACGATACTTGCCGCCTTTCTATTATATATTCATGCACGCCATCGGATTCGACGGTGTAAAGCCACCATCTTTAGGATTCGACGGTGTGAAGCCATTACCTTTAGCGCATAATGGATGAGGCCATGCTGAGGTACGGGAAGCGCTTGACCGGCACGCAGGAAGGGGTTCCTCGGCGCTAGATAGCGGCGTCTCCACGAACGCAGTTGCTATATAAAGGACTCCGATACTCGATCGCAATAAAGAGCAGAAGAGTATAGCGACCAGAGATGGCGGCAAGCACAGAAATATCGATGGGTGCTTGCGACTTAGAGGAAGACTGGAACAGGCTGATACAGGATAATAGCTGGAATTTCGATGATCTCGTGGACGCCGGTCGCGACTTTAAAGGGCTGGGAGAGTTGCTTACGCAGGATCTCGACCACGAGGCTAGTGCGAACGATGGCGAGGATATATTCGGAGAGTAGTATCTAGAGGAATACGGTGCATAGACTAGCGCGAACGGCGGTGTAAATGCTAATAGGGATTAAACTCAGATACTATTACCTCCTCTCTATATCGGCTTTACAGATCGATATGTCATTAGTGGCGACGGATTAGAGCAGACTAGAGCTGATGAAAAGAGCTCTATCGCTTAAACGAGACCATCGATCTAATCGTTGGAGTACGAGTAAGTTTTATGGTCTAGCGTATCTAACCCTCTATACTAACAGCTTCCCCACTAGGCTAAGAGAGAAGACAAGGTCCTTCGATGCCTAGCCCACCTCTGGGGGTCAGTACTGACACGGAAGTAGGACGCTTGACAACCTATATAAGTATATTAAGGAGCTGCAACCTTGGACTCAAGCGGTTAGTAGATTGGTCACTCAGCTGCTAGATCAGCAGCCCGGGCCCACCACGATCGATGTGGATCATACTGTATTAGATTAACAGGGACCATTTAGTAGTTTTACTAAGGGTGTCTTTCGCTCGACCCCGCAGATATCGGGCAGATAGCTTGGAGTATAATTCATCGTTTAGACGCTTGGCTAAACGTTTCGTTGGAGGATCAAGATATAGGTATTATTTAGTTATTTCCATCAATTTCATCTTATTATTGGAAAACACTGAACCTTGGAAGTTCTGCCTTTTATTCTCATTCTTCCTTTGACGTTACTAAAGTTCCCGAACTGGATATCATCGAGGTATTAGGATAGTCAGCATGGATAATTCAGAGTGGTCTAATCAAGAGACTGCTGTCATAGTTTATTTTGCGTCCAGGCACGTGGATCACCTGGGATGCAGCAGAATTCTCGTACGCAAGAGTGGGAAAAGACTTCTTATACCACGAACAGCATTCGATGTAGAGAAGAGACTCAATGAAGTCATGCGGACACATGACCTTTATAACAGTAACGTTGAATGGGATTACTCGAAGGTAGATGCATGGCTTGCTGGCATAGGCTTGTGCAACCTCCGGGCGCTTGTTGAGGTTGGAATGGAGGAGCTTTAGATAGTGGTACCTGTGAGATCTTAATCAACCTATAAGAGCCTAATACTTTTCTAATTGTCCTCCCTAATTTATTCTAGGAGAAGCGGCAAATATTCCTTTATACCGTGTTAGTACCGAGCGTTATCAACGACCTGGAGGCCTGAATAGACGAAGATGAGACGTGTACATTATAGGACCGTTACGGTGGGGACTTTGCTCTGTTACTTTCTAGCCGAACGGGAAACTTTCAAGGTCTTACAAACCTTCAGCAGAGCTGCGGAACGGTATACATTGTTCCTACTTTAACTTCGGCCTATAGTAGGCCCGAGTCCAATCTAGCAAGAAGTTCATGTCCTCTATCCTCAACTTAGTAAGGTGTTTGCAGAGTTGCTCCAAATCTTCTTGTATGATATGACCCAGCCTATCTCCTGTTACTCGACGCAGGCCGCTCGTGTCTCCAAGATGAGCGCCAAAGATCTCAGAAATCGCAGCGTAATGTTGTGGGCTCAGAGTAGCTTCGTTGGCCTTAGCGACAAATACCGATAAGTAGTACTCCCTAATACCTGCGCCTGTGTCGCTCTCATCTTCGTTTTCGATAGCTAAGTACTCGTCGTACATGATAATAGAGGCGAGTATCACGTACTATTGGAATGTTAGCTCTGCACGCCAGCGAGGGGTTGCGGCTTACCACAGTACAGGACAAGCATTCCGTGGACCGGCTCTTATCCTAAGACACTGGCAGGACAATCGACAGAATATGATATTTCGCGTCATAGTCATTAATACGCTGGCCTTCGAACACGAATGGAAAGTTTATTTAATACTCTGCTCTTACAGGTCGCTTATAGCAGAGCATACTATCAGTAAAACCTGACGGAATAGATGATATTCTTAATAGCTTGGTCGATGGTGTTGTAGAAGGAAGGGTTTATAAAGGAAGGAGGGGGGCTAATATAGCTTTCTTAAGACCAGGCTATTGTTGCCTCGCTTGTGTAGATTTCCGCAGCCTGAATTCTTGCACAGCAAGGAATCCGTCCAATGATTGAAGCGTTTGCAGTATCAAGCATGCAATAGTGCGTTGTCCCTGTCGGCAGGAAGATCGGTATAAAGAGAAGCTTGCAGATCCATTTGCAAGGCTATTTATTCTATCTATAACCGGCTTGCTATCTGCCGCTCCTCTCGATACATTACATATCCTCCAGAATCCATTTCAGCGTGAGCGGGCCCTGCATTACGTGTCTCATCATCACAGATTTGTCCAGGTCTTTCTCTCTCTCTCTCTCTCTCTCTCTCTACATCGAACTTCGATACTACTCGATTACAAATCTGTGTCTAGCTCACCGCGATTTCGGGATGGTATCACCTAAGGATTTCTTTTCAAAACCAGGTCAGTTTCCAAGGGTGCTCAACATTGTATTAGAGACCGACTTACTGTCATCATAAACGCAATCCTGCAATCCGAGGTTATAAAGATATCAGATGATGATATCGACTGCGCCGCAGGGCAGTCTTCCAATTCCATGCCTGCTAAGACAGGGTCAGCGACAAGGGATGAGATACTCCGATATAAGCAGAGATGCTTCCTAGCTGCTCTCTATCGGCATGTCCATCCCCCCCTAACAACATATTAAAGCTAACGTATCGTACGACAGCGTCAAGCGTCAGATATAGTTAGACTGTGTGGCGAAAGAGATGGGAGTGTCTAGGCAGGATGTAATGGAGATATACGAGACGATTAATCCGGTAATATTAGATGATAAGATAGCACCGTTGTTCCCAGCTTAATAGGCGACCAAGGGCCTACCACCTCCTCCGCCCCCGTTATATTTTCGTATCCCGTCTCCTCGACCACCATCCTCCGAGTTTATTACGCTACCTCCGCCTTATTTGGCCTTAATTCGCAAACGCCAGCCAGTATATAACTCTTATAACGAACCCCCAAGTCCATATAAGACCAAGCCAGGCAGATTCTCAGGCACCGGGGAAATACACACTTCTGTCAATCCTCGAATAGATGAGAAGAACCCTAGAGCGGATGTCCCAGCCTTAACACCGTATGATTATCCGCTCAGCTCTAATATGCCGTGTCCTAGTATAACCCGCACCTCCGAGGACAACCACGCCTTGCTTACTGGTCGTATCTTCTCATGACCCTCAGTTTAAATGGACCAGAGAATCCAGCTGCCAACGTCTAGATAGGTGGACAGCCGCTGGTCATAGGTATGGTGTAGTTCTAGAAAGTGTAGGCCAATAATATTCTCAAGATATCGTCGTCTATAATGGCCATCTTCCCATAAAAATGATTCACAGTCTCAGGCATACTATATTACGTAAGATCGCATGTAGGCGTGAGCCAAATGCGAAGGCTCCAAAATTTAAAAATAATGAGTACTACTCGCCAGTGGCGTTTAAGAAGCTCCTAGTCCGAAATTTCACCAGATTCTCCGTAATGTGCTACCAAGGGATCAGCTTTGATTCGTTGTTCGGCCACGTTGTACGAGAGGTGCATTGTCTTCTATTACACGTGTTAGTACTGGAGTCTAAGACTGTCACTCGGACTTACCATGGCTTTTCCTAGATAGGGTTAGAATTGCGCTTCATCCCAGGCTTGAAGCTTCAGATAACAGAATAGGAATTGGAAAACTTCTTTATTATAGGAGCGGATCACGGACAAGTGGTCAGGCTTGGAACATGAGTCTAAGGGGTGGGATGTCTCCATTGCAGATCGCCGTATAGCTGGCATGAATAAAGGATGACTTTGGAAAAATAGGGAGCTCGCATTACGCAGATTAAGATACGACGATAGATATTAATTACCTATGATTCTTGTAAAGTTGGTTTCGCTGTCTACGGATCGTCCTAGCTGGCATATCCCTAAGTTTCATTGCATGGTCCCCTTTCAAGATGACTGGACGTCAGACGATCTACTAGTGTAATCACGCAGTAGTTATTGGCTAATGCATCGTTAAGAAAGTTAATATGGCGAACGAAAATAGTCTGCTAGTGAGGAAGCTAATAGTGTACTAGGCTACGGCTGGGTCTGAAGCTGGTTTAGTATCTTTAGCACCATGCTGGGGCTGGGCTGGATCATTAAAGCTGTTGACCTGGGCTGGGCTAGGTGTTTGGGGCTGGATCAGCGATATCTAGTGTCTTTGGCACTATGCTGGGGCTGGGCTGGATCATTAAAGCTGTTGACCTGGGCTGGGCTAGGTCTAGGCGTCCGGCAAAGTTTACCCGTTGGCTTGGTCGTCCATACCTACTTCTCGTCTAATGGCTATTATCTATATAACTAGGAAGGTTGTTACGCTTATAACAACGACTAACTTTCGTGACAAAACTTCTATCGTAATCTACGCTGCTAGTGGGTTGTACGGAGGCTGACACCAAAAGCCTCTCCTAGCAGTCTTGTTACATCGGGGTGTAATCTCCGGGGCAGACGTCCCGCCATCGCTCTCCGTAGGGACTTAGAAATTATATCCAGAGAGCCCTAGAGCGGGACCCCGGAGTGAGAAAGCGAAAAGCTCCGGGCTGTGAGCCCTGCAGGGCTGGACGAGAAACCCTTTGTACATAGTACCTGGCGGACGGCCAAACCTTAGCCCGACTCCGCTAGGCACCTTTTCTCCACCCATGCTATCATTTCCCATTTCAGCTAAAATCTTCGTTCGGTCCTAATTACCCATCATGAGTGGCCAGTATCTGTCACGCCAGAAACTAAGCGAGAATGACTAGACGATATTAAAGGCCTGCAGAGCTCGGATATTAGATGCCTATTTCGAGTCAAAAGGCGAATACAGCGGATATACCAATGGGAATCTAAATGAGCTACTAAAGAAGTTGGAGGGATTGAATATTATTAAGGTTAGACGAAGAAAAGTCTTAATAAATACTTCGTAGCTAACTCGAACGTACGACTAGTCTCGTGTTCAGGTTCTTATAATACGATACCAAAAACCTTTAATAGTACCAGTAAAGGACGGCGATACTGTTCTATTACTACCCCTCGCGTTACTCGACAGCGGCGCAAGAGTATCTAATATAAAGATTGAACTGGATAAATGTATCTACCTGGCTAGGGACGTCAAGGTGACGCCCGGATTTGATTACGTGTTGCTCAGGTTGCAGAATTAAAATACCGATATAGAGCAGAGGTACTATATATGCCTGGGCCGGACGATTCCATGCTAATTGTCCCAGGGGTAATCTGTGGAGCAACGTCCCAGAAATGACACGATTTGGGGCCGGAGACATATATGCCAGCGGGGTCAAGCAAAGAAGGAGCATCCCAGAAATCGATATAATCTGGATTGAGGCCGGAGACACATATGCCAGTGGGATCAAGCGAAGAAGCAATGTTCCAAAAATTTGTAACATCAGGAGCAGGGTCTTTGCCAATAGTAATGCCCTACGACGATTCCTCTGGCATCGACATGTGTGCTTTCATATCTGAGTCTCTTATTTAGCTACCATTTTAGTTATAATCCATGTATGCTTACTTTTTATGACACGATCTTCATGTACCTAAGCGGGAGGGTCCACGATCTCTTGCGCTGTCCTCGAGCCGACGATATTATTCTCGGTGTTCACAGTAACCGATGCTAGGGACGAGGCGAACTTCTCCGATATACTCAAATGCTCATTCCTTTTATATAAATCTGAGGATTTCAATATTAGGATCAAGATAAGTTAGAAGGAGCTTACCTTGCCTGCATCTAATACCCGGTAGAGATGGTGAAAGTATAGAACATCCATTAAGTGCTTCACGGCTACCCTGATCTTGTCGAGGGCGTTTATTATTTGACTCGGAGCCAGAGAATTCCACACGGCGTTTTAATGATCGTTGACTCGTCTTATCTATAGATTTGTAACTGTTACTAGAGGATCGTAGTATGTACCTATCGTCAAGCAGCTGAAGTTGTACGAGCAACTTCGACGTCTTTACTACTAGATCCCAGATACTTTCGGTTTCGCGCATCGATTTCGCCAGGCAGATTAACTCCTCCTGATGAACCAATCTGAATCGTGAAAAGTTACGACACATGATTACCGATGATCCAGGTAGGCCGAGTCTCTCTTCTAGGATTAAGAGACGAATGCCATTCTAAACGGTCTTGGCGGCTGACTCTTTATTGTTGAAGCGCTCCTTAACATAAGTAGTAATAGTTCCCCTAGGTTTTCTACGCTTTAATGGGTCTTCGATTAAGTCGTTGATCCTTGAACTTATAAATGATTAAGTATGCTAACGGTTATACTCTAGTATAAATAAGCGCTAGGCTAACAGTCTCTCCACGCTGCACTTTACCGGCAAATCGGTCGAAGATGGATCTTCTACTATCCAGGAATCTGATTTCTTGATCGAAGTCAGACAGGACTCTTCCAGAACATCCCGTAACCGATTAGTATCATGGATCAAAGCCTTGATGACGTCTACCGTATATTGATGGTTGTTATTAAGATAGGGACTCCACGTCTCTACTAAACGGATCTTGATCTCGTCGTCTTAATATTCTGCGGTTATTAGGCAAGTGTCTTCCTTTAGTGGTAATGGCAGACTAGAGCCATCTGGATGGCACCCTGACTCAAGGTTTGGAGGGTCTGATTGTCCAGTACAGGGAGTAGAGTCCCGGGCATCAAGATTCGTTATGAACGCTTAGAGGTTCTCGAAGGCTTTACGGGCTTAGGCGCGGTAAGGGTTTAGGGCATCGGGCTAGATCCCGCAAAGAATATCCAAAGCTGCTGATATCGACCCAGACGACAAATCAGGGTTCATGTAAGCGTATAATTAGTATCAGGAAATAGAGTCTAATGTAAGTTAAGTCATGCGAGGAAGTTGAAGGTTAAAGAAGGCTGGGGATAAAGGATTGACCCAGCCCGGGGCTAAAGCTAACAGATGCCTGGCGCGTAATTCGTTGCTGGTCTCACCTTCCCCAGCCACTAGACCAGATCAAGCTGGACGGGGCTAGATCCTTTGGCTTACGGGGCCGGCTAGTAACACCATCTTATATTAGAGGGATGATATCGGCTAATATATGATGAAATCAAGGGACAATCTCGGTTCTCTAAAATTGTCGAGTACAGAACGCCACCATGCTTTGCCATAGGTCGCAGGCATGTGGGTAGCGTAGGGGCTGGACTAGGAGATGCTCTATTAATATATTGATGGTGGATTGCTATAAGATATAGGTCAGCTCTTCTACCTCGTTTTGCCTCGTCAATATCCACCGGACAGCCTTCCATACTTAGGACCCTGCATTGTCAGATGCAAGTTTAACGCACGACCCTCCTGATTATATATTTAATATTAACGCAGGATTATCTTATTATTCTCATCATCGCTTTCTCCTTTAATCTATTGAATGGAGTTCTCTCCGTAATAAATCTAAGCAAGGGTTTAAACACCTAACAAAAGTCGCTTATATTATTCCTAGCTTTCAAGTGTATACTAGGGATGGTATTAAACTTTCTCCTTGAAGGCATACTCGTTACTCTCTGTGTTTTGGATCTCTTGAAGATGATTCTACCCATTGAAAGCAGTAAGCAATGACCACATCTACCCTAAGTCTTTAAGGAACGATATCCTGACCCTAATTAGAGTAGGCACGGTTCTGTTGACAGTCCTCGGCGTCTCTATTCGCTATTGCATTACATTCAGTAATTTACAGGATATATGTCGTCCCCAGAGGTGTTTGCTTTATATCGGACGCGGAGCTCACAAGATTAGTATTGGAATACTTCTACTGTGTTTAGTCTGACCTAGGTTGGATTATATTGGCGGTGAATCGCCTCCGGTGGATTTATCGTAACTATATTGGCGAGATTTGTGCCTTTCTATAAGTAAGTCTACCTTCATCTTTATGCTGTCAACGCTAATCGGCGTCGTAGACTAAAGGATAAGAGATTACTATTCATGACTGCTGTTATTACAAGTGTTCTAGACTCCTTGATCCTTTGCTTACTCTACTACTTCCTCCACCAAAACATTTAAGCGAACGCCGGAAACAGATAGAGATTAAAAGTATATATAATGCTATACTTCACTGTTATTATCTCAGCCTTTAGAATTTTAATCACTGGGTTGAAGATTAAAAGGATACGGATCTTGGTACTTCTAGTCGGTACTGCCTACTAAGACCAGGTTCTTCTAACTTATGCTGCCAGCAGGCTTTTCTCTCTCTACTCCATCTGGGACAAGCGGCCCGTCATCTTATATTACTGGCTCTCCGACCTCGCAGCCTAAAAAGACAGACCTTAATTACGCCTCTCTGGCCTAGTAGATAATGCTCGAGCTCCACTTCAAGGAACGCAGAGGATAGCAGCTTCGTAAGACAGACTCGTTCCCTTAGTTCGGGCAATAATGGTGAGTCGCACCGTCCATCGAGCTCTTCATGAGACCCCGTTGACCTCCAAATACCCGCAGTACAGGACGTACCTGCTCTACCACCAGTACCTTCTCTAAAGTGTCCCGCCACACGACCTCCCGGCTGGATCCCAGCGATGTCTGGTTTTATTCATAAGCAGGTGGATCTGCAGGAGCAGAAGGAGACTATCAACGAGCTACTCTCCGCGGAATGGCCTGGCGTGAAAGATCATATAGAGCCTGATTTTCTGCAGAGCGTGATAGAAGCGGACAAAGAAGATGCGGAAATGCAACTAGGCATCAAGGAGTGGCGAGAGCACCAGCACAGACAGAAAGAAGACTGGAAGCAAAAAGCTGACAAAGGGGTCTTCATCCATCGCCGGGCGGTACTTAGGGGGGACTCTTAAGCGTGATCGCTATCACGAATACTCTCATCATTACCGCTATTTAATTAGCTTATCAAAGACTACGAGGCTATATCAAAGTTTTGCTAGATCTATATATCGACATCTTATATTAATAGATCTAATCTAAGATAAGATCACAACTTATCGAGCGTCCCACCTAGGGACTCTTCCATGCTAGACCGCCTGTCATGCTCTTCCGGGCTTTCCAAACATAAGGACATGGCCTCGTAGCCAGAGACCGGCCATTGAGAGTCCTCTCTGTCATGACCCATGCCCCTTTTCGATCGCCCCTGGTTCTTCAGGGGTGTCTCACCAGCTGTAGACCTCCCACTGACATTATCCCCATCTGTGTGGCCATTACGACGAGTGTCTTGTCCACGCTCAAGGTCCTCCTCCCGTCAGCCGAGCCACCATAGAAGTCTTTCACATTCCCGGACAGACTCTCCTTTAAAAATGCGGAACAGGGTCACCTAGTCCTGGCTGGAGTCGGTCTATAATGGGTGAGAGATGGTGGGAGTAGAGATGCCTCTCTGCAGCAGAGTAGCTGGTGAACTTGATATCCAGACTCCTGCAGTCAGAATATCGGCAGATGATGGCCGTGGCTTCCTATTCCTGATTTGAGCCGGAGACCTGGAGGGGGAAGGCTCTTTTTATTAGTATCGCAGCCAAGAGGGAAAAGTGCGTCGCTAGAAAGTTCTGTTTTCCGGTAAGAGAACATCTTCTGCGGATCGCTAAACGATGCTTGCTCTTCCATAGCCTACTAGATTTAAGATCTTCTATAGTGATCGCAGTGAAAGTGTAAGGCCTCTTGAAGGACGGCAGTGATCAAGGCTGGATATCTGACTATATAGTCGGAAAATGACTGTCTTGAAGCACTTACAATGTACTAAGAAAAGTGTTTCTATTGGCTTGTTAGTTAAGAGGCTTGCGGGACTAGCTTAATAGGATGGCGCAGATGGCGAAGGAGGCATCAGACGAGTTTTTTTTGAGGATACCACAGCGAATCGATTGCACAGTGCTAATATGACCAATCCAGGGAACGAATATTATGCAGCGGCCTTAAACGTCTCTAATGGGGTTAAAGCTCTCCTTTCAAGCCTCTTTGTCCTCGGTTACAGAAGGCCCAGCCTCCTGAGATTTGACGGGGGCTGGCCCCGAACCCTGAGCTGGTGCTTTCGCAGACTGAGCTACTTTGCTTCACGGTAAGCCAGCTTCCAACTTCCGGCAGGAAGTACAACATCAGATACCTTTTTTATACTTTTCGAAATTCCGCTTGAGCGCATTATATATTATCCATGCACCAGCTCCATTCACACGCAGAGCTACTACAATCTTTTCTCGCTCCATTAGGCCTTCTATGCCCTTCGCCTGTGCATAGTAATCCTTAAGCGCCAATATTCCCGGCAACGTGTCGGTGCCTTTCAAAGACACGTTGCCATACATGCTTTGGCAGATCTCTGTAGCCTTTTACTGAAAGGGTCTTAGACTAACGCTGAGATAAAAAATACCACCTAGTGCATATATATTAAGCGATCTCCATACGTTATAATAATCGTCTTCCCCTATCCCAACTTTACTGCGAATCGAAGCCACATTATCGCCTAGTCTAACCACTGACATCGTTCGTGTCGTTTCTCGGGGATCATGCAACTTGGAGCCAAATACGAAGCTGTTGTGCTGCTAATGCTAGATGTGGTGTCATAAGGTTACGTATAACATAGCAGCCACACCTTTTTTTACTCCGCTTTTTAGCGAAACTTCCCCACCTAGCGATCGTCCAATTAAAGGCGCGAAAGAACTAAATAGTCAAGGTGGACGCTAAAGACCCGGCCTTCCCTATCAGCTAAACAGGATGCGACAGGCGCGCTGTCTACCGTGCCACCCCACACTCGCCGATCGCCAATCGAAGGGCCTGAATGGTCCGAATAGCCGAAACGAGCGCTAAGACTCCGTGCCTCCCCCTAATCGAATAAAGCCTAACAAATTAAATACACAGCCTACTGTTTTCCTCCCACCGATCGCCGATCAAACGGTGCAAAGGCTTTGGGTCTTTTTAGTCAGTTGAATGCTGCGGAGCCGTGTACATTCTCTACTAGTAGGTATTGCCGCGGGGACTATATATAGTAAGTCGAGATCGGCACCTCTATAATACCTAAGGTTCGACTGCCAAAGTGTAAGCCCTTAATAATAAACTTGGAATTGACTTCCCTAGACATCGGAATAATTCCCGTCGAAATAGCACTTCGCGAGACATCATGTATAGGAGGATTACCAGGAAATTCCCACTCGACCAACTGCCTCAAGCTGTGACTGTTCATGCTCTCCGCTTGCAGTCGGTGGTTAACTCTTCCCCTCTAAAAACATGCTAAGATGTCTTAGCGAACTGATTTATAGTCGTTAGAAAGAGGTGTCGGATGGTGAATACGCTACGGTTCTGGACCATATAAAGCACGATAGTGGTGATGAAAGCTGATTGGTATGCCTAGGCCTTCCATGAAAACGATCGCAGCACAATAGAGAAGGGTATGAAGGGATAGGAGAAGCAGAAGAAGAATTGAGAGTGAATTGGCATACTACATTGGAGTACAGTGGTGGAGAGATTTATAGTAGGCGACTTGAAGATGGATTACTATTAAAGCTATACTTGCCATACGTACGAGTGACAGTGTCTATTATCGTCATTTCCCCCTTCAAATGCTCGTCTAAATGTACCGTGATCTTTGCCTTCGGAACCCCTGCTTGAGCTATCTGTATTCCTTCCAATTCAACTCTTGCCAGTGGTTTCGGCGGATCGAAAGGTGACTGCGAACAGGTAACAGTGATGCTGCCCCTGGAAATATAGTCTGCGGCCGTCTCGAATATTTCGCTGATAGTACACGGTAGTCGTATGTCCTATCGGATCATCTCGTGGAAGACCCCACCGTATAGTTGAACACCATAGGATGCCGGAGCTTTCTCGGCATATAGAACCAGCGCAAACGTCGATGGGATTTAATTGGAAGTGGCACGGTTACGCAAGCTGTCTTTGACGATAGCATAAGCCTGTGTCAATGCCTACGTCCGTTATAAGGTTCCTAGGAGTAGTCAATAATTTTGGCTTCATTCTAGGCAATGATGGAATCCACTTCTTCTGCCAATGAAAGGAGACCCCAATCCACACAATGCACGCTGGGTGATGAAGAGTGTTAATAGCATGATAGGATGTTGTCGTCAAGAATAAAGGTGATGATTAGATGCGACGTGGGATTTAATCGTGATTACTAACTAAAGAGGCCGAAGAATCGCCGATCTAATTGCCTGAACCTCTTCCATTCCCGATGTAAAGTGCTAGTCTGGCGACCACTCGACGCCCCCGCCCATGGTACACAATCCTTGTGGGTGGCTTAGTAGAGTCAAGACAGGCTACAGGTCCGTCTAGGCCATCGGCGAACGCCAAGGGAGCTCCTACCTCGTTCGCTTTCAACTATGTTTGCTGTCTGATGCACGTTCTTAGTGAGCAACCTATCTACTACTGGGTGTTATATCTGTCCTTTCGTCGAATATAGCGAATATAAACGTTACTTCTGGTAAGTGCAACATTTATTCACTTTATAACAGCTTCTAACCCGACTTAAAGGTCACCCTAATTAACGCCGGGAGGCGAGAAGTAAGTCAAGCTTCTTAATAAACAATAACAGGGCCAACTTCATCCTTCGAATAGCCGCTGTTTTGACGATCCGATCGCATGGACCGTAAACTCATATAATTCTTCCATCCTTCGAAAGATATGCTTTCCGTAACAGCTCAGCCCATTGGTCTACAACGGAATAAGACATCCAAGCAACTAGGTACTGAAGGCTCTTTGGCATGTAGGGCGTTATCTTCGAAAGAATCTCTAAAGGCCAGCGAGAATGAGATTAGCGCCTGAGAAACCGCGAGCTAAATCAAGCACGACATGCAGTATCTATATAGATGCTGAGATTAATACCGTCGCGAATTGTAGGCATGTCTATTGTAAGCTGTGTATCTTATCATGGAGGCGCTATAATCAAACCTGCCCTACATATAGGAACCCGATCTCAAGTACATGGCGTCTTTATCTTTAGCCATTCATGGATAAGTTGCATTTAATCTAGTATATCCTTCCCTCTCATCAAGCAAGGCTCCTAATCTCTCTGGACCATCCTTTCCGTTATGAGGACTACTGGCTTCAGCCAGTGGGATTCAGGCGAAAAATCTAGAAAATCGTTCTGAGTTATCAGTAAATGCTGATACGCTATACAGGTCATTCACCCTACCTTCTATAACGTTTCTCCTGAAGAATTTGAGGTCTCTTTTAGGAAGTCTCTGATCTGTTAGTCCCAAAGCTCCGGATTCCGTAACTCTACCGAGTCGGGATCTTCTAGACTCGTGCTTCGCTCCATCAATCGAATCATAAGAAGACCTAAAGACTGATAGTCCCGCTGCTAGTCGCCTTTATTCGCTACCCCATTCAGTATGCTTTGCCCGATATTTGCTAGATAACGTCAGATCAAGTTCTTTCTTCCAAATTGCGGACCGTTACCAAGCTTGACATCACCATCTCTGCTAATCATGACACTGTTTGCATCTAATGGACCGTACGCTATCTCCAGCTCCTTGTAAACAAAATCCATGCCATTCAAGATCTGTATAGCGTTAGTATCGCCAACAGAACTTCTATAAGAACCGAATATCCCTACCTCTTTACAAATCGTGGCAATTTGGAACGCTACAAATTCGCCGTACGGTGTTGCTTGGATCTCAGCTAAAGACACGTCCATATATTCATATATAAAATACAGCCTCTCGTTATAAATATAAACTTCGTGTAACGACACAATATTCTTATAAGAGAATCTGACAAGATTTTTGATTCCCTGGCTGTCCGAGCATGCATGTTCTTTAACGGCAATGATGGGATGGCTGAGCGCTTGCCTATAAGCGATAGTGATTCCTCTACCTTGTCCTTCCTTTAGAATGGCTTGGTACTCATCTCCATGCCATGGATCACACTCATGAAAGAATTTGCGTGCAGAGACTTACTGGGTGTCCTTTGGTAACCGCGAAGTGGGCGAGTACTGATTTGAATATGGGTTTACTAGGAAACGACGCCCCAAAGGTGGGTTGTTGCGTAGTTTCTCTTCTAAGGGCTTAGAAACCTTTGGAATCTTTGAGTTCAGTAGATCTGTGGAGTTAATTTCGGTCTTAGCACGCCGTTTTCCGAGTGCAACGGGTAAATTTCCTGGAAATGTGGTGTTTGCCCTCTTTGGTATGTCCATGATGACTTTGCTATCTTGACGGAGAGAGCTGATAATTCGAATGTAACGTGTTCATGGTTTTAACGCATGCACCCCTCTATGATCCGCTAGCCCAGGCACGGCGCGAGAATCCCATAACTTCGAAAGAAAGGCACCCCTCTTTTCCTAATATATGCACACCTTCCAGCTATCTATCTGTCCCGGCAGCGCTTGCTAATATTTCAACATGAACACCATCTATGAGAATACTAAAAATCAGCCACCTGAGATGACAAGCTTAGACACCCGCATTACTCAAGCTGGTGGCACGTCCTCCCGCATCGAGCTTCAACCTCACCGGCTTCGTCAGACGAAGATCCAACATCACGCCACGCCGAGAGCGTAGCTGGAGGATCTAGTTCGAGAGAATAGTCATCTAAGGCAAGAAATCGTCTTCTACCAAGAGTCTCGAAACGCAATGCTGGCATTTCACAGTCAGGTCTTCGAAGCCTATCAGGGTCTCAATTCAGCCTTGAAGGAGCTTTCGGAGAAGTTAGTAAAGGCTGAGGGTAGGATCGAGAAGTATTGGGGCATATCTTTGAATGGGACTAGGAAAGCAGATGTCACTATCCTTTAGGTGAACCAGGGATAAGTAAAGGGTGATCAAGAGGCGTATCCGGGATGTAGGTGCGATGTTATAGCTCGAGACGCTCGTTTAAGATTTTATATAATCACACTACCTTCCTATAAGCTTTCCTTAACCTACTAACACTACGTGATGACAAAACTTGAAGCAGAATAGTAAAGACATGTTTTGCCAATATATAGCTATCTAATCGGTGATTACTCCTCGGACGTCCGAAACAACCTAATATGAATGACAAAGTCGTCTTCTATATCCCCTTAATATCCCCTAGGTCTATACCATTTCAGATGCTAGTGCCAAGATAGATTACACGTGGGAGTTGCTTGTATCTTCCGTTCTCTTCAAGCTTTCGGTGCCAGCCCATCTATGTCGCGTGTAGAAGATCAATACAATGTTTGCGAATATAATCATGATGACCAGCACCAAGGTGGAGATAGCGAGCGAATCTTCTTGTGGTTAATCTTCATAAAGTCAGGCCTATGTGAATACGAGAGCCAGTATATACCTTTATCTATCGTAGCAATACCGCGCTTGATACCGCTACCCGTATCGAATGTTTTGCATTTCCAGTCGAAGGCGCTGCATGAATCCTTTCTAACTAAAACGCCCATCTTCGTTGAGACTTGGTAAATTTTAGACGATTGCTTGTTAGAGATTGGAAGAGAACGATGAAAGGAGTCTTCTATGACGATTCAAGGAGAGTAGAGTGGGCCGGAGCTTTTATGTGAGAGGTAAGGTACACCATAGCTATCCAAGCCTTTTTCTAGTCCTTCCTAGATAGAGACCCCTCTTCTATACCCCTCTCGATTGGAGATCCCTAACTAAGCTCGTCTCGAAGGCTTCGCCATAACTACTATCCTCCCATGAGATAAGTGTTGATTATTGACAAGTGGACAGCGTACCTACTAGTATAATACTACTTAGTTTGGATTTATTAAGCTCGTGTATAGATATCCTACATGTAGACTTAAGAATCAAGTGATTATTATATCTAGCCTACTAGATAATCATCTGCTATATCTCGAGTAGAGCTCAAGTTCGTATATTAAAGGGACCGCCATCAAATCCTAAATCCTAAAATCCACAATTCCACATGACCGACCCTCCGTTCGACTGTATTGGATTGAAAGGACCTGGTACGAGTTGAGTCATAGGTAGCTAGGTAAAAAAACTTTACTGAAGGTAGTAAACACTTATATCCTAGAAGTATATTGCGATATATAGTCCTGTAATCCCTCCCAGAATTCTGAGTTGGAGATAACGATAGATGACTCCGTCTGCAAGCGCCAGTATCATCCCAAGACAACATAATTCGTATTGTACTGCCGTCTCCAGGTGGACTCGCGAATGCATAAGTCCTCGATATTGGTTACTGATCTATAGCGGAGACGACACCTGTTTCGTGGGTGCAGAAAGCTGCTATTACATGGATTGTTGTGGAAATATCAAACCCTCGGTCTAGGGCTGGAGAACAAGATGGAGGGGGGAAAGAAGGATGTCGAATGTCATGGGGATCTTGCTTGTATAATGGAGGCAAGTGTGCGGTGACTCGGGAGCGGAAGAAAAGATGCAGTATAATGATAGTCTAGGCACCGTTACAGTCAAACCGTATAATGGGCAGGTTGGCCTGGATATTCTGTTATCCAGGGACGATTTGTGGTTTAGACAACTTTAGGGAATTCGTCCGTCGACCTATTGGCGCATTTAATGATGTCTCCGTGCACGGATCTGGCGACAGCCATGAAGAAGAGGAGAATGAATGGATACATGCGGATATCACCCGTTAATTTTGAATACATAATTGAAATTCCAGGAGGTTTGCATTTTCGGAAAAAGGGGGGTTACCATTTCGCAAAAGGGGGGTTGCCATTTCGCAAAAGGGGGGTTGCCATTTCGAAGGGGGGTTGCTATTTGGAAGGGGGGTTGGCATTTTAACCCGGGCGAATTTTCCCCCTAGGAATATTAGGCCCTACCCTTCAGGTGGCCCTGCGCCATTAAATCCCCTATAATCTTCGAAGGCTCAGTCGCTGAAATCCCCTACATCTTCCATCGTCCTGCATATTCGAAAAGTGTAGGACCAATACTTTCTCACCACCTCCAAAGCTCTCACGACCTTTAAAGCCACATCATTTCTACTGCCCCACCCATCCAGGGAGCCTAGGCGGTCTGAACCCTCACCAAGCTCGGAGTCTCACCCATTCACGAAGAGTAGGACTCGCACTTCTACTTTACGAGTCTCTCTTTTAGGATACAACCTTTTTAACCATATATATTCAGGTGCCTCCCTAAGATTTACCCCGACCCTAGGTGCAAGGATGTGTTTCGTCATCATCGTTGAGTCCAAAGAGGCTAGTAAACGTAATCGGCTGCGTCGATGGCTTTCATTTGTACTTCGTAACCTAAGCTCCTCTCTAAGGCAAACGGATGGCGGAGCAGGAAACAGTAACGAAAACAACCCTCCTCAGTATCAAGCACAGGCAGGAGACGGAGGGCTACATAATGAACAAGTTATTTCAGGTAATTAGAATATTCTACAACATTCATAGCAATTCCATGCCTGGTATGACCCAATGTTCCAAAAAAAATCCATCTGCTTCAACGGTGGCCCCTGGCCTAGTCATCAAGGTGGTAGGAAAAAGGTGGAAACCTAGGGAGCATGGTAATTGGTTTCTCTCGCGTGCGGCCCCGCCGGTTGAATGGTTTCCTATCTATCGAATTATGAACACTTGAAAAGCAAGCGCATCGACTAGGGCCCAATCCAAATCTTCAACAATCCCTGGACAGCAGGTACTCGACGAGATCCTTCAACGATGCACCAAATTTCTTGCGGCAGGCTAGCTTGAACTACCCCTCAAATCGACTCGGCTCTCTTGTCGCTCTCAAGGAGCGCTGTCTTAATTTCGTATGAGCTTGCCCGTAGCCATGATCTTCCAGCGTTCCTCGAAGTAGGTCCCAAAGGGCTTGTACTTCCTGACTCTAGCATAGCTGGAGTGCGTCTTCAGCAGAATAATAGGTCCCTCGATATTCTGGAAGGCCCTGATTGACCGTCAATTTCACTTTATTGCCGTTGGTGGTATAAGACGGGTTTCCTGCAGCTCTGTAGATCTGGGTTGCGTTGACGAATAGCCCGGCCTAATAAACCATCACAGTATGCGTACCAAGGGTGACTGCAATATCCACGTCCGTAATGAAGGCATGATTTCAGCGCGTCGTCCAAAGGATTCGCACGGGATAAGATCTCTACATGCTTTAAAGGCATCCAGAATGTTTCCTTAGTGGTAGTCCGATTTACTTCTACACTCGAGACTCTTTTAAAGTCATTAAGAATTCCTCGCTGTTGACTTTCATTCTTATCCGTCAGTGAAAGTAGTTGCCTTGCATCTACTATAGTATCAGATCTCCTCATCTAAACGGATTTGCCATGGATGACTATCATGATATAGAGAGCCTTTTCCGATACGGCGTTATAGCAACGCTTATGCGATCGTAGACCCATAGTCGTTAAGTTAACCGTTACCCGACGTCGCTTGACGGTGGAGCTTAATAACCGTACAGATTTCGGAGCCTCGTAGGTAGGACTGTTGTGAATCTGTATAGTGACTGCAGATTCGCGAGCGTCGATAGAATCTTTATCACTTTCAGGGGTCTTTTCCTCCGACACTTCCCCGAATAGTAGCGGAAACGCTTGCCGGTCCTAAACAATAGGACCTTGACGGGCTGATATTTGCATCTAAAGGGCTTCCCGGGGGATGCTAGATGCCTCCTGCAAGCAAGCTTCAGCAGAGAGCCTGCTCTAGGGATCTATAAGTAACATCTTCGTAGCCAATAAATCGGATAATGGATCGGCTTCGAGATCGTTGACGAGGCTGACGATCTGCTTGATCCGGCCTTCGTTGATAATGGTTCCCTTTATATATTCCTGGTACGCCATTTGTAGCACTACCACGCCGAGCGCCTAGATATCGACCGCCGTCGTGATAGGAACGAAGTGGTCGTATTTATCTGGATCGTTCTTCCACATCTCAGGAGCGCAGTACAGAGGTGTCCCACAGAAGGTTACCAGGTTCTCGGCCGAACTTATCAGCCCGAAGTCCCCAAGTTTTATACAAGTATACCTTGCTCTGCGTCACCCTTCCGACTTAGGGGCTCAACTTCGTGAAGGAGTTAGAAAGATGGAGGATGTTTCGTGAGTACTAGAACGACATTAGACGGGACCAATCTGCCTTTCAGCGGCTGTAACAACGACTTCAAGGTTATTGGCACAGGAAACGGTTGAGGCATGATTTAAAACCGGACCTACTGTTTAAGGCATAAGACCAGACCAAATTAGAAGAGTGGAAAGAGTTCTATTTCTTCTAATATCAAAGATTGGAGTGGATAGAGAATCAGATTAAAGAAGCTTAGAAACAGAAAGCGAGGGCAATAAAAAGCGCTAACTCAAATGAAGCAGAAAAGCTGTCGTTTGAAATATGTGTGGCCGCAGCAAAGAAAGACTGGGAATCATGGAATACTTGGCTGCAGTGGGTCGAGGGACAACTTCCAACGATCGCTGGAAATATAGCATCAAACGACAAGGCGCTTAACAACAGCCATCGAGTCTACCTAGGACTTACGGGTCTGACACCAAATGTCGAGTCTAGTGGTCCCAAGCCCAGCCTTCGGAGCGGGTCAAGAATTTCCGGAAAGTCTAGCAGTCCTAAGCACTCTATACGCCAACGCTCTCCCACTGCCTCATATCGCGATCCTCTTGTGGAGAGGTCGAAATATTTGGAAAACTCAGCTGGCTATATACCGGAGCTTTCTCCTCCTCGTCGCCGCAGCCTCAGGCACATAACGCAACCATCGTGTGCGACTGTAATAAGGGAACTACCAGGTGTACCTAGAGGGAGTCGCAGGCAAATAGAGCCCCGCGGCAATGCCAACGCTGGAGGTTCCAGCACAGTGCTCCGCCGACGATATCAGGATAAAAATAGACCGGACAGTTCGTCTTCTATTCTTCGCAGAAGCATACGCATTGCCTAAAAGAAGAAAGCTTAATCACGACGTATATAATACGAGACATGGCATATAGCATGATTAAAGCCATAATCTAGAAGGCTATCGCTGTTCTATTAACCTTAGACTGTGAACCATCTTCCTCTGAAAGCCTATCACTAGCCATAGATATTCTCCCACCGCTCGTCTTTCGTCTATCATACCACGCCTTTAAACTCCACTTCGGGCGGCCTTGGCGACCAAAAGCTTCAGTACTCGCGTGGTTGGAATGCCAAATGTGTTAAGGTTATGTCATTGTCCATGTACTCCCTTGCGGATTACTGGATCTGGTCTTGCATATCGCCTTCGGTCGATGCTGAAGAGACGTCAGCATGAATCTTCGAAGATTATCCCCACTTACTTGTGATTAGTAGCCGCCCTCGCTTATCGAGTACCTCTGATCTGATGATCTTATTTAGGTCCGGCTTTCCATAAAGCTTCCGGATGCGGTGATAATCACCATAGTCTTCCTTGTCACCGTAGGAGGTGTTCTGATCATTAAAGTTTCGAAGAACATATAATCTAATCCGAAGAATCTTTCAAAGGTCAGCGTTATTAATTGAGTCTAGGGGATTAGTAGACCATACGTAGGCTCCTTGATCTTTAGAAAGGAGCTCGGTTATCTAGTCTTAGACCCATTCCTGATCACCTGGCACGATTAGCTGGAACTTTAAAAACAACCTTCTTCACGAACTTACTTTCTTTATTGAGTTGCTATACAAGAAGAACACTTTTAGTACGTACTCTAGACTCTCGATATCCGCGCACAATTTCCTTGATATAGGGAACCTAGGCAGCTATACCAATGCCACTTGCAAATATTACAATGCTGCCATAGTCGCCAATATCTTTGATCTGACCGTAGGGGCCCTCAACCCACGACTTCATTGGACCGTTACCAGCGTGTCGTACGAGCTTCTAGCTAAACCCTGCCGCAGGTTTTACTAATAGATATATGGTTGTAGATCTGCCGTCTATATTATTGTCCTACCAGCTGATTATGAAAGGGTAGCTCTGGAACGGAGACTAGAAACTCGCGCCCGGCATCCAAATATAGACATACTCCCCAGCACGGACTCTCTATAGTCGCGGGACAGTGACCTGAATACGGATGGCATTACTGGCTTGGATTACTTTGGTATTTGCGTATGGTTGCTTCTAGATAATATTACGTAAAAGCAAACGCGAATACCGAATAATCGTGGAAAAGGCGAAAATACCTCCAGCGATAATGATATAGATCCTCGAGGACGTCGAGCATAGGGATAGATGTCGCCAGACCACGTATGCGATAAGTATGGCTAGAGTATAGTACGCCTTCTAGAATAGTTCAAATAATGACGTTCGAAACAGGGATAGCGGTATTAGCGAGGCGAAAGCAACGGCGCCCTACTTACTATTAGCATTCCAAAGGTGTTAATCAAGGAGGCAGGTGTATAATAAATCCATAGAGTTGCAGATTTTCTCTAAGGTTAATCGGGTTATGACTGAAGAAGAGTACCGTGTATATCAGGCTCTGTATAAGCGCCATCAGGCCAACTGATATATGTAAGCTCAAGTAGGTATATAGGGAAAGTCCTAATGAATCCGCGGCCAAACTTAGGCGATTAGTGAAAAGTAATAGGATAAGATAAAGGGTGGCAAGAGAACCTGCTCTGCTCCCGGCTTGATTGATAGTGTTGACGCCGACGATATTGTAGGCCACGGTACTAGACTAATAGATGAATAACAAAAGCGCGTGCCAGCGCGAGTAAGGCGATGAGAGGCGACTGCGGCGAACCAGGTTTGGATATATCAGGTACTTGAAAATGTAGAAAACTATGCGGTCTTGAATCCAGCGTGAAATGTATACGGATGCACGGTACACGAATATAACCAAGAACATGCCGCCAGCGGCGAGACCGTAGATCGATGTGGGCTCCATATCTACATTTAAAAGACGTAGAAGCTACATTGATATCTGGCGCTTTATAGTAGGATTGTAATATTTTGGGCCTGGTGGATAGCGCGCGGCTAGACATTATGGGTCGGTTCGAAGGCTAGGTTTATTTTTAGATAGACATTACCAAAGTATATAATATACTAACTTACAACTTCTTACTCTTAATAAGTTGAAGTATGCCTCAAACACGTATATTTAGAGCCAGACGCGTGAAAGAGAGCTTTAAGAGGCGACGGAAAGGGCTTCTTAATAAGGCTGCGCTTCTACGACAAGATAATACCTAGGTCTTCGTAGTTGTCCGCCAATCGGATACCTTCTATACATTTAATTCAGAAAAGTCTGAGGACTAGATGGACTAGGAGAATGCTAATATAAGGACATCCGTTAATTATAATAGCGCTAGGCGTTGACCATTAATAGATACAACCCTTATATCGAACAGGTTATGATATAAATGACAACGAAGATGAAGAGAAATGCACCGAGACTTCTACGCAGCTAGACACGGGAAGTGGGATCTCTAAGGGTAATGAGACGGAGAATAATCTGAATCTCTACGACAGCGCCCACACCATTAGTAATACTAGCCCTCAGCTTATAACCTAAAACAAGGATCAAGATATACACACGACGAGCTCATCCAAGATTGATTTTAATACTTTACTCTTTCTTGCCAACGATAAGGCTATGCCGTATCACTTCAGCCCTTTCCCGTTAGTGGCTACGCCAGAGTTTACCCACGGTTACCAAACGCTACCAGCCCGTCATCTGCGGTATTTAACCCCACCGGTACTGCGATAGTCGCAGAACCCTTGAGAGACATATTATGTAAAGCGGAGCGGGTACTAACGGAGATTCTTATTACTTGCTAAACGAACATTTTCTTTAGCTTACACCTTTATAACAGAATCGCTATATGGGCATAAAGTCTATATCCTATATATACTGTAAAGCCAAACACAACATTATTACTCCACTAATAACGCTTTCCTCCTGCTATTATAATTGCTGTTCGGTGTGCAGTCATGGTATTATGCAGATGCATGTACTCTACTATTGCTCTCACGCCTTTAGTATTGCCCTTAGTGAACATGAATGTCTTCGCGACGAGGAGCGGCTGCCAAAACGGGATGACTATATCCCAACCATTGCTCATGAATCGAATATTAATCCCAAGGCCATCAATATTTATAGAGCTTTCACACTACTCGCTAGCTCCCATGCTATCAATCGGTGTCTTTAGAGATCCGAACTTCTTATTCAACAACCCTAGAGGAACGGCCACCACCTTTTTCCACTTAGTAAGTACGAGAAGGATATTAAAGTCCTGGATTTACCGAATCGCTTTCTAGTTATATATCTCCTTCAAATCGTCTATATGCTTGCAGATGATTGTGATATTAACTCGACTTCTATAAAGGTTAATAATATCGCTATCGTTATTAAATAATAACGTGAATATTAGTAGATACTTCTTTCGCTCTTTCCACGTAAGGCTTCCAACCGGGCCAAGAGCGTTTAAAAGGAGGACGATATCGGTGGGCTCGGAGAAGTCAAGTAGTAAGCACCGAAATTCGTAGTTGGTTGCGAAAGTGTACTGAAGTGAAGCTTTTATATTAGGCGATATGGTGTAAGTGCTTGATTGCGATTACCGAGGCGGATCGGTGGCAAATATATATATCCAACCTAAGAAAAGGGGGGTACTAAAGCTAAGCATCATAGGTTGTCACCACAGCAAAGCTGGCAGGTTCTAAAATCCCTTACGGAACTTTAGGCAGCTTATTCATGGCCTATAAACTAGTACTAGGATCTACTAAACTGGTTATAATGCCGCCTAAAGAATGTTGTTTGCTATAGCTATCTAAAGATCTACTCTATGTGTTTATAGTCCGATATCTATCTAATATCCTGCTACGCTTAATAAGTGTTTGGTACTAGCAAGATAGAAGAAAAAGCAAGTAAAACTATCAACCAGATAGATAACTGTTCTCTCAAATTACTAGTAACCCCGGTGAACGAGGATGGTTTTATAGACGGAATACCAGCCCCGGTACCCGACGAGGGAGACATCTTGATTGAAGGGGCGAGTCCATTACTCGTTCGGGTTGGCTTCGAGGTAACATCCTTTGAATTGAGTTCGGTCTGAGGAGCTGGATGGGTATTAGTTGAGACCAAATTCTTCTAATCTATGGTACTAGTAACGCCCTCCGTGTAAATACTATGAACGGTATAAATAATCTTTGGGACCGAAGTGGGAGCAATCGTCCAGCCGCTCTTCGAAAAGGACTAAGAGCCGTTCGTAGCCTGTATAGGAGAGCCTGAGCTAGAAGCAGAAATTCCTAATGCTCCGCCGGTACCGACTCTGCCTTGGGAGACTGAGGTGGTAGAGTCGGATCCTCTGCCAGTCCCAGAAACGTCTCGGGAGGCTGGTGTGGCAATAATATTAGATGCTACCCTAGTCCCAACTAGCCCCATGGAGGCTGGAGTCGTAGAGACACTAGGTATCTCTCTAGTACCGGAAATACTTTGACAGGTCTGGCAGGTCGTACCCGAGCTAGACGATCCTGGGTCTGTCGAAAACACTCGCCCGGTAGTTGATGCTGAAGTGGGCAAAGAGCTTAGTACCGCAGTACTCGGCGTTGCGTCGATGATTAAAGGGATTGGAAGTGCTGTGGCGGTTACGGGCTCAAACGTCTGTAGTGCCGAGAATAGTCGTGTAGTTGCTTCACCTTCAGAAATTGGGGATACTGTAGAAGGTATAATGGTACCGCCACCTAGGCTTAGTGTTATGCCGAGAATATCGCCACCGCCGCCAGAGCTCGCGATTGCAATATTCCTACTAGAGAATCGATTAATAGTGTTAATACGGCCAATGACGTGGCGAATACTTACACTCCGGAAGCCTATGCAGCGAAATCTTCAATACAGACGACCCTCTTTAAGAGGCATATAAAAATCGACGCCACATTTATAACCTGCAAGAATTCAAGACGCATGCTTGGGATGGTATATGGCGGGTGATTGATGGAAACGACTTTTAGGTCTTCTGAGTCCAGCTTATAAAGACGATGGTTGAAGTAATTCAATAGAGAGTGATAAGACAACGAGAAAGTAGTAGTAATATATGATTGAGAGTATATCGTACCCGGTACAGATCCTTATAAGAGTTACACGAAGTTAACGCCTCCAATAAATTCGTGCTATTACCGCTGGATTCATTTAGATAGGGCTATTGATAGATCCAGCGAAGGGAGGGGTCTATCTAGGTAAAAGGGGGGTCTGTCTTAGGTGAAAAGGGGGGTATAACCGAGGCTAGCTGGGGCTTAAGGGGTTTAAAATCCTCGCAGTTTGGTTCCGTATAGTAGGTACGCAGAGAATGATCTATAAAATTACTGTGATCACCTTCAAATCCTCAAGTCTATGAAGAGCGCGTTCTTGTTGAGTAAGAGATCTCCTGGCCCACAATTCTTGGTTGACACGTACCCATTATTGTCCTTCAATTAATCACACTAAATTCGCCTCCGCATTACAATATAGCGGACAAGAAGTCAAAGAAGGCGAAGAAGGCGGCGAATAGGGTAGAAAAGAATAAAAAAGTGGGATCGACCCACCGCTTGTCAGGATCGAAGCTGGAGGAGATCTAGAAGAAAGCCGCGGAGAGAAAGGCTGCGAAGAATATTACCGAAGAGTATATAAAGCAATTACAGGACGCCGCCGGCACGCTTACAGTAACTGGAGAATTCAATGGAAGAAGTCTCGACGAAGAAGAAATAGAAAGGAAACAAGCGTTCTATATATCAAGCATCGACGAGTAATTCTCTAAATTGGAGAGGATAGAAGAAGATATAGCCGATTATATTAGACAGGAGGAAGATCTTTAAATGGAGGACGCAGACGGCACTAATACGGACAAGACTTATCCTAATCCGTAAGAATCTGACACGGCCGAGAAAATATCTCAGGATAGTAGTAGTTCTTCGAAACCAATCGAGATCAAATCAGAAGAGCCCAGAAATCCTGCCCTTTTTAGAGGGCATGGCAAATCCCCTTCCGACCTAATTACGGAAGACGAGATAGACTTGCTCAAGCCTTTATAGCATTAACCCACATCCGGTTTAGAGAACCTAGACTAATACCGCGAGCTTATCGTAGTGAAAAACGGGATCGGCGGTGGTAAAATTGGTATTATAAAGTACGGACCACCGAACGCAGCGATATTTAGAAGAGAAGATATTACCGGTTTTAATCTATCGAACGTGAAAGATATTAGTATACCTAGCACACGGCTTGAGGAGAAATGTCAATACGTCTAGAATAAGAAGGTTTGGGAATACACCCGTCGTGACCTTATCTCCATTCAAGGTGTTACGCTCCCAGAGTCTCGCACCCTAAAAGACCTCAAACGCAAACGCCGAGGCGACGGCGTATATCTACCGATCGATATACTTATTAAATGGAAAAAGAACGACGCTATTGGCGTTAAACATTCTTAGGAGACCACCACGAGCTTTCGGAGGATCTGGGGCAATCACGGTGACGGAGCGGACGCCGCAATCAAGCAGGCCGCTGGGTATACCGAGAAACGTTTCAATGAATGGAAGAAGGGCGAGCGTCTAGCTCGTAATCGATCACCAACCGTTGATCTAAACTTTAGGAAATCAATGTCGAAGCATGCTTCCAAGTCCAAGAAGACCACTCAGAAGTCCAAGAAGACAGCTACGAAAGGCAAGAACAAGAAAGGGCATATAATCAAGACACGTGCTTCGAAGAAGAGAAAGGATGACGAAGAAGAAGAAGAAGAAGACGAGGATGAAGACGAAGACGAAGACGAAGACGGAGACGAAGACGAAGACGAAGACGAAGATGAAGACCAAGAGGAAGAAGATGCCGAAGAGGAAGACGAAGACAGCGAAGAAGAAGAGGATGAGGAGGAAGACGAAAACGATAAGCAGAAGAGCAAGAGTAAAAGTAAGACGCGTGAGAGGACGGAGAAGGAGGGCGTACGCAAGTTTAAAGAAGCCTGGTGCATGATGAATCACTATGGTAAGCCATTCGATAAACTGAGTACAAAAGAGAAAGCGAGGGCGGCGAGGGCGATGGCGCTAGTCACCAAAAAGCTCCAATAGGTGAAACGGTCTCAAGCAATTATACATGAGTTTGAAGGTTGTCTCAGCTGGCTGAGAGACTCTCTGGTTGCTGTTGTTAGATCTTCGTTGTGTTTCTGACTTTAATCCATCGTTACGCGTAAATTAGCTAGCATTAGATAATGAAGAAATGAAGATGCTTCTTTGACAGTTGACTCCTCGATTTACCGCAATCTGCAAGAAATTTGACGAATGTAGTAGGCGCAGGTGCGTAGGGTGAAAAGGGAGCAAAGCACTACCTCGTATTAGCGCGCGCTTAGGGATAAGAGGCACCCCCCTAAAAGAAGCAAGTTTGCCGGCTTGGCTTACCGATCCGCAATCAAACAATTATTACACCTATAACCATGACTTCACCACTGATCTATTATAGATCTTTTTCTTATCGTCTCCTTTCCTATTATGGAATTCTACACCGCTTCTAGCCATCGTAACGCCTGCTCGGTTTCTTTATCTTCAACATCTTATTATTAGGCGCCTTGTACGAACTTCATGCAAGTACCGCGATTGAATTACACGAAGGGGATCAAAAGGTTCGCAAAAGTTGTAGTCCTGTCCAGCCTCTTACTGCTTCCTCTTCTTTATCTAGCCGTTATTTCTAAACAATGAGTCTCGCTCCGCAACATGCCCGGTTCACCTTATCGTTCCTTTTCACCCCGTTGATACTGGTTGAACGCTTTCATCACTCTCAAGGTCGGTTTCCTGATCCTCCAAAGATCCTTCGGCTGCAAGGCTTAAGCGTTCTTTGGCTTTCTGCTCGCTCCATGCGGCCGCGCCTGCTAATGCACCATGCGGATCTTCTTTGTGATGAAACAGATATCCCTGAACTTCTGCCACTGTAAACTCGTTTGATGGCAGTAGAGTACTGAATCGCTCTGCGAGATTGTGAATCTCTTCGTTGTTGATCACAGGTGTAGGAATCTTTTCACTGTCGATGGCTGGTGTATTATGTATTTCTTCATTAGCGTCGGAGAGGTAGGTAACCAGGAAGAGATCATTCAGCCCGGACTGTGAGGCATTCGTGAAATGCACCTTCTTGTCAATTCTCCCAGGTCGCACCAGAGCCTCGTCTAATGCCTCCAAATGATTTGATGTCATGATAAGGATCATGCCTTCTTGAGCGGCGACGCCGTCCAGGACATTCAGAAGTGCAGATAGGTTGGTAAGCCCGGACTGGGACGCTTTCGAGGATCCGCGCTCGGTGGTTGTAGCATTGAGAGCATCTATATCTTCGAGAAGGACTATACAGGGGTCACGAAGGCGCCGAAACATTTTTGCGAGGGTTTCTTGATCGATCTTGGGGTCGTTAATGGGCACTATATATAGCTCGAGATGGAGGTAGGCTGCAAGTGCAGAGGCGAGGCTTGATTTCCCTGTTCCAGGCTTTCCATAATATAGATGACCTCGACGATAGGGGTAACCCCGTTTTGTGTACCATCGACGGGTCGCCGGGCGCTTGAAATTCTTGAGATCTTGGATGATGTCATCCTTCGTCTCCTTTGGCAAAATAATGCTTTCCAACGGTCGTGATAGTTTAAGGGTTCTGATTGACCAAGGATTAAAGGATTGGCTGTCGGCCTCTCGAACGACAGTATAAGCAACCTCGTTGCCTCGCTGTTCCTGAAACCACTGAGAAACAATCTCTGTCATCGTTTTGCAGGACCAGCTCCAAATAGTGAAACTCAGGAATTCCTGAGGCGGATCCTTCCCACTCCCAGAACCAGCTAAAAACCCGCGTTCAACCCACATAGGCTTCGAGTTGTACCAGTATAAATTGGTCCCAAAGTTGGGCTCAGTCTTGACAGTTGTTGATTCGTCGTCGCTGTCGCCGCATTCGGAGTCCCAGCCAGAGTCCTCCTTCGAGATAGTGTCGGCTGTTATCAGTACAGATCGTGGTTGTCGAAATTTTCGCAGCGAGGCCACCACAATGGGAAAAAGGTCGTCGTAACGTTTAATCGTTACCGTCGATATAGGCGGTCCCTTCCAGGTGAGATAGTAAGCGCAGATAGCAACCACGACGAAGCCCACACCGAATGCCCAACCGAGGATGCCATTGGGGAGAAAACAGTAGAGTTCGGTGAGAAATTCTTGAGTTGCGTGTAATTGGGGTCCAAATCCGATCAAACTCATAAGGCCCCACATTGTACTTTCTAGGTGTAGGAGGTTTTAGTGAGGTCAGAAGATTTTACTTGGCCTAGGAGTAAAGATCTTGACGCTCGACTCCAAAATGCAGCAGAATTCAGTCAAGATCTAGTCCAGACAAGAGTCAGGACCGAGACTCCATTCGTACGCATGAGCGAGGCGTTATCGGAACTACTGGTCGGGTTTTTCGTAGCGTGAGACAACAAGCAAGCCGTACTAGGAGTCCATTGGACATAGGTGCAGGATCCTCCTTGGACCCACCTTGAGCGGCGTGACAGTACCGCATACGAGCCTGGTGGGAGAGACCACAAATAGGAGTGACTCCTTCGGAAACGGTGTGATCAGACATGCATATCAGCTTCTTAGGAGGCTATGGAAACGGAAGACATAGCCTCCCGCCTCGACATGCTCTTGGGTCGGCCTTTGTTTCTACGCTAAGACGCCATGTTCAAGTAAGGCGGAAGCATTACTGTGGAGAACAAGAGCTTTGACCCTTTACCGGTCAACGTTAATCAACGGCTTCTACACACACATAGATGCATATATTGCATTTGTGTACTAAGCATCGGCATAAGTGTCGCGCCGGCTTTCAGTCTGCGTGAGTGCAGACCTGTTGAGTATTGGTTTAAAATTTAACAGACAATGACGATATTACAACACTTCTTGCAAATAACCTGCAGGCCTCCTACTACACTGACGGGAACAGTCCGGTTCCAGTGATATTGACAAAGATGTACTCATACAGGATTCAACGCTCCATAGCCCTCCAATCCAACGAGACCGTTCCATCACTTTCAGCTGCGCATGCGGGCCACAAAGCGGCGGAATGGCGACGAATTGGGTGTAGACTGCACCAACACAGCTTCCATCCTGGAGGTTGAGGAGACCTCAAGGATATCTGCATCTCCGGTAGGGTCGTCCTCTCTGAGATAAGGGGCCAGAAAGGGGAGGCCAGGCCGCCTCTTCATCTCGGTTCGGCAAACAGCGAAATTGTCCGTGGGATTGAAGAGACTCGAGTAAACAGAGTCGAGATTAGCTTGCTGTTGGCCATGTACGAGGGCAGCCAGACGGTGCCAGTTACGGCAGGTATATAATGCCTTGAACACCATCAGCGCTAGTATTTGATAACGTATGAGTCCTCCTTGCCTGTGCGATCTCGTTCAGGTGATAATTGAGGCCGGGGTAGGCTTTGCCACATTCTGCAATCGCTTCACCAAAGGATCCGCCGCTCTGGACTAAGCGTTGTAACTGTGATCCTTTGGCTTTGAGGGTTTGAAGACTCAGAGGGTCGAAGTCCAATCTGTCGGAGATCGTCATTTCCGTTGCGTACTCCCGAGGAAGAGAGCTCGCAATCAGCGCGTCGAACGTATCCGTTTCGATCGTGAATCGTGACCGCCATAGGGGAAAGGACATACGTCGGTAAACACAGTCGAAGCGTACTGCGAGAATTGGGAGTCTAGTGAGTATGGCGCCGAGGGACAGAGTCGGATCTTCAACGAAATGTCTGAGTTGTTCACAGACGTGATCGAGGCAAAAGTGGGTTGGAGTGTCAGGCAACAGACCATACAAGACGGCTTGATGAGCCAGTGGATTTCGGTTTCGCAGTTTCTGCCGGTCTTAGTAGGAAATTGGAACGTTAAGACCAAGATGACTGACCTGTTCCACTTGATGATATGTTTTCGTCACCGTGGGATGTTCGCGAAGATAACAGCGTATCCTGAACGCGATGCACCTATACTGGCTAACAAGAGTCTCCACAGAGCGTTCTGCATAATCTAGAGCGTGCCTCAAGCAATCTTCAAACCGGACATGTGCGAGTAATGAAAGAGTACCTCGATTAATGACGTCGGCAATCTGCTCAACATGCAAATCTTTTGCCTGACGAGGTTCCCAGTGCCAGAAGAGGTTGGGAGAAGGACAAGTCGGTTCCACCAGCTCCACGATCTTTTCCACCATTTGCGTGTGCTGACACTTAGCATTCGTTCCCTCATCCGTGAGCCGGGCAAGGATTTCATTTAACCGCGATGTCTCACAGTCTTGCAAGGCATCGTGGAGGGAATCTTTCTGGCCATAGAAGCGGAATCGAAGCAGCTGGTATAGGAGCTCGATTTGACCGGAGCAAATAATTTTCCTCGCTTCTGTCTCCCGCCGTCGATTGAGGACCGGCAACGCAGGTTCGCGAGGAGGCTGACGAACAATTAGCTGAAGCTAAAGAGTAGACAAGCAGCCGGGTAGTACAGCACCTCATACGCTGGTGGGTCTGCCTCGTAAGCTGGCAGGACTGGTGACTCGCTGCTATGCATGTATGCGTCCTCCCAACTGTGAAGCTGCGATCCTGTGAACGACTGTTGGTCCAGCGATTGCATGGTGAGTGTAGAATATCAAAACGAATGATCAATGTGGGCAGTTCAACACCGAGGAGCGAAGTTCAACCAATTACAAGTAGTGAATGTAAGTTCGACAAGTACAATTTTTTTACCAGGAATATTGGAACCAGGGACCCGTGAAGAATTACACCCTGATTAACGCTGAAGAGGCCCACTAATGCATCAGCATCTGCCACCACGCGTTGATGTGACGGCACCTGCATTGAAAGATGTGACTGAGTTTGCGTTTTAGCTATATTTGTTGCCGTGATTGTCTGATGGCGGTTGGCGGCCTCCATGTCCTGAAACTAAGGCGTTCAAGGATGTTTCACGGACTTTGAGATACGAAGACTACTCAGGGATGAGCGTAACCATTAGGAGGCGGGTTGATGTACAATGAATCAAAGGCAAGCTTTCCCGACGTCACTTCATTCGATTCTCCTCTGTAGTATTTATTTAAACGACCCCCATGACCTGACCGGTCGCTTTCTGGATATTCATAGACTCTATGGTGCAATGGATTCGAATGACAGTAAGTAAGTAATAACACTCCCGGCAGCAATAGTAACAGACAAGCAGGTTCCACCTCCGAAACTGGTGCACACAATGTTCTGCGCTATCGGTTTTCATGTGACGACACAAACATTTATCTCGCATCTTGGTCGCTCGCAGATTGAGATGAGGAATTCGTTCGGCGGAGGTATACTTTGCCAAGTCGGTCTCCTCAGTTTTCACCATCTCCGGTTTTTATGACCGTGGTCATTCGAAATTCACCACTGTCACCGCTTGATTTCTTTAACTATGTCTGTGCCATTGGGCCCGTGTTCATAGCACGTACGGCACGAGGACTAGGATTCGGGTCGGTGACATATCTCTCGAGGGAGCACGCCTCCCGCTGCTTTGACGAACTTGTTGACAACAACTACGACGCGGGAATGTATACGGTAAGTGCTCCGTTCGACAGAGAGTTCCCATGGTCTAATGGAACGTAGGGAACGTTTACGCTGCCAAATTATTGTCGGCTTCCTGAACTGGCCAATTTAGTATAGCAAGATGACCGTTGGTTGTGCGATGATGACACAATTCTCAATGCTTCCAAATAGGGAATTTGCACGGAGGAAGATGGCAACGGGACTAAGCTCACGCCACCACCATCCAGGGTGGTAGAAGTCCCTGTGTAAATAAGAGCTATTGCTGAAAGTAAACATTTGCATTGATGCATTCCTCTGGTAGAAAACATTACCTCTGGGATCGTTACACATGTGATAGAGAAGCATAGAAGCAGGTCAACAGCAAGCCAAAGCCGTTCTCCTAGACGTACTACTTAGCCGCTAGAGTATACGTGGTATTTGAACGAGCCTTTCATCACCGTTGTCAATCCGCTTTGAGATGTACAAGACAATTAATATGACCAGAGCGGAGTCGAACCCGAATTTGAATGATCCATAGCTGTGGCTGCTGGAACAGCGCAAACTTCGAACCGAAGCGGATATGCTGCCAGTGCAGGAGAGGAAGTGCCGCAAGATCAACAACGAGGACACAAACGAGAACACCTAGGTGAGCTGTCGGTGAGACTCTTTTCCATAATAAGAATGACAGGGGGTGTAAGCGTGCAGGTGAGTGAGGCTGCAGGAGACGAAGCGGTGCTTAACAAACGGGGTAAATAAGGCAAAGGTGGCAATATGCAGGACATTGTCCACGACGAGGCTGCAAGATCCATGGTTTCTATATAGGAGCTATGCATGAACACGATAGTAGCCGTCACTTCCGTCCTTGTTTGTAAGTCCACATCAGAGGAGTTTAATGACCAATACGATCAAGTATCAACGATGCTAATCTTCTCGTCGGCCCATGGTGGCTCCAAAATTGACTCGAGCTTCCTTGCTTACGATTCTCCACGACCGTAGTAGGTCGTTAGAGCATGACCAATTGAGGCAGGGAAGTGGGATAGAGCATGCCATGCATCGCTAATGTGTGTAGTGGCTTCGATGGAAGAGGCAGCCATTAAATAATCCAGTCGGCAGTAATTTCCCAGGGGATGTTGCAGGCGACATCGGACCGATGAGCCCTCGATCTACATTATCCCTGCAACGTTGTCGCAGTGCGACAACGTTGCAGGGATGGTGAATGACTAAGAGGTTTCCTGACCCTGTGCGCAACCTGCGTCGTCCCACTTTCTTGTCTTCACTTCGGCCATTGATTAGAATGGGCGCCATAAATAGTCGGGAGTTCAGCGACGCAGTTTCTACTTACGTCGACAGAGGTGGTAACTTGGAAAAACTCTTAGAAGATCCAAAAGTCGTCAGTTTCTTCCGTATGTCGACGTTGCTAATTGACATTTAGTTTGTGCGTCGTTGGAAACCTTCCTGTCAAGCGCTGCCCCCTGAAGCACAGAACCGCCTCAAGGCTCTCACCCGGCGAACACGCCAAACGAAGAGAGAGAAGGCTTATGTGTCGAAACTAGAGCAAGTACAGGAGTCGGAGATTTGCATTCCCAAAAGTCTCAAACCCACTTACACATCATGGATACAACCGACGACATTCTTCAACCCGTCCGAAAGGCTGAAGGGAGCATCTCCGGCCGCTCAACTCTATGAAGAGCTGCGACAAATAGCTCAGCGCAAGGTTGATGACCCAATCCGTACACGAATCTATGCCGTCGCGCTTTACGACCTGCGCCTTCAGATAGATGAGAACAATTGTCTGCAACTCAAACGGGGCATCAAAGAGAAAATCGTGCAGGTTATTTCCGATTCATCAGTTGTCCACGACTCTCTTGAAGACGTGGAGAAATGGACCAAGTTGTACTTGAAATTTGGCGAACGAATGAAGGAGATTGCGGTGGGGAATGGAGGGCTTGGGGCATTGATTATGATGCCTTTATTACCCTTATCATTATACCAGTAAGTAATCCCAACATCTGGGCACAGTTCACTGAGATAATGGCAACTCAAGGTGGACGAGGGGCCTTAGTGCCGACAAATTCAAAAACTACATATTACATCTGCAAAGCCTCAATCTCGCTGAAAAGGCCCGCAACACTAATGCTCATGAGGTTGCACGTCGAATTCACAGGCTTGCTCTACAGGGATTTACCTCTGGTATCGAAGAACCCAATGCGCACCACAAGGAGGCGATGCCAGACGAGGAGGCAGACGAGGATTCGAGAAGTGAGGACAATGGGTTATCGAAGGCCAGCAATGCTACGTCGTCGTGCACGAGTCTTTCCACTCTGGCTCAAGAGTGTCGTCGAAGCCAAGAGCATATCTACCCACCCGGTATTGAAGATGACGAGTTAATGGCAACCGATGATCGACGGCGCGCTCATCGCTCGACACCAGCATTCGATGGCGGACGGTCAAATGGTATGTTCTCAAATCTTAGAAGCTTGACACTGAGCTAAAGAATAAGGCATGAGTGGTCTTACGCGGATGGATCTTTTATCACAAGCAGCGAACGTTGCTTCTCATCGTAGGTGATAGCTTCTCACGTCTCGACGTTATGCTTATAAGAACAGAGAACGGGCAACGAAACGAAGGATACAATCCCGTGGCTACAGTCCAGCCCTTCCAGGATACACCTTCGGGACCTTTTTTTACCACCGCTATGGGAAGAGGGCATGATTTTAGAACGGGTAAGTTAAGCCTCAGATTACGCGATTATTCTAGACTGAAATAACGAAGAAGTGAATCCGATACCTACGAGCCAGAGTGCGCATTCTCAGCCGCTCGAGAGCTTTCAGAAACCCCAACCATCCCAGAACCCGTATCTTCAGCCGCTCGAGAGCCCTCAGCCGTTCCAGAATCCGTATCTTCAGCCATTCGAGAGCCTCCAAATACCACAACAATTGCAGAATCCGTATTTGCAGTCATTCGACAGCTTTGGAATACCACAACCAACTCAGAATCCGTATCCGCTCAACAACTTGCAAGCAGTGCAACATTTTCGGAATGTGCATCAGTCACAACGTGAAGAGCACCATGCTTTTCCGACTCCACAAGACCCACCGATCGTATCATATATAACCTGATCCAAGCATCGCCAACGTAGCTGTCTCTTATAGATGGAAGATGGGCGAATCCTTATGAACGGACCTTTCTCAACACTACCAGATATGCGATGCCACCTCCTTGACCATCGAACGTCTGCGAACTATCCCCAGATAAACTCAGGGCTTGGCCCTGTTCAAGGACTACCGGTTGTTGAGGATCCTGGCGAGGTAGACCGTTGGGATGGGTCAAGCGGTTAAGTGCAATAATTACGAGAATAGTGTCTGGGAAAGGCCGTTCGATGTATCCAGGCTTAATCGTCGTCGTCAAGTAGCGAACCGGTTTAGCAAAAATAAGGTTGGCCTGGACGATCGATTTCGCGTCCACTCCATGCTTCTGCGCCGTTTGTTGTACGTTCGATGGTGACTACTGCATTTAGCACTTAACTGTTTATTGTCAGCAAGGCACTTACTGTAAACCATTGACGCTTAACCTCTTCCGTGGCGTCCGAACCACGTAGGTACTCGAATGGGGTATTTAGTGTCTCTTCGGCCGCCTTTGCCTCCTTTAAAAGCTGGTCAAGAGCCGTTTGGGCACATTTTTCAGTTACAGCCTGAGAAGCCATGTTCTGCGTCTCTGCGGATGCCGTTCTTATGCTCAGGTCGTTTTAAAGGCGCTTTGATTGCAGAGTAACAGGGTGGGATTCCGTTTGGCCGGTTGAAGCCGAGTTGTCTCGACGCAACGATCCTGTATGGCACGGGCTATTGGAGGTGGAAATCAGTAGTGAATGCACTGGAGCGCATACACTGCTCCAGCCGATGCCTAAATTCGCTGTAAGCCGTCAGCGGTGATAGTGGGGCGAAACGAGTTCTTTTCGCGGGTAGAGCCTTAGAAGGAAAGGTTATCCGGCGACGTCATATGATTGGACTCTTCGCTTGGCGATGATCACGACCCCTACTCCCCTGTAAGCACTTCGTCGCTTTCAAGCCCACAAAACATCTTGCGCTCCCAATCTCCCTTCTCCCCCAAGACGACTGGACGGCCACTCAAGAGATTCTGATCGATCTTCCCAACCGCTACCTAGGTTGGAAGCGACTCAGTGGACGCACTTCGCTCGGGACGGGACTTGGATATTGAATATCGACGTCTGGGAGGTGGGGTACAAGTTTGGACCGCCCGTCAGTCGTCAGCTTTCTCTTTATGGCAATTGCAGCTGACAACGATGTAGGAAATCTCGATCCAACACAGGTGGGAGACGTCTGTCATACACGACGCGCGCATCGATAAGTCCCTCGAGAGTCTGTCCCCGTTCCAAGAGTGGGAGGGTGACATTGAAGGATTACAAGATCTGAAATTGGGCACCGAGCAAGATCGAAGTCCGACACCGAGCAGAGGAACGAATGGAGACCTTGAAAATAGCTGGGTCATCTGCGCCACCCCCGGATATCAGAGCTTGGTCCTTGGAGGGTCATCACAACTATGGACTCTCCGACCACCAACTTTTCGGCTTCCGGATTGTCCACAGCGAACGCTCGGCGCATTGGAATCACCAATGCACAGCGGCCGCAGAAACAATAAAAACATAACCTGACGCTGAGCGTGTGTTATATGCGAGTGAGTAGCTCCACCCTTCGGCCTGGGATAGTGATATTTGTGTTGATAGGGAATATGTCCACTGGGTGATGCTAACGACTTAGAAGTTCAAGGGCAGAGTAAGATGTCACATGTATGCAATCTAGATAGCTTCCACTGGGAGTAGTTCTATGTATCAAGTACGCGAAGACTTCCACATCTGGTCCGGGCCTTATCTACTTTGCTGGTCTCCGGCCAGGCGTTTACTATAGCCATTAGGATCGCTAGTTTACTGGTACGATGGGGGGTGGCACAATAGTCAGCTCCAAGTCTCTTGGAGAAGTGCAGTCGTAATAACCCGTGGTTCCCGATCTTTCCCCAGACTCCTCAGGGTCCCAGGTAGTGCAGCCACCTCGGCTTATGCCTATTACTTTCGACCGCTGTGCCAACCTCTTCTTTGCTCACTCTTTTTCAGTATTGATCCATCAATAACATTCTGCTTAAGGTCGTACACCAACCTGACTCCTCCATGACGAATATGGACCCCATGATTAGTGGATTGAGCCATGACAAAAGGCTCAGCTTACACGCACTGGCCACTTACCAGTATGGCTGGGGCCGTCAATGAGAGCAAAGCGCAGAAAGCTGACGGATCTTCAGATCAGGGAAACGGCAACGCCAGAAACTGTCTGGGCAGCAACGGCTCTCACTTGCACGAAGGCGCTTATTCCTGCTAGGCATCAAGACCAAATTCAAGAAGACCTTCGGATATCCACTTTGGAGATTTGAAGTTGAATACTGGGCTGATCTATTGGAGATCGAGAGACCGAAAGAGCACGAGATAGCTGAAGAGCGACCCGGTGAGAAGGACGACAAAGAGACAGACAAGGTCGTACAGTAGTTGGCAGCAGAATGGCAGTCTGTGGTCAGGATTCTCAGGCGGATAGAGCCCGATGGCGAGTGGGTCAATGACTACTAGAAGGGAAAGAATGACATGAGCCAAGGCAGACTTGCAGACTGTAAAGTAAGCCGTATGATATTTTAGCAGTGACAACAAAACGAGTTCATGCATGTTGAGCCAATGAAATGGCGTTGCAGCACGCAGGTCATGGCTGCAGCTGCACGGGCCATCGGTCCATGTCACTTAATCCGCAAGTCTCACCAGATACAGGTGGTGTTACGGCTCAAAACTTTTCATCACGTCGTGTTAACCGCCTCTATGCGGCGGATTACAGAGCTGCCTGAATATCGAAGGCCGATTGGTTAGAAACGCTAGCTTGTAGATAACATCGGACCCCTTTTCAGTGAGGAGAAAGTGGCTTACATATGATCAACCACCCTCTATAAACCAAGGTGAGTTCCCCATTCCTTTCTTTGTTCCTCAAGACCGCCTCTACCTCTCACGTATTGAGCCGACTGGTATTCTTCTCTGCTTGCTAGGCCACTCCTCCGTAGGCATTCCATCTCACGAAGCTTTGGCTTAGCACTGCTGACGTGTCTAGCAAGTACTCTTCGTTGCTCATACTCTACGTCCTGATCTCAATTTCACTGAGAAGCTTATTGCCTGATGTGGGTTCTTCTGTCCTTTGTCAGCTACTTCAGTTCAGGAAGCTTATACTATCTTCAGCATGTGCGCGTCTGAGCTTGCACCACTTGTCAATTATTGCGATTGGGCGACACGACACAGAGAGGATGGCAGCGCTTATAGGGTCAAGGTGCGAGATTGCGGCAACCCAGCGTGCAAGTATTCAAGTGTAGGCAAGAACAAATGAGGCGGGGTTAGAGATTTTCAGTAGCAGCAGCAAGGCATTTTGTGACATGGTGGTGTTGGCTCCTTTGGCTCTGGTATCGTTTAAGTTGTAGAGAGATAGATCAAGAGGGCAAAAGCAATATGACATAAATTCTTTTGACTCTGATGTTGCACGGTCAATTCTCATTTTTGATTCTTTGAATGAGTGCCAGAACTCCCTTAATTGTGCTTGCCTCCGCGACATTTCATCGTCAACCTGAGCTATGTAGCGTTAAGTAAGGTATTGCGAAGCTGCATCAATCCAAAATCATCATTCCTCCGCTCCGACCTTGTGATCTTTGGACCGTCAGTCCACCCTGGTGTACCAGTGCCCAACGGTGTATCGCCCTCCCATTGGCATGAGTCAAAATCGATGATGACTGGCACGTCCTGCTTGTTCAGCATGATGTTCCGGGGGTTGATATCATTGTGGTTCAATCCTAGGCTGTGGAGGTGATCAAGGCCGTCTTTCACGCCCTTCAGGCATTCGGAGAGGTTTATAGGCCGGTTGAGGTCCCTCAACCGGTCCGATAAGGTTTCCTCGTATCTGACAAAACAAAGACCCTTGATCAAACCTCCGTCACTAATGCAACCAAGGTAGGAGGCGATATTTTTATGTGGATGTTCCCGCAAAATCTCACATATCTGGGCTTCATGGAGAAGCAACTCGCGAGGTTTGACTATGCTCGTCTGTGGATTGTAGCTGACCAATGTGGGCTCCTTTTGAAAGGCCTCATCTGGTACTGGACAGGGAGCAAGCGTAAGATCATCCTTGAGCAGGGGCCAAAGATCCTCAGTCAAGATGCGGAGCAGAGGGCAACGGAGCTCTGCAATGTCGATCTCCTGGTGGACAGCAAATGCGCTTTGACTTTGTGCCTTGAACACCCTAGTACCCTTCATGAGTACGATCGAGAAATGATCAAAATTGCAGTCGTCTCCGTCTTCTTTCCAAACTTCGAGGCAATCAATAACCTTCATAATGAAGCGATATTGAATGGGTGCTAAAAGCTGTGTGAGCGTTGATTGTTGATGAAGAGGGCAAGGGGCATTCTACTTTATCTGAAAGCAAAAACCTCAGTATGCCAACTATAACGGCGTGGCCTACTCGTGGCGATCTGCACATAGCCACAGCGATTGCCCACAGCTCGCCGCAGGACAGCTAAGCCGAGCCAAAACGCCAGCTGAGCGCAGCGGCAAAATGTAGGGATGGCCAGGGGGGGAAGGTTGGAAAAGGATGAGGAGAGCGTGGGAAGAGGAATGAGGATTTCGGAGTGTGGTGTGCCGGTGAGGATGATGAAGCAAGAAGCACGATCGCGATCGTGGTGGGAAACCTTTCGACTGAGGTTGGCGGCGTTGGAGCTGAAAGTGATCGTCGCAGCTGGGTAGCCTTGGGCAGCCTTGGATGCAGGTCCGAGCAAACAGTCACGAGACGGGAAATGGTGGAGTGGATAGCTGCGCAAGCTGGTGCGAGCGAGGAGGAAGAAGGAGAGTAGAATGAACAAGGGATTAAGAGTCTTGAGGACAGAAGGGATAATCTGAGGGAGCGAGGTTGATATTGGATCTCAATTCCATCGTCGCCGCTTTTCCAGTAGACATTCAAAGGCCGCTGACCTTGGTGTGAAAGAGCAACGTAATGGTTTCTGATAAAGTGGGAATCAGGCAGCAGCTTCACCCCCAAGGGGGCGCAGTCACCCAGATGCATCACCCAGGTCGGGTGCGGCACCACCCCTGCTCACCCGGCGCACTTGCTAAAGCGGCAGGGGCCAGGCGAGCCTCGAGTGAGCTGGGGGCAGATTTCTGTCACCTTCGGTTGCCAAGGGGACGGTCAGGGGGTCCTGCGGGTGACCTTAAGCCACGACGAAAATAGAGCTCTTCATTTCGAATCACGCCAGGGATAAACCGAATCCTGCCGACCCTTCTTGGTCCACCAAGCTCAATTGACCTGCATAGTGCAACGCCACTTCATTGTCTCGACATGCACGAAGTCATTTTGCCGTCACTGCTAAACCATCACTACTACTTACTATACAGTCTGTAAATCTACCTTATGACGGTTATATCCCTTCTGCTTCACCTAGTAGTCGTTGGCCCACTGGACATTGGGCTCTATCTGCCCGAGGATCTTGACCACAGACTGCCATTGTGCTGCTAACCACTATACGACCTTCTCCGTTTCTTCGTCTCCCTTATTACTGGGTTCATCTTCAGCTTTCTCCTGCTCCTTCGGTCTCTCGATCTTCAGTAGATCAGCCAAATATCCAACTTCATACCTCCACAATAGATATCCGAAGGCGCCTTCGAATTTGGTCTTAATGCCCAGCAGGAACAATCGCCTTCGTGCAGCCGAGAGCCGTTGCTGCCCAGACAATTTCTGACGTTGCCGCTTCCTCGATCTGAAAATTCGTCAGCTTCCTGCGCTTTCCTCTTATTAACGGTCCCAGCCATACTAATAAGTGGCTAGGACATGTAGACTGAGCGCTTTGGTATTGCTCAATTTACTAGTCCTGGGTTCTTCATCCGCCATGGAGGAGTCAGTAGGTTGTACGACCTTCAAGCAGAACCTCAGTGATGGATCAGGGTTGAAAAGGAGAGAAGAGGTCGGCACAGTAGTCGAGAGCAATAGGCAGGAGCCAGTTTCGCGGCGGTACCTGGGGCCTTGAGGAGTTTGGGAAGAGACTGGGTTTGCTAGTACGATGAGTGGGAGAGTTCGGATCGATGACGGTTGGATGTGGAAGATTAAAGGCAACCAAAAATCGATCTATAATAATGAGCGATTGTGTCGCTTTTCCGTAGCAGGGATGCTGGTTCTCCCTAGGATAGATGTCTCACCATTGAAAAAGAGGATGTCTTAGTGTCCGTATCGGCGCATTGAGATGTGACAGTACCTGCATGTTGGCGGCCTCCATGGCGTTGCACTACAGGGGAAGAGAGTCATGGATCTGCACTCCAAATTTGCACCTTCGCAACCTAGCTTCTTCTGAATATAGCCACTACCGTTAGTAGGAAGCCCAAGGCGTTACCGGATGTCTTATAAGCTTTGAGATTTACGGGGGGAAGAGCCGGTCCGCCAGGAAACGGAGTGATGTACTATGAATAAAAGGTAAGCTAGTCCTCATCGATTTCTATCTCATAATGTGCTTTGGCTGCTGTCGTAGCAGGGAGGACACGTCTCGAAATCAGGGTAAGGCCAGAAACTTCACGGGCTTCGAGATGCTAAGACTACTCAGGGGCGAGGCTATTTAAGAGTAAGTCTATTCTACTATCATCCTGTACTCCATAGTACAATGGATTCCACCGAAAGTAAGTCTGTAATGATGTTCCTGGCAGCAACATCTAACCTACCTGCAGGCTTCACCAGCAAAGCCGAAAACCACAGTGTTCCAGACTATTGGTGGAAGCGTAACAGCGACGGTAAATGCACGGACCTCGGAAGTGCTCCGCCTACAGGTTGGGTCACTCCTACCTGGGGCGATGCTTTCATTCCGACCAACTACTCGTTGCCAGGTCGACATTTATCAACACCTAGATTCACCTATGTGCTTGTTCGAGATTCAGGAATACCCGCCGGAGAACTCTTCCATTTTGCTTGTCAATTTGGGCCCGTCATCCAAGCAAGACATATGACGAACGAGGAATTGGTTTCCATGACGGCCGTGCTATATGAAAACAGGCTTCATGCTTATCGTTGTTTTGACGAACTTTACGTCCAAGGATACGTTGCGACGATCATGACTGTAAGTGCTCTATCCGCGAAAGAGCTTCAGAGACTGAACGAGATACAGCGCCCCTTGGGCGTCGATCCTGAATGGTTTCAAAACGGAGGTAAAGAGCGGGTGATGTAGGGAGAAGAGCTTTGTCGAGCTTCAAGCACCAGTTTCGTTCTTCTTGGCTTCTCTGATCTGTTCTTAACATCTTCTGCCTTTGGAGCTCTTGGTCGACCAACATCATTGCAGAAACGGACCATTCAATGCTATCACTTTCAAATGAAGAACTCCAATTTTCAACTCTAACAGGTTCACTTCACTAAATGTAGAAGACATCGACAAACTGTAGTCTCGGCTGGTAGTAGGAAGCGGTCTGGTGGCCCTTTGATATACACGTAAGCGAGTGAGGTGCGGGCTTAATAATAAACGCGACTGACTGACACTTTAAGGCATACGCGAGGAATGGTTCCTTCTTCAAGTTGCCTTTTCTTTCTCTCTTCTTATTGTAGTTCTTCTACTTCTCACGCATCATCTTCCAGGTGGGATCGCTTGAATTTTGATTCAACCTCATCGACATCTCGCGCCCCTTCGCTGTTTCCTTCTTCTGATTCACACTCAATCCTTATCAGTGCTACTGCATCATCCCTCTTTCCCCAATATCTGTGTTGATATACGGACGGATCCCCCTTGCACGACATGTTCAAGCTAACTGAGATGGACGTAGCCCACTATTTGGTGCCACTGTGTCACCAATAGTATGAGTATCGATGTAAGTTCTTCCCTTTTAGAAATCAAGTCGAGGATGAAGTCAGTCATGTCGGGTTACCAGCCTGTCGGTGGCGAGGTGCATGAGGATAGATAAGGATCGCCGAGACTGAAGGGTTTTCCATAGGCAATGTCAACTACAACACAGTATCAGAGCGGAAATTTCAAGTCGTGTTTTAGATTGGCGACAATGAAAATAACAATGTCCTGCAGCGCATCAAGACTGACCAGAAACAATGTTCTCCCTGCCCTTGTCTAAACTCCGGGTATAGGTCATTTTCCCTTCTCCAGGCGTCTCTTGATTGTTTGCTGTATGGATATCTGATACGCTACAAGCGTAAAGCTCCCTGGAGTCCTTTGCAGCGCATTCGCCTCTGCATGGAAGGGGGGCACTTGACGGTTCATATCTCTGTCGGCTGCCATGAATCAAGCGGACGCAACGTAACCAAAGAATTCAGTGACGGGTGATGAAGTCAAGTTGCTTTTGGAAGGAAAGGTAGGCTACGTGCAAAAGTCTTTGTTGCAAGAGCGATGTTCAAACCCCCAAGCCCTTCTAGGAAATAAGCAAGGGCGACGTAAGCCTAAATTCTCGGACCTACTACACGCGGACTATATCCCAGGTGACCTATACTAAATAAGCATCGCATTTAGCTCCATCGCGGAGCAGCTAATCGGGGGCCCCCTTGTCGCTATACTCTAGTAGTACCCCTCGGCGGATCTGTAATTACATGGGAAGTGTAGACTATCGAAAGAGATAATATAAATTAACGGGGTTAAACCTGATTAATACTAAAGGGGCCTAAATATATTAGTCCGCCTCCACGTATTAATATAACGGTACCTATATTAAGAGATATAACTAAGTTTATATTTAGCTATACTTATTATAATTATCTGATAGCGAGTATAAAGTCTATATTAATTACAAGCTACGAGTTACGTCGGCGGTTAGTGTCCTCTATAACGTTATATTACCGGGGAAGGAGACTCGTCAGCGGATCTATGCTCCACCTATCCCCGTGAATATTATCCTCGTAACCTAAGCTTCTTCTATATATGGCTACTGCCATGTATAGGAAGATACGACCCCAACCAAGGTGTTACACGCTGATCCGTCAGGAAACGGTTTGATATGCTATAAATAAAGTGCAAGCTATCCTATCCTTATTCTTTTCTCCTCTAAGATGTTTTATTAAATAGAATATATATCCTGTCCGGTACCTGTCTAGATATCTATAAACTCTACCGTATAGATGGATTCGAACGTTAGTACGTAAGTCAACAATATTTTTGGACAGGAATTATGACAGATAAGCAGGTTCCGCCGGCACAAATGGCGCACACACGACTCCGAGCTATCGATGGCTATCGCACGGTCCAACCGTTTTGCTCGCATCTTGGCACCTTATAGATTGGGGTGTACCATTTTCTCCGACAAACTATACTTTGCCAAGTCCGCCGAATCCGGTCTCGCTTTACCTAACTGTGATGACTCGGGGTTCAGGAATATCATGCCATGATTTCATGAATTTTGCTTGTCACTTTGGGTCGGTGTATAAAGCACAATGGTTACCGCCAGGGACTGCGTACGTCACATTTTACCCGCAGTCGGACGCCTGGCGGTGCTTTAACGAACTTCGTGATAGATACTTCGAGGCAGGAATCACTAACGTAAGTGATCCATTCAACAGGGGATACCAGTGTTTAAGTGGTTTTAAGGGAGTCGTTGAGCTGCCAGGTTTTCCTCGGACGGCTTGCTGAACACTTCGCCATTGCGGGTAAGATCAGGTGGTGCAGGAACATTGTGTTTGAAGGAGATCTTCGCAATGGAGTAGAGGGGGGAGTCGCCAAGAACGCGAGATATGGCTGATTGTCAACGGTACTGCGAATACGAACGTCGTGACTTGTACATAAGAGAGTAGGTTGAAGTAGGCTCAGGTCGAGACGCGCCCAATGGAACAAGATTGCCATCAGATTATAAAGTCAGCGCCTTCATGCATGTACGGCTAAAGGAGTCGCCCAATTGCTTCCTCCACTCTATCGTCCTCAGATCCTACCATTGGTGTGATAGTTTGGAGCCAATCCCTTGTGACGTTATATGCTGCAGCCAATCGAGATCGACACGGTCAGCCAATTCGGGCCACTCCGTCTCCAATAGTATGCGTGTTGACGTCAAATCCTCTCCTTTAGAAACACGATCCAGGGCGATTTCGCACATCTCAGGGAGCCAACCGCGCGGGAGAGTGAAGACTTTGGGGAGTCAAGGTTGAGGATCTATAGAAGAGGACTCTTTCGGGGTGAGGCGAACTGCAATCAAAAGGTCAGAATGGAGCCTGCAATGTAGAAGGATCAACGAGAGCCGAGTTTACCAACATCACTGGAATAATCTCGCGGGTCCGCATTCCGAGTCAGTCGCTTCCTTGATGTAGATGTTGATGGTCTTCCATTCTTGCCAGCGTGTCGGTTGTCCCTCAACAAAAAGGCTTCGTCATGTATCTCGCGAAGCTTCCTGCGAGCTTGAGTAGCGGCAATTGCGCAAACACGTATTGAAAGCTGTAAGGAAGTACAGAGATACAAGATCTGTGTTCTTGGTTATTTCGGTGTGCTGGCTGAGGATTCTATTCACGAACCTCAGGAAGCAGGTCTCGCGCCTTCGACACTTTCCACCCCACGAATAGAGATATTAACGAGGAAAGAGCAACGATAAGGCAAGCGAGGTAGCCACTTGCGAGAAGAGACCATTTTCGAGCGAGTGACCGAAGACTATTTACAAGCCAAACGTGCGCAAAGCAGAAGAGTGAAAAGTACAGACAATGAATGGTTTGAAAAGTGGATTCGTCATTAGCAACGCGAGCGAGGGGCAGAAACTAGTTGATTGGTCCTTTTTAATAATCTTTATCAAAAACACAGCTAACCACCTAGAGCCAGATCCTCCACCCAGAGCCAGATCCTCTACCCAGAGTCAGTTCCTCCACCCAAAGCCAGAACCTCCACCCAGAGCCAGAACCTCCACCCAGAGGTCATAGATCGCTCACTACATTATACTCTAGCGATCCTTTACATAGTATCGCCCACGATGAGAACGACGGAATTACACTTAACTCAGACCTTCGGCACAATCTACTCGCATTGAATTCCGCGGTTTCCGCCTAATGTTGATTGGCTAAGACCTACTGAGACAAAATGCCTGCATGGGCGACACCGTATCCAGGCTGCGAAAGAGTTCGGGTTGGAGGTGGACGGTGGATCTGCACCTCGCAGGTAGGCTCATTCTCTCCGTGAATAACAACGATCTGACAGACGCCTTGAGATTCCTGTATATCGTTGTTACATATACGGCAGAGCGGAGGTTCTCTTTTTTTGGGAGGTGTTGTTGTACTCAACTCATTCAGCAGCAAGATTATAAGAGGCGAACCAAAATGGTTGAGGATAGCGGAGGCGGGCATTGGACATTGCTCTTAGGGAACAATGACTGGCCAGAAGCTGAGGCTAGTAGTCCAATTTCACTACGTCCAACAGCTCGTTAGGGTGTGTGATAGGCTCGCAGTACTCTCTCATACAAGCGGATCGGAAAGGTGTGGTTCGTGCTCCCGCAAGCCTTCCTTGTAGATAACGACCATTCAGTTAGGGATTTTACTAATGGCTTTACTGACGTGACAATGCATGCCCATGAATATGTCCCGTCTACTGGGCTGGGACCCTTTTACCCCTCGCGAACCACCTTTCTCTACCAAGAACCCTACCTGCTATAAATACGGTCTTTCCATTACGAAAGATATCGCAAGCTACCGGTCGCGGATTCTATTATATCAAAATGACAACGACCGTACTGCGCGAACTATATATTCTGCCATTAATATCATTCCATTCAGATACAGGCGCGTCAATCTCCCAGAAAGCTGGAGCACAAGACTTTGCACTATTCCAGAATTATACATATCACGACGGGCGTGATATTGCTCGTACCGCAGGGGGTCTTGGTCAGGAGAACTCCGATGACGACTTACTTCTAAGAACCACTATCCACCCGATATCTCGTCTCCGTGAAGAGATTGGCAATGAAGGTGATGTCAGACGCCTTTTTTCAAGGTATTTCAAAGTCATAATGAATGCAATGAGTACGAGAGGTGTAACCGAACGATGGGAGATCGGGCCAATTGGGCCCACCAATACGAGTGTCACAGTCGATACTCGTTACACATACCGAAGTGAAACGATTCTTCTCACGGAACTCAAACGACCCTGGGCTATAAAAGAGAACTTGTGGCAGGATGGAGGTAGTACCCCGGATAAAAAGAAACTTGAGAAAGAACTTCGCATGTAAGTCTCTCGCCTTAATCAGCTCTGTTCAAACTCATCAAGATGTAGGTATGCATATCATTACGGATGCCCTCACATCTGTCTTTTCGACGGGAAGACACTGCTGGCTATTCGATTTCGAGCAGGCCGCCGACAAGACATCAGGGAGCTAACCTGTCAAATTGACTGCTGGTCCTTGCCTGTGCAGTCGAATTACCTAGCAAATGCAACAGCGGCAGAAGGACCTACCAATCGTCGGCGAACCGTGCTCTACTTGTTCTTCCTTATCATGCGGGAGGGTTTAAATCGTGTTAGAGCTTTGAATGCACCACCAGTAAGTTTAGGAGGCTTTCGTCGGGAGCATCGCTATTATGATGGGACACCAATCTGGAAGCCGGCTATAGGAGGAGCCGGCGTCTTACAACATCCTGGAGGATTCCAAAGGCGTTTCGACGCCAACGCCAAGCGATGGTATTGGGATCTTAATGGACAGAATCAAGGGTACGATACTCTGTGAGCTTGAGACATTTTTAAAACTTGGATGTCAGTTGAGGACGGTTCACTTATAATATGATGACTTCAAGAACATAAATCTTACCATCCCTTATAGTCGATATAGAATCAACTGCCGCGGGAATTGATTAAGCCGTATTCAAACAAGAGTGAATTTATTGATGTATTGTTGTCTTTCATGATTGACTCATTGGTCTGCCCCTCTTCCTGTTCCGCGAAGTCTATGATATGAACCATTCCAGGCTGAGCGAGAGATTCTTTGTCGCAAATGATGTTGCTGCCATTGAAGTCGCCTGTGATCCCAGCGGACGTAAGGGCGGACGCCAGCTTTTTCATCCCAGTAATGAAAACATTATTTTCCTCGGAATTCTTTTTGTAAAATTCTTCACGAGCTCTTCTCTTTTCGTTGAGGCTATTCTCAAGATTTTTCAGCTCCACAGAATTCGTAGGAGGCTTTGCGCCTTCCAGGACCCATCTTTGGTGGTAATCCTCGATAAGTTTCTCACACGTCATTATTTCCTCATCGTAGCGTAGTATATCGTGTCGTCCCTTACCACTAAAGTCGCCGAATAGGTACCCATCGACGTACTGTAGAAGTATTGCTGGAGAATTGCTATAATTGCACACTCCATAGAATCTCGGTATTCCTCTCCCTTGGAGCATCTTCATCTTCTCGTATGCGTGGGCTTCGATCGAAGACTTGGATTCGCTTGAGGCTGGAAGTTTCATCACGAAATCCCTTGGTAGAAACCATCCAGGCAAGGACTCTCGGAACCAGTCTAGTATTTTCCACAAACGTGATTCTTTGTTTTTCAGTCTATACAGGTCGTCGAAGGTAAAAGCATCGTGAGACATGCGATACACGTGAGGGTGTTTCTTGAAAGGGGATCCTCGGACGAAGAGCTGGCGATGCCCTACGGTAATCCATACAGAGACGCTCTCGCCCTCCATTGTGTAATGAATTATGTCTTTACGGTCGAGAATCTCATCCAGCATCCAAGGCCGCAACAGATTTCAGTGGACTGTTTGGCAAGATCTACTTGAAGCGTCAGTAAGCTATTGCACATCAAAGCTGCTGCTTGGTGTTGCCTACCGCCCGAGACAGTCATAGTTGCTGCTAGAAATACATCCCCTCCGCCTCCTCTCACGCGCACATTTGAAGATGCTGCTTAGCGGTCTACAAACAAAAGCCGTTGGATGGATGAGATAGATTGAACGAAAAGAAAGCTGTCAGAGTTATAAGAAGATGGCTGGTAGGGCGCCAGTTTTCAGCCCTACCGACAAACATCCGACAAGAAATTGTCCCTGATCGCCGTCCCTAATCGCCGTCCCTAGCTCATCCTACCTTCGCGAGCCCAGATCGGATTTTTGAAAGAGCTGGAATATACCATGGGAGACACACGAAGCCTACGGCGCAAGCTCCCCTTTATACCAGTCATTGCCTTTCACTTCTTCGCCTTCATGCTATGACTTCCGCCTTCATCCGAGACTCTTCACCCCATACTACAGTGCCAACAAAGGCCGTCAGTGACGAGTCCGTTCCCGGTACGGGGAGTCCCACCTCCGCTGCTCTTGCACAACCTCGTCTTCCCTCCGACTCTGGATCCTGATTCTCGCAGCTCATCTTCTACCTCGCATCCTTCTATCGAGCACTGGCTTTAAAGCACACTCTCCTCTACATCTATATCTTCTGCAACCACACGTACATTCGGAGAGCCCTAGCCATCTCCTCAACACTTTGGCAAACGCGAGCACAGCGCTTCGCCCCACCAGCGGACGCCTTGCAGAGCATCATTCATCGGAACGTCACCTCCCACACCTGATTAGTCACAGCAGAGTCAATGGATAAGGCCAACGGATAGCATGAAGCGGAAGCGCAGTCCGCCGCCTGGAAAGTAAGCCTCAGGGCTGCCCCTGGCGAGGAAGAGCTTGAAATGACATCAAGGAAATACGATCAAGTGTTGAGTCGATAATGATTCCTACGGCTGGTGTCTTACTAACGTCTTTCGCGCAGCTTACTAGCCCCAACGGAAGCCGAGACCTCACTATGCAGACGATCTTTTTTGATGCGAACATCCCGAGCAAGTCCTCTGGCAGCTCCTCGAAAGCCTACACGAACAGTGATACCCGCTCTTGTATGAAGCAACATGGCATGTAACTACGAAGAACATGTCGGAGGAGCCTGAGCATGCCGCTTCTAAAGAGACTGTCCAGGACTGGATCAGCTATAAAGTCCCATCAAAAAGACCCAGAATAAAGCAGAAGAGACTCAGTTCGAAAACGAAGATACGCTACTGATGAAAATTTTACCGATCATCATCAAAGAAAAACGCTTGGTACTCCAACAAGACCCAAATACCCCTGACAAGATGCGCCTTATAGACCAAGACTTCGAAGATACCGGCCCCAAAACAGTCCCCGACTGCGAATTCCGCCGAAGTGCCTCCCGAACGCCTTCACAGCGATTGGGTACGAAGACGCCATCGCTAAGGCCCTCACGAAAAAGCAGGGTGTGAAGCACCCCAAACCGAACCGCACGTACGGCCTTGCGCCGGAAAGTTTACCCTGCCCAAAAGGCATGAACATCCGCATGAGCACGCGCCAGTCTCTTGAGCTCGTAGAGACGCACCCACCCCTTTTTCCTTATTGAGGGAAAGTCGAACAAGGGCGACATGGCTTCATCTGAAAAGAACTTCTCAGGACCAACCACCTCGCGTACTTCCTTACCGCTAGTTATGTGATTTTAGTAAAAGAAAGCAACGGATGCTCCTCTGGAAATTAGCAACACCGATGTCAACATTTACCCAACGATGCAATAGCATTTCACGATGGTCAGCCGAACGCATAGATAAGCCTGCGAAATCGATATCACCAAGCGGACGTAGCTTAAGGCCTAGTATGCGAGACATCTTCGGCGAGATGATGTTGATATTAGATCCTTGATCAGCCCGTACAAGGACCTTCGGTAGAGTCTATACAGAACTATCACCATTCTTAAAAGGTGCAGGAATACGAAACTTTTTATCCTTCCCAAGCTGAGCACTGAGGGCACGAGTAGGACGTTCTGCATGGGTATACTCTGATTCGGTAGAATACACCGTCAACTCTGCACCATGAGCAAAAGTACTTTACTTCTGAGCAGCAGTCGTCTGCTGAGTTTGTTGACCAGCAGATTGCTGAAGCCATCCCGGTGGAAGGATTACTTGCTGAGCAGGATACTGTTGACCAAATTAAGGTTGTTCGCCAAGGTTCTGAGCAGCTTTTTGCCCAGGTATAGGAGGCACCAGTTGGTAGAGCTAAGGGTTGAATAGTGCTTCAGCATCAAGTTGTTAACGTTGTCCATCTTGGGTACTTTCACTTTGTATTAGAGGACTTCTCCTTCTTCTTAGAAACACGTGTACACATACGCTTGACCTCCTTATACATCTACGGGGCGGGGACCAAACAACAAGGTCCATCTATGAGATTTTCGACCTTATTCTGCTGCAGATGTTGACGAACAGATATAGCGTTATCGTATTTACCTAGATTCTCATTGTCTATGCCGATAAGTAGCTGTGGCTTCGTCTTCCTTCCAAATTTCTCATATACTTTGCGTTCAATACCATCGTCAGCGCTCTGGAATTAAAATGGGTGTGGTAGAGGTTGTGCTTGGGGCTGATGGACAGTCTCCTGAGCGGCGTCTTCATCTTGACGAGGACGCTTGTTGACGCTAGATCCTTCGCCATACTTGGCAGCAACGGATTGCGAATCATAAGCAAGAAGATCCTTATTTCCGAAGCAAGACCAGCAACGCCCAGATGCATGGAATGAGGTGATGGTGATGTTCCTGAGAATATTTTGTTACTATACGGCGGAACAGCACCGTTGAAAGCTCCGTAGCAAGCAGCAGCAAAGTCGATTTGAGCTGGTTCATTGAAGATGACGTTCTTAAGATATGCTTGCTCCTCAGCAGGAAGCACCAGCTCTGTACAGTCCTTCTTGACATGGCTGAGATGACCACATTAACAACAGAGTAGTTTGTCAGTACGTTACCAATTCTTGATACTATTGATGAAAGGGTTTCGTGAAGTCATCTTGTCAGGAACGTCTTTAGGAGTTGGCTGGAATGGTTGTTTCTTGGCATTATCCTGACATTGTTGATCATAGCGAGAGGGGAAAGAAGATTGCGAGGGCTGAGCTTTACCACGAGTAGTGTTCTGCATAATCTGGCGTCGTGGCTCAAGGGTACTGAAAGCTAGGCCCGACCTCGAAGGATAATTGAATTGTTCTTGAGGCTCATTTGATAATATAGACATCACAGCTTTGTAGTGGTTTTTCGAATCAGTAATTTACGACTAGCTACGACTATTAGACCTGGGGCTATTTGCATGGTCCAAGAACCTGCTCGCTATCTTTCTGCTCAACTAGCTCTCTTCCATTCAACATAGCGCTCTGAGCCATCATGAGCTGACTTATGAAGGCTATAGATATCTTTCTGCGTTGCTGTCTTGCTAAGACGCAATGGCCAAGGCTGTATCACAGTATTAGTTGCCTTCATCACCATTCCAGTAAATTTGCAAATCTCTTCGAAGCTTTCCCGTTCCATGTATCGTTGGAACAAGCCGTCAAAGTCTTTGAATATGCCTTTGGCGTTGCTGAAGTTCAGAGAATCAGCATTATAGGGGTCTCTCATCATTAGTACCATTTTGTTAATCGGGATATACTGCTCGAGAGTCATTAGAGCTGCAAGCTCGTCCGCTGCGGTGGAAACCTCGTGGACTGCGTTGAGATATAGGCCGAGGAGGCAGGCGTGTGGATTATGATTTGGGTGTTGAAGCAGAGGGCCCAGGCTGGCAAGAACATTTCCTGTGCCCACATAACCTCCGTCGACAACGTTTGAGACCTAAAATCATTTGACATTGCTGTTAGGGTATTATAGTTAGAGACCTCTCATTCATCTTACCTCAATCCGGTCAAACCCACGTTGCGACTGTCCACTATTGCCCAGGACTTGTGGTAGCTCTCGTAAATCTTCTTGAAACAAATGGACTGCGATATCCAATCCACTGCAGGTCTGGCAAAATCGGAGGAGTATGCTGTAGAGGTAGGCATAAAAGCGTCCATAGATGTCGTTGGTCGCAGGGTCTGCCAGATTTAAGCCTTCTCTGGAAGACCACCCATCAAGTGGATCCGCAGAGTCTTTCATCGGCTAAGAGTCTTTGTTCTGGAAGAATGTCCTGTTGATGATGTTAGTTATAACATGTTCGCACTGGTGCAAGATATACACACGGATTTGGACTATTGAAGTCTGCTCGAGACGATCCAAACGGTAGAAGTATACCATCTTCCCGGAACAGAATCATGGCGACCCGTTTACCAGGTGGCTGACGAAACAGCGCTCGATCAAGGTAATCCCTTCTGTCCAGGGCTAGTGTCACGGCGGCTCGAATCTCTTTCGCTTGAGCTACAGCCAAACCGTCTGGAACCCTCAAATGTGACAGAAGGGTTTTCCAAGAGGCTTTACGGAGCGCGAGGCAAAGCGATCGGGATCCATTAGACCAAGTCTTCCTCTGTAAATTTGTTGACGATTTTGACTCAATTTTAGCGCAAATTTCTCGAATCATTGGCAAGAATTTTTTTTGGAGGGCAGCAAGAATGCTCTCGGGTAGGAAAGCCGAGTACCACAGATGTATTATCGTTGGCGTAGCTGTCTCTGGATCGAACCAGAAAGCTGTCAAAAGCAGTAGAGCATTTCTTGCTACAATGTCCATATCTCGATCGTTCAGAATGACCTCAAAAGATCCTTCATAGGAGTGTGGAAGACTAGTAATGGTCTTGATCAAATTGCGACAATCTCCAGAAGCTAATGAACCCTTTAGCAACAGCCAACCAATAAGACTCCCACATACCAGCGAAGAGGATGCGCCAGTCCCTGGCAACAGGCCCTTCGTTTCGTTTTAGATTCAGTACATCCAATGCAGGCATGTTTCCCCACAAGAACTTTTGCCCACCAAATGGCGTGTAACCATAGCCGCTACTCGTATTTGAACCATTCGTGATGAAAGAAGGCAAGCGAGATTGTCCCTCCCATCCAGGTCTCCAAGTTGCTTTGTTTAGTAGGGATCTGCAGTCAACTTTATGCGTCGGCCAGTGTATCTTCTGGCATTCTTTACTACAGTACTAACGTTGATCATATATCAGCGTATGATCGTTTTGAATGGGAGTATACTAACTCGAACAAGGAGACAGCCTTGACATGCCGCCGAAGCAGGCTTTAGGCAGGCTTTTTGAATGCTGCTTAGATTGTGCTCGCTGTTAGAGCAGGCTGCAAACAACCTTGGAAGCGTAGTTGAAGACACTGGGTCCTCCAGTTGATCAAGGCTCATGCTGGCTTTTTTGGAATCTTAATGCTGACTCTATCTTTCCTTGGAGAATAAAAGAAGGATGCGGAGTTTTTATGTATTTATGTAACTGTGGCGAAGCTTCAGTTGCACATGAGAGCACATTCCAAGATTTTCATTGTGTAACACATCACTTTCGACCAGGTAGTGCAGTTTCTCCACAGCTGTCTAAGTGGGGCTTATTGAAAGTAATATGAGCAATGACCAGTGAGATTTTGACAAGTCATATTTCATACAGAGCCGTCTGCGGGATCCCGTCAATATGAAATGTATATTAACACAAAGCCAGACATGGGTATTATGTGCAGACCGGTCCCTGCTCATTTTATTCATGTCTCACTAAGGTGTGACCTAGTGTAATATCACTTTCACTCTTATTGTGATCTCTCATTGACAGTAGATAGGAGTGTCGCAACAGCGATATAGACACTCGCACATTGACTTGTGAGCATTTATCGTAGAACGGCGGTCGGAGGTGTCATCTTCAGCCGTTTATTCTTATCCCGCGCTATGAAACGAGCATCGGAAGGTAGCTCCAGGGCGGTGACCATAGAAATCTCGTCTCGAGAGTCGGCTCAATGCATATCCTTTTCAAATAAGAAATTTTTGGGCAGAGATCCAACAATAATTGAAATAAATCGCTGAAAGCCCAATCAGTGAAAATTAAGGCTTGATTCTACCCACTAACGTCACTTTTTTGAAGTAGTACGATGTCTTCCGGTCGCCGCAGTCGAAACGGGCCTCTCACCGACCCCAAGTCCCCCCCCTGCTAGGAACAGGAAGCCTTCTGCTCGCGCTCAACTGGAAGAACGTCAGCGTCATGCACAGCTACAAGAGCGCCAGGCACGTGAGAGTGCTCCCCGTATCTCATATTCAAAAAGGAAGCAGCTGGAACAGGCGCGACTTGCTAGGCAGCTGAAAGAGCAGAAGCAAAAGCAAGAGCTAGAGCGAGTAGAGCGAGTAGAGCAGGAAAAACGTGCTGAGGCCGAATATTTCGCAGAGCAGATCCGACGTGACGATGCGTTCTTGTCGTCGGGGGGGGAGGATACTGAGGCGGAGATAATGCTGAGGCGGAGGATGATGCTAAGGAGGAGGATACTAAACAGGAGAACATTAGACGGGAGCGAGAAAAGCAGTAACGCCGTACTAGGGACGGCCGTACTGACCCCTTATCACCACCGCTTCTAGCTCGAGGCAGTAATGCCTTCGAAGCAGCCGGATTAGGTGGCCAAAATATATCTGGAAATAGTGCTGCTGCCCGACAAGCTCGTGTGGCCTGGAAGAAGGCCCTGGATAGGCAGGTTGCTGCTGCTGATCGCGGTGGAGAGCGGGAGCAGCAAGAACAACAAGTATGGGACGAAGAGGTCGCTTAATATGGTGAACTGGAGGCTCGTCGCCGTCGTCGAGAGGAACGAGAGTGGCGAAAAGGTGCGCTAGTAGACCTACCTACATCGGAGCTTGACGAAATGGAAATAGACGACTAACAGGCCAACCCCGTTCTAATTATTTCAGCTATTCTTCGCGTCAACAAGACTCTGCAGTGGACGTCATCGGTTGGGCGAATAACCGTTAACCAATTCGATCCGTGTGATTTTGAACAGTAGCTAGCTGACGCGATTGACAAAAGGGACGGCCTTAGGCTGGGCTGGGAAATTCAGAACCGACTTATCAGTGTGAAAGCGACGAAGCCACGAGCGCCCCGTAAGCAGCAGTCAATTGACGACTTTTCGGAGTCAGAATGGGAAAAGGTGACGAAGATTATTCTGGAAGAGGCTGCTGAATGGACGCCTGAGCTGACAGTCAAAATTGAGGTTTCGGCCTCAGCACCTACGAAGGCTGAGCTGAAGCGCTCCCATGACGTGCTGTCGTCCGATCCTATCGAGTAACCAGCACTAAAGATCAGGGCAACACGAACGGATCGACTGCTAGATCAATCACGTACTCGATAAGAAGGCCTGAGGGCGGCTGGGAACTTCGACGCTAATCTCATGAATAGGTAGCAATGTCATAACGCTAATTGCTTCAACCTGAACGGCTTCTGCTTTGTTGATTTTTCTGGAAAGCATTATGACGTGGCCCACCCTGAGCAAGCGCAATACGGTAGGGCTATAGCTAATGGCGACTTAAGGGTATCGATCAAGCGACCCCCAACATACCTGTATAAACTATGGAAGGATTCAAAAGGCCCCGTCACGTCGAAGTTCCGAAGAGCACTGGCGCATGAAGAAAGAGAGGGAAATAAGGCAGATAGGAACGAGAGTAAGAGCTGGATGGATAATAACATGGCCATGAATAAACAACAAATGGAATTACGAATGGCAGAAACCGTTGCCGATAGTATGGAAAGGATGTCTTCAAGGTAACGGAAGCAGCCTGATCAGCCTTAGTATACTCAGCCTTAGTATCCTCAACCTTAGTATCCTGTAGCAGTAACTACCGCAGCAGCAGTATATAGCCTACTCACCATCGCCTCAGCTGGAGCCTCAGCTCCCCCCGCTTCCACCTACCCCTCCACAGCAACCGGCTGTTCGCTCCAGCCCTTTAGGTACCACCGAGGAGGAGGATGAGATCATAGACGAGTTCTTTCGCTGGAAAATGAACAGGGTACGTGACGAACACAAGCAAAATCGGGTACGGGATGTACAGCGCACGGTAGCTGAGCAGATGTGGCAAATTAACGACTTAGAAGGGATGTCGGATACGTCCTCATCTATATACCACACGGCTATGACGAAGGGAATACCCGATGGAATGGCGCGAGGGTTCAGGGCTAATTTGAAGCTATTTAAGCCTTACTGGCGCCAGGCGCAAATGGCTCAGAGTCTTCTAGCCCTGGGCCATGGAGGCTGAGTGAAAGATTGGAGCAAGAGTAGGGCCGAGTACATGGGGAAGATGGGACGATAGTTATTTTTGGTGTAAATCCGCCTCTTTTTCATCCTTCAAAATCGATTTGTATACCACTAGCCAACATCCGCTCTTCCAATTGCCTCACATCAGCCTCAAAGATGTAGCCCCCAGCATGCCTGAAGTGCTCTTTTGCGAAGCGATTACATCAACTCCTAGCCACCGCGTACCGTAAGAAGTCGCCGAACGTCCTCAAATTGTGGCCACTTGTAGTCGAAGTATCGCCTAAACCACGCTTTTAGAACGCTGAAGCTTAGTTCAATTGGGTTGAAGTTAGGCGATTAGGGAGGGAGGAAACGAATGTCGCAGCCGTGGTCTCGAATGACGTCTGCTATCCGGGGGTGGCAGTGGAAGCTCGCGTTATCCATAATAATCACACTCCTAGGGCCTGGAAATGGGGTGCAGTGAGGGAGCATGTCGTTAACGATCTATTCATAAAAATCGTCGGCGTTGAACCAGCCGGCTTTGATAGCGGTACAGGGTAGATAGCCGTCAAATGTGTACGCAGGAAGCACTCCCCATGAATGGCCTCGTCTTCGACTGGCGTGGTAGCGAGCTGGGCGGCCGACCGGTGCATATGCTCGATGTCGCCAGCCTGTCGACTCATTGAATAGCGACTCGTCAACGAATACCAGCTGCTCAGCGGTGAGGTGAAGCATTTGTAGCTCCCAGTCTATCCTTAGCTCTGCGTTTTGCCTATGGCCCATTCGCTGCGCCAGCTTATTAGTTATCCGAATCCTTTTCAAAACCCTAGAAATCGTAGGCTGGCTGACGACGATATCCTATTCTTCCTATAAAAACCACACTAACTCTTTCTATAGCATATATGGGCGTTCGGTAAGGTATTCCTTGAGCGAGTCCTCAGCCGCATTAGTGATTTTCCGGGGGGCGCCTTTGGGGCGAAATTGAGGCCGAAATGGGGACCCGTACATGAAGAGGTCCTGCTCTATACTGTAGACGACTCTCGCACTGCAGTGAACCTCTAGGGCGATAGCATCAGGGCGCCAGGCTAAGAGTAGGAAGCGGAGGATACGGGCGCGCAGGGCGGGGGCGAGTGGCCCAGTCATGGTACCTAGCAGTGTTAGCACTAACGTCAGGGCATACTCATATCTACCTATTTTAGAACGTTCAGCGATTTATTTCAATTATTATTGGATCTCTACCCATTTATTAGGAATATAGGCCAAATGCGTGGGGAACCCAAAAAAAAAAGCCAAGGATTTTACACCTTTGTGAATACGTTAGCACACCACGGGAACTTTTATATGGCCGACTTACTAAATTTGTCCCCTACCTAGTTTAAGTCGCTGCATATCTACTATAACTCCATGTGAGCTCTTATACCTCATCTGTGTTCTATATCGGGTAATCATGAGGCTCTTGGCACTAATTTCTATATATTAGACACCTCCTGCTGCGACGTAATGCCACCGCTTCGAAAGGACCCCTCCGTTCGAGAGCGCGCACAGCTACTGTTTGAGAGCCACTGGCGACCCTCTGCAGTAGCTATAGACGCCCGGTGTAGTGAGGTAACGGCCTGGAGGTGGGAGAGAAATATAGGGATATATGGCGAGCCTATGCTTCCTCGTCGGCTACACGCAGACACCTAGGGACGACGCCGTAAAATAACACCTGCTATTTACGAGGCGCCCCTTGATTACCAGCGTCAAAACCCATGGCTTTATCAAGACGAGCTTGCTCGGTTCTTAGAGGAGGAGTGGGATATATATGTGTCCCAGTCAATGGTCTCAAGGGCCTTGAAAGGAGCCAGAATCAGTCGGAAAAAGGGTTAACGTGTAGGTCCCCAGAGCGAACAACTCCGTGTCGCATGGCAGGCGTTTGTGGGTTAGGTAAAGGCGGAGCAACTTGTCTTTATTAATGAGTCGCTGTTCAAGCTGCAGACGATATGGCGATCTATGGCCTATAGTCCTTTAGTGAACCTGCTCGCTACCATGGTGATATGAGGATAGGAGACACATTTAGTGTATTACCTGCCTATACCACCGACGGTTACCTACCCTGTACCAGTATCAAGCAAGGCTACTACAACAAGGAAGACCTTACTAAGTGGCTAACGGACGAGCTACTCCCGCTTTGCAACGAATATCCTGTAAACCGAAGTATTATCGTCCTGGATGACGTTAGTATACACGTCGACGCTCGTATCGTCGACGCTATTAAGGCTAAGGGCTGTCTCGTCAAATACCTTCCTCCCCACTCACCTGATTATAACCCTATCGAGCTCGTCATTTCGAGGCCTTTAAGAACGTGTTTGCGGACGATTTTGAGAACTTTTTAAGGTATGCTATCAAGCATAGTGGGTGTAACTTAAAGGCCGTGGAACACGTCAAATATAGTACTGTAGGCTATGTGTTTAATGGTAAGATAGAGGCCTTTGAACGAGATTTACAGTAATGGTCACAAGGTGGGGTATAGATATCGGTCGCAAATATGTATTCAAACTACAGTATTAAAGCACTACCTGAAGAATCTACCCGCCTGTAATTCGTCCTAGCCTAGATTGTTTAGTATACGAGCATGTTAATACTTGTCGCTCCTCCATAGCTTCTTATATCCCTGTAGGTCGCTTCAAAGACCTTGAATAAGGCCCTTAGGAAGTCCACTATTAACCGTTTCCCTATAGACCTTAGACGACATATCGCTTATAGCCTTCATGTCGTCGGTATTCCACATCTCGTGCTCAAACTTTGCCTGGACCTGACTGGGTTTCAGCTTTACCAACGGCTTCTTCGCGAGCTCATTCTTCTACTGCCAGAAAGACTCCATAATCTCATCCTCCTCAGTACGGGGTCCGATCGGGCTAGAACGCTGAGGGTTCGCTGGCGGGGTAGGAGCAGGTAAAGCACGAGGAGCAGGCGTTAGGGACGGAGGTAGTAGAGGGGGAGTGATAAAGGGCTGCTGTGGATAGCCCCCAAAGCCATATAGTGGATAGGCCGGTGGGTAGGCCGGTGGATAGGATAGCTGAGGAGGAGGAGGAGGAGGAGGAGGAGGAGGATAATACTGCTGCTGTAGTGGCTACTAGCGATGATTCTCTTTAATCATAGATCTTATATCCCTCATAGAGTCCATTTCAAACTATTCAGCCATTATCTCTTTCATTTGCTCGAAAGCGGACTTCTTTTGTCGCCCTCGGTAGGCTGACGAGTAAAGGCCTTCAGTACCGAAAAGGGAGGTGTGATCTCAGTGGCCTGTTTATTCCGTATAGCAGTCCACTAGCGCTCTCGTAGAACAGCGTTAATTGCAAGATGCTCACTAGTATCATCGATCCAGCAGGTGCCTTTATTACCACACGATGCGGCCGTACATTTCCACCGGGTAATAAGAGCCTCACTGAGATCACCTATAGCCTCGTCACGGTCTCGAACGATAGTATGCTGTTCCTCAAGGCGTTCGGTTCTTGTACGGCGATGAGCTGGAGAGTGAGAAGGGCTATCAACAGCCTGTATACTCCTCCTCTGCCCATAGCGACCGGTATAAACAAGATCCACGTCGAGTATATAGCCTGTAAACTTCTTCCATTCCTGCGTCAAAATCGATTCGACGCGAAGCTCCCACTCCTCGATAGATAGCGACTTCAGGCTAAAGTATTGACGAGTTACCCTAGAGTTAGTGGATCTCACCCATCCACGAAAATCGGTGAGTTCGACGATATTATGCTGCTCCATAGCCGTGTCGATTTCGACATTCAAGACGTAGATATTAAAACTCCCTGATTGCTAGCTACCTCCTATTTTTTTCGCCCATTTTGTTAAGGTATGTAACCTATTCTGTTACTTCAGGCTAGCCTTGAGGGCATACTAGTATGGGCCATTCTTCCGAGCCTCATCCCTCTTCATACCCTGTAGGGTCCTAGGGGTTGACTCTTCTACTGATAGTACTGTAGCCTCTAGCAGCTCATCTTCTGTCATTCCAGCCCGAGTCTCCTCTTCTATATGTTCTTGTTCAAGGCGACGCTCGGCCTCTATACGACGCTTCTCCAGCTCTTTCTCATGCCGTAGGGTACTGATTTCAGCCTCAAGGGCACGAACACGCTCCTCCTCCTGTTAACGACGTCGAGCTTCCTCCTTTTCGTGACGCTTTATAGTAGCCTGCTGCTCCTGTTCGGCCTTTTTCGTAGCTCGGATATTGGCCTTTTCCTGGGCCTTTTCCAGGGCCTTTTGCCTCTTCTCCTCCTGCTTCTACCTGGCCTTATCAGCGGCTATAGCGGCGACAGAGTTGCCCTGCTCATCTTCAAAGGTGACCGACCGACCAGTAGTACTAGGACGACAACGAGGGACCCGAGGGGCCTGAGGAACGTCGCTGGCCTCTGCCCGACCGGCAGTAGCACGAGAATTTGCGGTTTCTCGAGTCGTCGCAACACCGACGTATTCGTATTAAGGCTATACAAAGACTTCAAGACGTTCTATAGAGTTATGGTGGATGTGCAGCGATTCAAGCTAGGTAGGGGACAAATTTAGTGAGTCGGCCATACAAAAGTTCCCGTGGTGTACTAGGTCTGCCTGCCAAGCATTCTTATTTGAAAAGGATATACTAAATAGGCGCGTCCCTTTATGACGTCATGTGCCGCCGAATTGCAGTGATCTCTCACATAATCGATTTTCGTTTGTCTAATAGTAGTGGGGAACAGCGACGCGCTATTCCTGAATTTGGATAGAAGGTGTTCTTGCCACCTGTCCCAATCTTCTCTCTTTAGAATGTTTGGTTATCTAGTCATCAGAGTGTGGAACACGTGTATGGCTCATCATCATTGATGTTATTGCTGTTGCTAAACTATTTAGAGTTAATCTACCAGCCCTACCGCTTACTAAGCAGGGACTTGGCATATGAGCAATCTACTACTGTTCTAAAGCTCCACGCTTGGACGCTTTATTCAAGCCTACTCTCTCAAGCCACATCGGACATGCTCGACGAATGTGAGCTGCAAAATCTTGTCATACGGGATCGAGAGAGGACTACCAACGTGCAACACAAATCACGCCCCCATTGCGAAACCTCTAAAGGCTCTCCGAAGTAAGAGAAGGATTCTGGAATTGGACGCGGGTGCCCCTTCCTCAGAGGTCCACACCATATCAACAGCGATGCCAATGGGAAAGGCAGTGTGTACATGTCTTCAGGTATCAGTTGAAGGCGGAAACAATCCTGCTACAGCGGTGATTCCGCCTCATATCGTCAGTAAATTCAACCGCGTTGGTAGCGTCAAAGATCTGGAAGAATTGAAGGGAGATCTCTTCTGTCTACGCATTGGCGCCCGCCAAAAACCCTTGACCCCAAAATACGCGACGAGAGAGCTACGCATCCGCAAATCACTTGGATCGTATCGCTAGTTAGCTCGAGCACTCCCAACTTGGAGGTTCCCGAGATGGGAGAGCAGCTATGTAGATTCGCAGGAGAGTCGCTCTGTCTCGCTTCTACGATCTCTACGAAATGGCGCAGGGACACCCGACCCGATTTCTTTCTCAAGACCATGTGGCGATCAAAAAGAACGGGAAAGTCCTCGGCGGACAATACTACCCGGAAGGGAGGCCTTGCAAATGGCTTCCCTGGTGCTGGATCGTATCGTTCGCTTGGTGTTTTCCTTGACCACGAAGACGCTGCAAGCGCCAGCAAGGAAGGGCATCGAACGATCACGGTACGGTACCGGAGAGCCGTGGTCCAAGAAGTTGGGGATTAGGAACAGAGGGGGATGCATTGGTCAGCAATAATCAGACGCTTCAATCAAGAGGTCCTGCTCCCTGCCAATGTGCCTGTCTGATAAGAATTTAGGTGCTCACTCGTAGTTGGGGCTATGACGTATCATATACACCGACCCCCCAACTGGTCGCAGAGATTGGATCAATGGCAAACATTGGAGACTTGTCTAATGTGAGTATAATGGACCTGATGCTCTTATGAAGGATTCCAGGACTATGTTTCATCGACAAGTCTCTCACCATTCTGTTTCCTCTTACACAATCCGGTACGCTGTGAGTGGAGATTTGAACAGGCCCTCGGAAATGTCCAATATTCACATGCATACCACAAAGGGGAGGGGAAGGGAAGTCAATTCCTATATCGATGATCGCTACTTGAAAATTGGCTCTGAACAGGTCATGATGGGAACATCTTGGCCATAACTTGAGTTGCATTCATGTGGGTATGGTTGCCTTACTTTCCACAGCCTAATGTACGTACTGCATGAAGATCTCCGCTAACGATACATATTGCCACGATTAGGGTCCGAGCGATATCTTGAAATTAGTGGAACATGGTATCATGCTCGATTTCATGATCATTCGGACCTGTCTAGCGTCATGCTTCTTAAATTGTCTATGAGCTCGTCCTTAATCTCGTCTAGGTCCTTTCCCACTTAAATGAGAGAGACCACTTCTATCTATTAGTGGGCCGGTGACCATCTAAGAGCGGCCTCCTTGATGTAATCTTTTACGACGCAAGTAAACGTCTCTATCTAATCGGATAGAAGGGCCCTCGCCTGTTCTTCGATCCAAAAGTGCTTGTGATAAGCGCCTGAAAACATCGCCACCTGCCGCTCTATACCGCCAACTGCTTTAACGATAACTAAGCTGAAAGCTTACTAATGGTACTCTTTGACTCCTGGGGTACGGCCATTTGCGATTGCATAATACGCTTTGTTGCCTTCTTTAAGAGTTGTTACACCAGCATCATATTTTATCCTATACTCGTAGAATTTCATACCTTTGCTGGCCATATAATTATCGGCTTCGGACAAAGGCTTGAACCCGCGGAAGATTGGTGTCATCTCCTCAAAAACCATGCCAAGCATCAGTCTTAGAAACTGTCAGGATGCAACCAGAACGAGTCAATGGTGATTTGGTGACTAAGAGAATAAAACTAAGGAGACAAATCTACAATGCAAGTAAAAGAAGATATAGCCCGCTACTAAGACGCTAACCCTGTTAGGAGGTAACACTGATGTTATGTCAGGTTCGACTCGTAACATTACCCCCCCCTCTGGAAAAGGCTCGTCCCGAGCCGATTAGGAAGTGCTTAGTTCATTGAACCCCTATGTAACCGATCACCTGATCATTCGCGGGTACCGCTTGTAGAATTCCTCCACCACATCCTTTGCGTTATCGAACTCACCAGCGTCTGCGTAGTACCATTCATCGTCGCGGTCGTAGCCTTGCCATTTAACCTTAAATTGTAGGCGTCGAGTACGGGGCTCACGCCGTGAGGATAGGATGTCGTCGACGATGAATTCGTTCTCGTCGTCGACGGTTACTGGGTTTGGTGGAGGGAGCTTTTGGCTAGGTAAAGGATCGTTAGCTGAAGGCCGTAGCTTCGAAACGTGGAAACCTTTGCTTCGTTTCATGCTCAGGGGAAGCTCTAACCGGTAGGACGTCCCAATCTTCTTGATGATTTTGTAGGGGCCTAGCATTCGGTCTTCAAGCGACTTGGATGGACGGCCTGTTTTCATGTCCTTCGACGAAACCCACACCATGTCGCCGACATTATAGGATATATCCCGCCGATGTTTATCCACTTGATCCTTCATTTGCTCTTGAGTGACCTTAAGGTTGGACTTGCCGTAATCCAGTAGCTCCTGCATACGCTGGCTTATGTCTTCGGCCTTAGACGCCTCTAGACGAGTTCTTGTTGACGAGTAACTAGAGGTATCTGGGCCGAAAGACATGCGGGGGTGGAATCCCTTGTTCACGTAGAACGGTGTCATTGAACTGGCAGAAGAGGTGTTCTCCCAGAATATCACGTCTAGGCTCAAGGATGATAGCGGCTTTACCGCCCGTCCTATTGCAAACGTAGGTGACTTTGTGAGGCTCGTCTCGGAAGTTACTAGTAGCCAATTTGTCGCTGACATGAAGCTTCCAAGTTTCCCAAGTAGGCTCTCGATGATACAGACGACTCGCGTAGAGACCGTTTTACTGCTTCAGATTATAGGGCTTGGATCTGGGCTTGTAGAGATTATTGACAAATGGAATGTAGGTGCGCCCGGTGCGCTGGCTGTCATTGCTGTACCATGGCTGCTGCGGAGCCGGTACGCTGGTGCATATAGGTAGGAGAGAGGTAGGTATGTAGGTGCGCCCGGTGCGCTGGCTGTCATTGCTGTACCATGGCTGCTGCGGAGCCGGTACGCTGGTATATATAGGTAGGGAGGTAGGTAGGAAGGTTGGCATTGAAGCAGGCTCACTGTCGACTGGCTCGTTGCTGAGGTCGGCGATTAATTGCCGTTGTAGCAGGCTTACTATTTGACGGTTATTTGCCATTGAAGTAGGCTCACTATCGATCAGCTCATTGAAGAGGTCGGCGATTGACAGCCCTTGTAGCAGGCTCACTATTTGACGGTTATGCCATTAAAGCAGGCTCACTTTCCTATGTCGTTTATTTCACCTCGCGGACCGGCTTGCGAGGATGAGCAATGGCTCCGTGTACTCTAGGCACTGACTCTACACTTGGAGAGTCCTTCTGCTTTCATACAGGGTAATAGGCCTACCTCCTTCGGTAGCCTATGTCGTCGTACACTCGTAGTCGACGGATGTTGTGGATGGGGAACCGACACTGGGGTTCCAACACCAAGGACTCAAGGACGCGTCAGTGCTCCTATTTCCTTAATCAATTTCTTTAAGCTCGTTCGATACGTACGAGCGATATGGTGAAGAGTTTTATTCTAATGTCAGGATGCAACCAGAACGAGTCAATAGTGATTTGGTGACTAAGAGAATAAAACTAAGGAGACAAATCTACAATGCAAGTAAAAGAAGATATAGCCCGCTACTAAGACGCTAACCCTATTAGGAGGTAACACTAATATTATATTAGGTTCGACTCGTAACAGCAAGACATAGTTACAGATAGGTATAGGGCTACTTATAGTAGGTTTAGCGTTAAGGCTAAGCGTATAGACTAGAGCTTACGCTAAAGACTACTAGATTTTAAAGCTTAAGTTAAATTAAACTGGTACTAGTCTAGTAATTAATGAAAATAGTAACAGATAGAAAAACTAATTACTAGGCTAGTACTAGTACGATTTAGCTTGAACTTTAAAATCTAGTATTATTCAGCGTAAACCTTAATCTATACGCTTAGCTTTAACGCTAAACCTATTATAAGTAGCCCTATACCTATCTATATCTATGTCTTACCTTCTACGCTGATTTAGCTAAAATAGCTGGTTTGGCTTAGTTTCCCAGTTTGCTAATATTCTATTCAATTAGCTCTTATATATACTTTTTAAGTAGTAGCTAGTATATAGATTATTATAATAAAGTTTTATAATCTCCTACTTAACTACTTCTTTATTAGGGATATATATAGCTTTATTCTTATAAAAAGTCCTTGTACTAATAATTATATTTATAGTATTTATAACCTTATATTATATCTTAGACTTTAATATAGCTTTTATATTACTTATATTATATTATATAATTAAAATTATATTACTCTCCCTCTTATTCCAGGTATAAGGTTCTTTAAGTGTTATTCTTAACCTTTTATACCTTTATTAATTATAAGTCTTATTATCTCCTACTTTATAAGTATTATATACCTAGAATTTATTTAAAGGAATTCATTTTATATTCTTTATTAACCTTTTATATCTTACTTAGTTCTAAGCCTTATTATCTTATACTTTATAAGTATTATATACCTAGAAGTTATTTAAAGGAATATATCTTATATTCTTTAACTTATATTTTAGTATTAAAAAGTAAGTATTATCTTCCTCTATTATTAATTTATAATCTAGCTATTAAAGTAGCGCGTTAGCTAGGTTTTTAATACTTATATAATAATAAATATTAAAGTTATAATTAATAAGCATTATTACTTAATATATCTCTCTTTTTATTAATAATAATATAATATAAAAGTATCTTAAATTATTATAGTAGATAATAATTATTACTTAATATAAACTACCTTTTAAGAAGTAGCTTCATATTATAAATACTTCTATAATTATAAGAAGCTCTTAATTATATATCTTATATCTAGTCTTGATAAATATTAACTTATAAGAGTAGAAAGTAATAAAATATTACTTTATATCTAATCGATTAATACTAAAAAGGATCTTTTAGGATAGAATAATTATAATAGTTATACTTAATATAATTATCTCTAAATAAATTTCCTTTATAAGATTAAAATAGATTAAAATAAATATTCTTTAAAAAGGTTACTTAAGCTACTTAATATATTATAATATACCTAATATTTAATAACAAGCTAATTAGTATTACGATCATGCCTAGGTAATCTAGGTATATAGTATTATCTATTACTATAATACGCCTATAGTACAGATAGTATTTCCTAATTATAACACGGTAATTAGGCCTACTTAATTACTTACTATAATAGGCTTAGCGTGGCTTGGTATGCTAGCCTAGGTATATCTTAGGCGAACTTATATATATACTTACTCCCTAGTTTTAGAATCCTCGTTACTATATCTACATGATTTGCTTTATATATATCCTGATATTATTTTAAAACTCACCTCACTTACTCCGCTCGTACGAAGTACACGAGCTTAAAGAAACTACTTGAGAGGTATTAGATTACGCTCTTAGTATTAGATACCCGACACGGTAGCGCCTAACGTATACGGACTACTACTAGTACGCCTAACTTATATAGTAAACCTAGACACGGATAATTATAAGTAATTAATTAAGGGACGCTTAAAGAGCTACCTGTCAGATTTATTAGGAACTAGGGCTGTTACCTAGAGGGAGTATAGTAGTATTACCCGTAATCCCGAAAATATTAAAACACGCGTCGGATAATTAATAATAGTACCTCGATTAAGCTCTATATACTCCGACGTTATAGCGAGATCTACTACTTAGGAGTCAGCGGTTAGGGACGTCTAATATCCCGACCTTGACGAATAACTCTAAAAAATTTATAATATCCTAGGGAACCGACGAGCATTAATTATCCCTAGCTAAGATACTCCTCCTATAGTTATCGACTTACTCTAGACTGTTTATAACCTTCTATAACTTTAATACCTCCTTACTAAGTCCCCTAATTAGACGTGGACCGACCTCCTAGATATCTATAACTCCCGTGCTATGGCTCTTTCCGTAATCAAGTCCTAAGAAGCTCTCCTAGCCGCTACTTAACACGATAAGTTAGAAGCCGCCAAGTTATAACGGAAGTACGAGCGGTCTAAGCGAGACCTAGCTAACGCTAACGAGGCGCTAGCTATAGAGCGTGCTTAGAGGGAGACGTCCGTCTAGTCTAACTTTAAACCCCGTCGTCGCCTTATCCCCTTGCTAGATCCTCTTTACCTTAGCGACGGACGGAACCTAACGTTTAGCGAGTAGTAGTAGAAGATAATAGCTAAGCTAACCGTCGAAACCTAAAACTTTAAGGATAGCGACTACTAGATAGAGTACGTCCGCTCACGTACTAGTGGCCGTGCCTAGAAGCTCCTAGAGATCTATACTCGGATAACGGGTATCTTCCCTTATATAACCGATATCTTTAAATAGTTAAGAGAGCACCTGGACGACTATAATAAAGAAGAGCATATACTTAACGCGTATAACGAGTTAGAACACAAGGGTTTAGAGATATTAGATTTCCTACTTAAATTCCTAGAATATTCCTCCTACTAGACTAAGTCCGATATATAACTTATCCGCGAGTATACTAATAAGCTTAATCCCTGAATAAGACGATAGGCTTAGAACCTCGATAAGAAGATAACTATCTTCTTAGACTTCTATAAGCGTCTTATTAAAGTGGATAATACTTATAAGGTAGATCTAAGTCGTCGTTTACGCGAGTAGTAGAAGACTTAGAAAGCTCCTATTCGCGCGATTACCCTAAAGCTTACTATTATTCCGATAGGTACTCCTAAGCTTATAGTAATTAAGCCGACGGTTACCTTTAAACCTAAAGATCGTTAGTAGAAGATAGATTAAGACGCCGGTACTTGCTTTAAATATCATCTAACTAGTCACTTATCAAGGGATTACCCTACGGGCGGTTCAACCCCTAATAACCCGATTCATCGCGACGCTCGCATATAAGTAATTTATAGCAACTCCGATAATAATATTAATAATATTATCCTTACGGGTGACGATTCCGACTCCGGCGTTAAGTCGGAAAACTAATCCTCCCTATAGAAGATATAGTAGGGATAGAGGTATTAAACCTATATAACGTAGGAATAGTAAACGTCAACGAAAAGTTTGTATCTACCCCCTTTACCACCTAAGGTAAACTTACGTCGTAATACTACTACTTCCCTATATAATTCTTAGTAGATATAGGAGCCTTAGGATACTCGTTTATTAATAGGAGTATAGTTAAGCCGATTTATAAGCGCCTATAGATCGAGCCGATCCTTATAACTAGACGTAAATTAGTACGAGGATATAACGGGAAGATATTATCTACGCCGCTTATATACTATATATATCCTAATCTTATCCTCTAAGGCTATAAGGAGCTTTCTATCCCGATATTTATTACAGATCTTGGAAGTTATCTAGCGATCCTAGGTCTACTATAGTTAAGAAGATTTACTATATAGTTAGATTACGGTACCGACTCACTCTAGTTTCCTATTATAGAGGAGCCTATACCGGTATAGCTACTTAAGGCCATAGCTAAAGCTAAAGTGAAGATCTAATCGGCATCTAGTCTAGTACCTAGGCTGGCTCCTAGCCTGTCATCTAGCCTAATACCTAACCTAGATCTAGTCTAGGAAGCTACTCCTAAGCTACCTCTTAAAATTCTGCTACGCCCTAAGCTAGTATTAGAAACGGATAATACTACCTTAATATATATAGTCGGCGCCGTAGGATACAATTACCTTACTAGGAAAGTGAAGCTCGATAGTACTTAGCTATTCGCTATGTCTATGCGAGAGCTAGATCAAGAATTAGAAGCGAGTAAATAAACGGCTACTAAAGTATTAGAGCTCTTAAACGTTGAATTATCTGAGTAAAATCTAGCTGATATACGATCTAAGCTCCCTTCTAAATATTATAACTATCTAGATATCTTTAATAGAGCTAAGGTAAACGAGATACCTCCTTACCGCGCGTTAGATTATAAGATTGAACTACTTAGTAATACACGTCCTTTATAGAGCCGAGCCTATAAGATATCGGAATATAAGCTTACTAAAGTTAAAGCTTACCTGGATAAGAACTTGGCTAAGGGTTATATTACTCCTAGTAAGGCTTCTTACTTATCGCTAGTACTCTTCGCTCTTAAAATAAATAGAGACTTACGCTTTTATATAGATTACCGCAAGCTAAATGCTCTTACTAAAAGGAACCGATATCCGCTCCCCCTAATTAAAGAGGTAATTAGTAAGCTTCGTAGTTATAAATATTTAATATGACTCGATATTATCGCTATATTTAATAAGATTCGAATGGATCTAGAAAGCGAAGATCTTACTACCTTTATAATAGGTATAAGTCAATATAAATATCGTGTATTACCTTTTAGATTAACGAATAGGCCGAGCACGTTCTAATAGTATATTAACGACGTCCTCTAGGAATACCTAGATAACTTCTATTAAGTATATCTAGATAACATTCTAATATATAGTCGAACTGGTTCTAAACACCGTAAGCATATTAGATAGGTGTTAGAATAACTCCGTAACGCCGGCCTGTAGGTAGATATTAATAAATGCGAGTTTAATATATAAGAGATAGTCTTTCTTAGCGTTATCGTATCAGGAAAGGGCCTACGCATAGATCCAAGGAAAATGGAGGTAATAGCAAAGTAGGCCACGCCTATAAATCTAATAGAAACACAGTCGTTTATCGGCTTTATTAACTTTTACCGGCGATTTATAAGAGACTTTATAAGGATTACCAAGCCTCTAGTAAGACTAACACGAAAAGATGAGCCCTTCTTATAGAACGAAGCCTGTTAAATTACTTTCGAGGCTTTAAAGGAACGTGTTACTACAGCCCCTATACTCTATTACTTCGATCCTAAGAAATAGTTAATACTAGAAACGGACTCTTTAGAGTATATTACCGGTGGGATCTTGTCGTAGTATAATGAAGAGGGCGTACTATACCCTATAGCTTTCTATAGTAAGAATCTTAATCCTACTAAATGTAACTACTATATCTACGACAAGGAGTTACTAGCTATTATCCGGAGCTTTAAGTATTAGCGCCCCGAGCTCGAGTATATAGACCTACCGATCTAAGTATTTACTAACTACTAAGCTCTAAAGACCTTTATAGAAGCTAAATAACTTAGTCGTCGCTAAGTACGATACCTTAACTTCCTTACTAAGTTTAACTTTCAGGTCGTCTTTAGATCAGGTACTCGTAATATTAAGGCCGACGTACTAATACGTATAGCCGGTAGTAAGCCTATTAACGAGTTAGATAAATATTATTAATAGTAGATCTAAACGATCCTTACCCCCGATCGTGTAGATATTAGAATAACTAAAGTCGAGTAAGGATTATTTAAACGTATACGCGAGGTAAATATAACTAATCCAGTCTACCTTAAGTATACTAATGCCATCCGCGAAGATATAGATATCTTACACGGAGTTCGATTAGACGACTATAGAATAGTAGATAGTGCCTTATATAAGAAGAGTCTCTTATAGGTTCCTAACCTAGATAAAGACACGAATCTACGTACGGATGTCATTTAAGAGATATATAATCAGCCCTCTAGTAGATACCCTAGTATTACTTAAACCGTTACGATGCTTAAACGGTATTACTACTAGCTAGGATATATAGTAGACGTCAAGCAATATATCTAAAACTGCCGCTTATATAAAAGGAGCAAGGCGCCTCGTACGAAGCCTAATAGATTGCTCGTTCCCCTGCCCGTACCCGAGCGACGCTAGTAATATATTACTATAGACTTTATTACCGGCCTTCCTAAGTCCGAGGGATATAACGCTATCTATACGATTATCGACCGGGCTACTAAGGAGCGCCACTACGTCCCCTATTATTAGGGCGACTAAGGTATATCTATAGAAGCCACAGCGTGGCTCCTTATCTGGAACGTCTTCCGACTCCACGGCTTGCCCGACTCTATTATATTAGACCGTGGCATATAGTTCGTCTTAATCCTGTGGAAAGTATTCTATACGAAGCTCGGCATTAAAGCTAGCCTGTTAATAGCCTATTACCCCGAGACTAACGGTTAATTAGAGCGGGCTAACTAAGATATTAAGTAGAGCTTACGAGTATATTACAACTATATATAAGACGACTAGGTAAAGTGGATCCCTATAATAGAATTCGCTAATAATAATAATATCGCTGGAGTAACTAATATAACGCCTTTCTATATAAATAAGGGCTTCCACCTACGTATATCGTTCAGCCCTAATACTACGGCCTACTACTCCACGCAAGAACGTCTGCTTATCACCTCTATAGAGGATATTACAGCGCGAATAGAAGAGATCTTACTCTATAATTAAACGAAGATATAGAATACTTAAGATTAGATAAAGGCTTAGGCGGATAAATATTATGCCGATATTAACTTCTAAGTCGGTTAGAAAGTATAATTATTATCTAAAGATATTAAGACTACACGTCCCTTACGTACTTTAGAAGATAAGCTAATCGGCCCCTATAAGATCCTTAAAAAGATCGGTACGTCCTACCGACTTAAGCTACCTATATCCTTTAGGCAAAGTATAACTTTCTATCTATCTAAGCTCTACTTAGATCTAGATAATCCCTTACCTAGTTAACGCTTACCGCTACTAAAGCCTATAGTACTAGATAACGGAGAGGAGTGGGAGCTCGATAATATAGTAGACTCTCGCCGCCACCGTGGTAAACTCTAGTACCGTTATTAGTAGACTAATTGGGATCGCGATGACTAGTAGTACGACGGCGACGGTAATAACTTTATAAATGCACGAGATATCGTAGATAACTTCTATAAATAATATCTAGGGGCGGCTTACTAAGGGGGATCTAACGTTTATTAAATATCCTAAGGTTTATTAAACGACTCCTTGTCAGATTATTTATTACTTATATATATGCGTGCTTTCTATATACTTACTTACTTGTTTATCAGCATAGGGACTATACTTTCGACGGCGGGGGGTAATATTACGATCGTACCTAGGTAATCCAGGCATATAGTGTTATCTATTACTATGACACGCCTACAGCATATATAGTGTTTCCTAATTATAACACGGTAATTAGGCCTGCTTAATCACTTACTATAATAGGCTTAGCGTGGCTTGGCATGCTAGCCTAGGTATATTATAGGCGAACTTATATATATACTTACTCCCTAGTTTTAGAATCCTCGTCACTATATCTACATGATTTGCTCTGTATGCATCCTGATACACGGTCGACAGCCCCCTTCTTATCCGATGTCAAATTATTGTATATTTTATTTTAATCTTCTTTGCCTATAATCGCGATACCCTCTGGATTTTCACTAATATTAAGATTTTACAAAACTAAGAGCTACATCATGATAGTATATATCGACTAGCTTTGAAGGCGGTCTATTGCACCGTCGATAGAGAACCACTGCTATTTTACTTCGACCGCCAGCTTTTGCCTCATGCTCCCGAGGGCGCTGAGAAAATCCTCAAGAAGACTTTGAAAGAAGGTTACTCCAGAGGCTGCAATTACATTATCGTCGCATTTCCCCCGCTTGAAGTTGGTGGAACACTTCATCTTGTATACATTATATCTGTCGGTCTCAATCCAGATAATCTATTCATCAAATACGCTGGATGCTGTCCATTTTCGTACGAAGATGAATTCGATCCAATTCTTTGGCGCAACGAAGCCTAAAACCTATCCTTTCAGCCTCCTTAACACCAATGGTCTCGCTCCTTAGCACTGACCTTCGTTGATGCCTTCGCAAAACCTTCCTACCGGGTAATCAGCGGGACAGACTCAGCTGATCTCACCGATTCGACGGATGCAGAAGACTGGAACGCTAAAACCTTCTTTGCGACCGTCGATCCACTCGTTAGCGAGGAAGTGACAGCGTTCAGCTCCACGCCTTTGTCGACATGCTGTAAACCGCGCTGTGGGCAATGTCATGGTCTTTTCGCGGGCTGGTCTTGCCAGCAGTGCGGTATGCGGGTGAAAAATTATACCTTCTCGCATACGCCTAGGAAGATACCTCTATTGATTGCTAAAGAGCTTGAGCGTATTGATCGGAACCTGTGTTACTTCGGGGATCTTACTACCGATTTTCGCATCGTTTAATAGGTCCTCATTGTCCCTTTGGTGATCCCTGTGTAATCCCAGCCTCTCGCGGGGACACATTGCCGTACCACTAACTTCCTGGGCTTTTTTCTAATGCTGCATGTTAGCGAGGGTCATCGCAAGCTGCGAACTTTGCAAATGCAAACGCCAACTTCAAAAGCCGGGTTAAATCAGCAAGAACAAGGAGTAATACACAAATGAATCCCTCGAAGACGCCAAATCGGCCAATCTAGTGCGATCACTTGTTCCACAATACTAGTAGAAGAGCTGAGACTGACACGGGATGTGTCTGATTGTCGGATGTCTCAGAAAAATGAGAGATGGCGACTGATGAAAGCTATTTCCCAGTTCCCCAGGAAGGACTTATAGGTGAGGCGGCTTCCTTAGGTTACGGCAAGCGGTGTGACTAGATACTGAGTTTCATGCTCGCTATTCGACGTAATCTAAAAGAGTGCCAAAGTCACGAAGTTAGTTAGACCCGCTTTTAATACGTAAACGCTATCTAATAGGGCGTTTAAATATAAAATTTAAGAGATACCGCAGGGAGGATTATAATCCAGGCGACTTTATAGATTAATAGAATGGGAAACTGGAGGCGGTGTGATATATAAGCGGACGAGGATAGGAAAATTCGCTTAAAAGATGGAGATGACAGAAAACCTTATAGTAATTCAGTACTTTCAACATGTACCCTTGTAACCTGAACACGGATGCGGACATGACGGCGTCACGGTTGGGGTCCGACTTTTCTGATGGACTGGGTCCATTCTGCTGAGAAGATACAGGAGGCCCTTGATAGCTACTAGCAGGACCTGGTTTACGCTTATGCTATATTAGCTGCCGATTAGTGCTAGACCTGAAGGCGCTTACTTGACTTCTATTGATAATCTTATGAGAATTTATCAATGAGAGCAGCGTGAAGCGTTATAGACAGGCATCTCATTCTCCTAGAGTCGCGCCTCAGGCTAATTGAGGACAGAATCTCTCCCATTCAACGTCAAGGGCTTCCGAAGAGTAGCTTCCTAATAAGAGAGAATTTGGTCACGACCTCCCCCCCTGCCCAGCCCATGACCCTCATTCTCTGGTTTGCCCAGGCAACCCAGAACCCTGTATCCGCTGCAGATCCGTTGGCGGCAGGACATTGGCATCTGTATCAAAGGGTTCAAGGATATAGAGAACATCAAGGCGATCTGCAGGATACAGCGAGCGTCAAGGATATCTGCTAGTTACAACGACGATTGGAAAGGGTTGGCTGAGATAGCCGGAGGCTTATCGACTAGGAGATGGGAGGACTACTTTCTGGCACTGTGGTAGGAGACATAGGGTAGACTCCCAAGCTCGATGTCGAACAGCAAGATCGAGTACAAATTCAAGATGATAGAACCTCTTATATCCCTAGAACAGTCTACTACAAGGCCAAGGCTCCATCTAAACAGAACCTTATAAGAGACATGTCGCCATTAAGGTACCTTTAGTACCCGCCTAGAAACTTCCTACTTCTATAACGATCACGCTTATTTATCGCCTTTTCGTACTTATCTTCCTAATATTCTTTTAGAATCAAGATCTATCCGTTTGTCTTACTCTCTATGTCTAATTCCTTTGTACTTTCCTACACTTCATCTTATATCTACTCCTCCTCCTCCTCCTACTACTACTATACTTCGTCTTGAATCGCCTCACTAGCCACGCCTCCTGGAGCATGCATGGGGGGAAGGTCGCTCGGTCTAACGGCCTTAGACTTTCTAATATAATGAACCGCTTTTTCCTTATAGCCTACTAATAAGTATAGGAACATCGTTAGTATATATACGGAAAGGTGTTGAAATCACCTCACCTATTTTTAAAGGGACCCCTATATCGTTTGGTCTTTAGACTTCTATCATCAAGATACTTCTAGTATGCCTCTGACTGGAAGTGTCCTCTCTATCGATTTAAGGAATATTTTACATGCTCTTAGCGTACTAATAGTCAAGTACGAGCTACTTATAGTTAGAAGTGACTCTAGTAACGTGCTTATAACTAACCATTATACTTGGCTTCAACTTTTCGGCATAGAACTCGATAGGTAGAAATTAGAAGTAAAGAGGTAGGACGTAAGAACCAGAGAAAATTACGCACTAGCACCTCTAATCCCGTATCTAATTCGGCCATCCCAGCCAGATTTGAAACCATGGTGGCTGAAAGATACTATTCTTGTTCACATAAAGATTGAAACTCAAATCTTGCCGGACCCGACTAATATCAAGGATTATCCACCAGGGCTGACTTTTCCAATTTCTTGAAATACGTAGCTTGCTCTTCGAAATCATATGCATCTATCTGGCAGATTCTAGCAAGATGAATAACGGTCACGATTGGTCTGGTTTGTCTGATGATCTCCTATCTGCGACGAGCCTTATGGATCACCAACTCGTCCAGCATGGTAGCAACGGATGCGGTGTTTATAGTGTCAGTATACCTGAAATCGATTGTCGATAACACTAACGGAATGTAAGGTTGAAACTTCTGCTCTCATCGCAAGCTCCTCGCTACCACGAAGCGATGACGATTGGTCCTGTAAGGTCGCCCGCTCATCCTACAGTTGGAGCGCTGCAGCTGCTTAGTTTTCGACGTCGCTGATCACTATCTTCAACAGCCCAAGCACGGATTTGCACTGAACAACAACCTCTAGACGGATATGTTGATGAGTATAATCATCTCCGTGATCGGTTCCTGGAAACGGTATTGGAGGACTCCTGCAGCGTCTTCGAGCCCGAACAAACCGAGATGGCGAAGTGCCGGAACATCCTGGTACAGCCCTTAGACACTCGTGGGCGGGCTTCGTTGCTCTCCAGTCGAGATTCAATACCTTCGTCTACGAATCCTAGCTATCCAATCGATAGCAACGGCTACGTATCTACATCGAGTATAGATCGCAAACAGATACCCTAGTGCTGGAGCCATGGCTGCAATGGCTACAAATTCTCCACCCATAACAACCTTCTCCGCCATATACGGGAGAAATCCGGGGCATCGAAAAAATCTTCGTGTTGTCAATGTCCAACTGAATTCACACGTGAGGGAGTATTCCGTGAGCATCGCGCGCGCGACAACTGCAAAATGCAAAGGAAAGTATCTTCTTAAGGAAAAGCGTAGATCCGTCTAGTGCCATTGTGTGTATTGCATCCTACAAGGTGCATTCTACATTGTATCCGTCTACCACGTCTTTCCTAGCGCTGATCACCTGACCTAGTGATCGATGGCGAATCACCATACGAACGGCTTTTGTCGTTGAGCTGATGAAACTTCCGGTGAGGCCGCTGCGCCACCCTTTTGGCGGTCCCCCTGTGCCCACAGCACTCTCCTTCGTCACGGAGAACTTCTCATATACACTTGCCTCAGACGCAGAGCAACCGCTTCCCCGTCAAGGGCCCCTGATAATGGGAAGATGGATGTTTTGGTTGAGGAATCATCCTGACGTCGTGTTTGCTAAGACTTAGTCACGTAATCTGAGGTCATACCGTGACAACATGCCCACAAAACAACAAAAATGAAAGCGTCCATGTGACGACAATATATCCGTCCTGACCAATCAGAGTCATTGCCCATGTGCCTGTAGTCCCCATGCCTTCCCATTGCGTGGTGTCGTGGCTGTAGGGCGAAGTTCGAGCCATATGCGGAGAGAGGTCTTATAACAGGCGATTTGCAGTTGGCGACGTCTTTGGAAATTGTGCAGATATGCAGCGCTAGGCCTCTTGCGGCGTAGTGGAGGGTCCGTCCGTCCGAAGAATTGAATTGACGCGGTATGAGATGCACCCGATGTGCTGTGGGAGCGATACTGCTGCGGCAAGTACGCTGGTTATGGTGATCGCGGTTGTGTAAGATGGCCACTCGCTGTCTTGATGGGAGGAGTGATTAATAGCTCGGATTGTAGGTGTCGTCGCCATGGGGCTAGACTGGGTAGCTGTGCTGGGACTGGCGGAGCAGCTGTTGGCTCTGAGATGTGTAGGAGAAATACCGGCTATAGTAGCAGGCGTTCTTTTTAAGAATGGCCTTGTTTTTTCGTGTGTAGAGAGACCTCATTCCTGCTTCTGTGTGTGGATCACATGGCTGATTTCTTGACAGTGAGACTGGCGACTAGGGATTTCGCTTCTTGGTGTCAACTGGCCTGATGATAAGTGTCGAATTTGAATAGTCCGGACTTTTATCGTCGAGCTGAGAACTGAGCGCTCTGACAGCACCGGCTAAGCAGCTCAGTGAGCGGCGTGTAATGACGGCTCAATCAAGAGATCATCTCGTCGTGTAAGACGTCGTGGAATCGACTAGGAAGGCGACTGGTGTTGAGGTAGGAAGTGGCCTAGGGAATGTAGGCTCTGGTGGAGAAGTGGATGTGCTGTTCTTGTAAGCGTTGTGTAGAGGTGCTGGAAAAAATAGTAGCGGAAGCGACTAGATAGGACTGGCACCGTGTTTAAGTGTTGCTACTAGGCTCTCACGAAGTAGACTGAAAAGTGCATAGCTTATCTACGCTTACGCAAAGGCTCCGAGGCTTGGAACCAAGCACGCTAAAGTGCGATAACTCAGAATACTCATCCTAGTAATATTGAGCGTTGTACTTCGCTTGGAGATCAAAGGAGGATCGGTAGATATATAGAGGGCTGTTCCTTCCTGAGATATCCATTGCGTATGTGCTGTTGTCCCCCATCCATTCTGTCTCCATATGATTGTAAGACTGACTTGCACCCGCTCTAGGCTCGGTATAAGACGAATGTATCCTCCGCCTATCCTCCAGATAAGAGTCTTGATGAATGGGGCTGTGATCAAAGAACTGTCGGCAGTCCATGAAAGAGGGGTTTCGAGGCACAGCAGCCGGGTTTGGCGCCGCAATCATCCATCCCCTGTGAGGGTCTTGCGGTGTTGTGGATATGGCTCGAGGAAATGCCGAAGAATGATTTGCTGCCGCAGGACTCCATTCTAGCTTTTCTGGACTGGTGGCCAATTCGTAAGATTTTACCTGAAAAACATCCGCAATTAGTCCTCCTATGCAGAGACAATGACTAAAGCACTAACCCTTAGGTCCAAAGCACCAACCCTCAAGCAAACGCAGGGAATCCCTTTGTTTCGGCTCTCTGGCACGCCTCGCATTCACTACTACTGTTCGTGCTTGGTTTGCATTTAATCTTGATGGAGGTCGATAAAATCCAGGGTAATAGTCGAGTTCATTGAGCATTAAGGAAGGAAAATCTAAACTGCTGCAGAGATAATTACATGAGTGTGCGGGCACTAAACCCCTTTGGGTAACCGGCTAGCCATATTTGGCAATAGCACACTGCACGGACCCTGAAACGCTTGGCATTCCCCCTTTGCTGGATGATGACTGGAATCGTCCCATCCATCAGATCTTTCTCTTGCGACAACGATTACACTTACCAGTCCAGGTCAGCATCTCTGTAATATAATCATGGAGATCCAGATAAGCTTACTGCCACGCTGCAACGCTGCTTGATCTTTTCTCCTCGTCGGAAATAGCCTCCATCCTCAGACGGCGCGTAATCTTCATTATTGCCTGCGCATAGAACATTCAGTGACAGTTGATTGGCCATAAGTAATTGGCACAACACGCGAATGTCAAGATATAGCAGTCTCTTGGAATACATCAGCTAATTTAGCAGGCAGGATAATCGCTGATCTATGAGGAAGTGCGAGACGGTCTTCATTGTTCATAGGTAAACGCTGTCCCGGAGTCAAAGATCTAAAGGGTAAGCAAACATGAACTTGATATGAGTTGGTTGGTATGCACATGATTTCTGAGGATTTATTGACTGATCGTTTAACGTCTCACAACAGCGATCACATTTTCGCAGCTCTGACTTGGGATAGTGGTGACAGATGTGGGCCCAACAGACAATATCTGCTCGATGAGATCAGAGTCTGCCGATCTACTAAAGTAGCTTGATAATAATGGCTGTAGTCGATCTCTTAATGCAAGGAGTTCTATGAATTTGATATATCATTTACTTCGAATCTACTTACAAGATAATGACCCGGCCTGATTTCCAACACACTTAAGGCTATGTCAGTCAAGGTCGTGGAGATCGAAATGCATGCGTCTCGATGCATAGCCTGCATTCATAATTCGCATATGCACCTCAACGAAATCAGGCGTACACGTCTTTAGCTTCGCCATTCCACGTCAAACCAGGATTACGTATCCTTCGGTACGTCACATAAAAATCACGTGACTAGGCCTTAGCAAACTAGAGGAGATTTCATAAGTGTTATTTTTCTGTACTACGTATTCAGGTAGTTAATCCTAGCGTGCCAAGAGACACTAGCAAAAATACATGTTTGATACCACTAGTACTCCGTCTGCATACCATTAGCTCGAATAACTGCCTCGCAGCGTGCATGCATGGAATCCACCAAATCGCTAAGAAATTCAGGCGATATCTGTTCCCATGCTGCAGTGACAGCGCCGCGGAGGCCGTCGTAGCTGAGTTTTTCAGGGTAATTATCCTATATCCAATCCTTCATCTTATTCCATACCGTCTCGATTGAGTATTTAAGTTAGTTCTAGAAGTTAGATTGAAAGCCTAACTTAATATTTAGTCTAATTACTATTGGAATTCATGTCGGGTCAACCCCGGTGACTACTAATCAGGGGGTCTTGGCAGACTAGAAGAGATTGCCTAGTCTGCTATTCCATTCTACATAGCTCATTAGTTATCATTATACACATGCATATCACCTAAGACACGTGCAGATGACTCATCAGATCCTTATATCATTTAACATGAGCTGCATCCTCTTGGCTCCACAAGCGAGCTCACCAGCTCACTAAGTCTTAGCAAGAGTAAGCACGTCTACTGCTCACCACGCTCACGTGCGTAGCTCAAGGGCGAGCAGAGCGAGCAGGAGGTCGACCAAGAGCTATACCCCCAAGAGGTATAGGTATTAGGATAACCCTAACACAATGCCCTTCCTCCAATTGTCTGTAGGCACCGTGAGCGATTGCTGTTATCGACTTTGGAAGCAACGTACCTGCCAAGTGCTTCAGCGTTTTTAATACTGCACCGCCAAGAGCCGTACTATCGGTGCACCATGATAATTATTGCTTAGTAAGCGAACCAGTTCAGGATTTCCACTAATAGTAGTACACCGGTTCAACCTCGGTGCACTACTGGTACACACCAGTAATTAGCGTCCGTCTCGGCCCGAGATCTAAGCTAATTAAAGAGCTACCTGCCCGTAGGTTTATCCGTAGTTTTGCCCGTAAGAATATTAAAAATTTCTATCTTTACACTATAGTCAATCTTGAATAATTATTACTATAGCTAGCGATGACGATACCACTCGTTCTTTAGTATTATTAGACGCTCCTTCTATCGTAAGTAATCTATTCGATATAGTAAGAGCTAGAAGCATTACGTTATCTCATAAGCCAGCGAAAAATACTAGGAATTTTGCCAGTAAGCGGCCAGTAATCTATGCCTCCTAAGTAACGCGACTACTACCTACCCTCCCTATACCATAACCAACGCAAGAGTATACTCCTAAGGCTCGTAATAATAAGGAGGAGCAAGATGATAGTCTATCTGGGATTGAGGTGGAAGCACAAGGCCGACAATTAGTGACACTAGGCCCTGGATCTAGTGTTTCTCAGGTCAATTCGTCTGAAGCCTCTAACACTACGAAAGCCCGTAATAAGACGTTATAGGTTTACGGTTACCTACGATTAATCAGGATATAAAACACCGCTTATTAGTAATATAATTACTATAAGAAAGTATATAGAACTAATGGTGGAACTGGAGTACTTATAAAACATCTCAAAATTACTTACTATATAGATCCGGAGGCAAATGGTATAGCTTAGAAACGAGATGAAAATAACACTGCGGTTTATGCAGTACTACTACGTCATGCTAAGATAAACAAGGCTTAAAAGGCTTAAGATAAGGCTTAAAAGAAGGAGTAAATACTTTCCCTTAATAAGACTACCCTTGAATATATTTATATTCGGTAGATAACGACTTATAGCCTCGCTTTTAACTAAGTCACGTATAGCGAATTTCGTGATTTTATGCAGTATATCAACCCTGTTATAAATCGACTACTTCCGAGTGCTTTAGAAATAATTCGCCAGCATACTTTAGCCTTAATGTATGAGGGAAAGATACGGCTACGTCATATACTTGCTACTACTATTTCCGACGTTCATATAACGTGTGATATATAGACTTTACCGAATTACTTAGGGATACTCGTAGTAGTCGCTTATTTCACCAGCGAAAAACTACGTCTTATTACCGTAACACTGGCAGTTATTGAGGTTAAGGGGGAGTATTCAGGTGTAAATCTAGCACGTATAATCGAACGAGTCGTTAATAAGTTCGGGATTTATCGGAAACTAGGCTATTTTATTATAGATAATACGACGTCGAACGATTAATTAGTTTAAACGATTACGCGATCTATAAATAACGAGAATACTAGCCTACTATAGAATCCTAAGCCACGTCGCCTTAGATGTAATAGTCACGTCATTAACCTTGTTATTCAGGCTTTCCTCTTCGGTACTAAGCAACCTGATCATAATAAATTTAATAAAGATGAGGCTCCCTTAAAAGAATAAATAGATGAGTGGCGGAAATATAGCCCTCTTAGCAAACTATATAACATTATTATATAGATTACCGCTTCCCCTTAACGCTCTTAAGCCTTTAGATGAAAGAGTAACGGCCTTATACCTCGTCGTGATAACGCTACTCGGTGGAATTCATAGTATAAGATGCTAAACAGGGCTATTAATCACCTGAAAAACCCGATACTTCAGATAATTTATAAGGAAATCAGGCTTGCCAAGGATAATTTATCGTATACTAAGTGGCAGTTACTAACGTATATACGTGATTTCCTTAAGGGGTTTTATAATACTACGAAAGCTACTAAGGGACGAAAAGCGACACTTAATAAGGTACTCCCTTCCCTTAATTTCATGGCTATGAAGTTTAAGGTGGTAATTAAGTAGTTCCGCGATAATGACGATGTTTTTATAGTATCACGATTATATACGGGGTATAGCAAGGTCTTGAAATACTAGAATCGTGCTGAGAGAGCTCCTGTATATATAGCAGCTATTATTCTCGATCCTACACTTAAATAGGCTTATTTTAATAATTGGAATCCCGATTAGTAACCGCGTATGCGTTAAAAACTAAAGCATCTATAAGAGACGTTATATCGGCCTTTATATACAGTTTAGACGAACCCTCCGTAATAGCAAATCACGAACAACGAGTATATTTTATAGATGCAGTAACGTCGCTTAGTTTAGGGGATAAGTAACGAATTGGAGTAGTATCTAAGCGAGCCATGCTTAGTAATAAACGATCGTACGGCTCTTAATTAGTAGCTTTTATTAGATTAACGTTCTCGACTCCCTTATTTATCACGAATGGCTATTAATATATTCTTAATCCCTGCTATATCGTCTAAACCTGAGCGAGTGTTCTCAGGGGTAAAATATACGCTAAGCGAGCAACGTATAAGGTATAATATTGAGACGATTGAGCTACTTAAGTGCTTAAAGTCATGGTTCAGGCTCGGTATATACACTGAGAATGACCTCCACCAAATCGTCGCTGCGGAGCAAATACACCAAGAAACTGACCAATAAGAGGCCTTACACCACTGGTACACCGGTGCACCAGTGGTATAAACCGGTTCAGACCTTATAGACCACTAGTTCAGATGAAAACTGGTGATATGGTGTGATATAACCTCTGTACCATACCATTTGCACCATTAAAAACGCTGAAGTGCTTTAGGGAGCTCTTGTATGTACTGGACCGTCAATTTGCTGCTTTGGACTGAGTTCTTCGTAATGTACAGAGTCTGGAGAAGGGTGGGGCCTGGTGCGGCATGGTAAGACGTCACGTGCCGGAAGTGTACAGGGTCTGGCGGGGGGGTCCGTCTTGGCACAAGCTACTATGGTACCTGCCAAGCTCCAGTATGCTCTCCCCTCCGACGCAAATCAACAGTACGTCGACTCCTAGGTCAACCAGCAATTAGCGAATCCAGGTACTATGGTGAATGTTGAGCTGCACCCAGCACCAGAAATATTTCGATGTCAGGCTGTCTGATCTGCTGAGCCAGGCTTATTCAAGTCGACACGCTCTCTGAGGTCTCCGTAAAATGTTCAGACGTCCCTTTACTGACATCGGCAGGAAACGGATTGGGCATTGCATTAGCGGAATTGAAACTCCACGACCACCTATCAAGCGAAGCTTAGACGAAACCAGATCAGCGGGAACAGAAAAGTACACCTCCGAAGGTTGGAAAGTCAGACTTGTCCTTGATAAGCCTGAGGTTCGTCCATTGCTTACACGACATAGAGGATAATACCTACGACATGGAAGATAAAGACTATACTATCAACGTCGACGATACTCTATAGCCCACTGTAGCTTGGGTAATTCCAGTAGATGCCACGCTTATTGGTGCTCAACTTGAAGCTTATAGGGAGAGCAAAAATGCTGTTGACATCGTCGCTAAAATATCGGCTAAATCTGGTCACGCTTTAGCTGAAGTACCTACGGAGGTAATGAATATGGTCTTCATACAACTCCAGGAACTTCTTTTCGAGGAACGTATACTATGGTGGCAGAGAGCCGATCGTTGTTCCAGACTAACATGTGAATGCGGACCCGATGTTGAGGACGAAGAATGGTGTTTCAAGAGGGTACAGCTCTTGATGAGTAAATGCGGTGAAAATGACTATAGTCAAGTCGAAGCAGACAATTTTACCAAATGCAGAGAGGTATACGCCGGAATACTATGTTAGTAGATTTGGACATATTCTAACGTGGATAGCTTAGGTTTTGCGAAAGACTTCCAATTGGAGGCTCGTATCGATGTACAACAAAACCCTCAAGGCGAGGGTATCAAGAGGAAGATGTTTGCCTACGTCAAGCTACCATCCATCAGCTTTCCTATAAGACTTACTGTTTGCGGGTTTAGCAGGCCCCCCCCCATCTCTGCCTTTACATCACATATCATTGACTCCTCTACGATCAAAGAGCTGGATTCGGTGGAAAAAGGTCGATTCAAGGTAGCACTAGAGGCATTGCAAATTGGACCGAAACGGAAGAAGCATCAAGTGATGTCATTATCCCAAACATGGCCAGAGCTCATGCTTTTGGTTTCAGGAAAAGTCAAGTGTGAGAAAGTGCTGGATTAGTTTATATGTTAGGTACGCTTTAATGTTATTTACACCCATGTTGTATGATAGGGCAAGGCAACTGGGAGCTTTAAGGGTCCATGCAGCTAATACTACCAGGCCTCCATAGCAGCCTTGATTAGGTGGCCCCAGCAACCGCTTCTGGCTGCGCATCCACATATGAACCCGGCTCCAGCTTTACAAAGATTGATCATGAAATATATAATCTAGATGTCCATGTCATCTTATTCCGTGACTGACGAGCGATAAATTCTAACATACGATGCTCCGATTCTTTCCAATCCTGCTCGCTAGCTGGCTAGCTTTGAGCCTCAAGGTTGCCCTGAGCGTAAAGGTTGATCAGTATTTACCTGAGTCGACCGTAACGTCCTCGACCGCAACATCCTCGACCGCAACAGCCTCAACATGCCCGACAGCTCGAGCTCCTACAATTCCTATAGGGGAATCACTATATCTTGTGATCCCGACGGCGTCCAACAACACTCAAGCGCAGCAGATCGATGATACATATGAGATCGGGAATTGTGCCAAAATCTACAGCATCCACGTGGGCATAGACTACCCTCAGCTTGACACCCCTGGGGTCACAGATGTATATCACGGGTATCAGCCTGATTTCTCAGTCTATCTGAGAGATTGCGCCATAATGGACGCTGGTAACGAGGGTAACGTCACTTACTTTACAGGATGTACTGGCGTATCGTGGGTCTATAACCAATGTTTCCTGAAATTAGGCCTTCATACGGAATCTTTGGTACCTTCTTATAATTACGATGCAATCTAAGCGATCTTCAAAAGGCCGTGTGCCTTACAAAAGTTGACCGTGTTTGGTGCTTCACCGTCCAAGTCTAGGGCAAGAGGCATAAGTTGGGCAGGAACACCCGGGACATGCTTTTGGCGAGACAAGAAGTCAATATTAGTGAGAGTTTGCTTTGCCTGAACGATCAATGCGTCATCTTCCTTTTTAGGGCTGATCTTCTTCAAGCAGTCCTTTGCCGATGGTCGGTTGACCACATCATAGCACAACATAGCGTTGGCGAACCCTGTTAGCGTTTGCCAGCCTGGGTCAGGGCGCGAAGACTGGGCTTCAATGCGCGGCTCGATTGACCACTCCGAGGTTCGCAGGTACCACCGACCGAAGAGGCTGTATCGGAGCACAGTCAAGCCGAGAGACCAGATATCAGCAGGATAATCGTCATAGAGATATGACTTCCTTGAGTAAACTTCAGGAGCAGGATATGGAGACTTCGCAGCAGGGCTGAAGCCTCCAAGCTTGCACTTCATCGGTCTCCGAGACATAATCCAAATGTTTGGAGGATCGATGCCCCGATAGGCGATGTTGTGCTCATGAACGCAATCCGTGGCTTCCAATACCTGTTGGAGGATAAGTATCATTTCGTGTGCTGAGACCAATGTCTGCTCTGCCAAGGTTCCACACGTAGGCCACTCCGTCACTAGCCGTTCCATGCTAAAGTCCAAAAACTTGTCGGGAAACATTGTGACCAAATGAGGCTTCACATAAAGTCAAAGACAATCGACCAATTTACTTCCCTTACTCACATGAGATATGTTCTTGTCCCAACAAGACTTTTCTCTCCTGGGTCGCATGTTGATAGCATAGAAATCCCCACGAAAATCCACAGCCTTCTGCAACCCTGAAGGGGATTCCCTGTGACCAATCACGAGACTCAGCTTTCCTTGTTCCTGCATCGTGAATTGAAGATCCTGCTGGATACTAAGGCCATCAAGCGGCGGACACGCTGCCAAGACATTTTGCAGATATGTTTCCCGATTTTGTTCTGTATGCAATGGAATCTGGACCAGGAACATGGAGAGCCCGGCTTGTATTATATCCCCGTTAACGACAGCGACACTTGTATTGTGTACGTGGGTCCTGCCGTTTGCTTGTGACTCGACAAATGTCCCGCTAGAAGAGACATCCGCGAGGATCGGGTAGCATACATTGGCTTCTTCTTCTTCCGGACTCGACCTTTCTATATAATTCATCTGCAGCTGTAAGCGCCGGCAAATTTCCATGATACGGTTGATTGTGTCTCCGGTTTTGATTTAGATTTTGTCGCAGCAGACGTTGGTGTTCATTGGACCTCGGCTTCCAATTGGAAGCCTGGAGCGCTTAAATCGGGCTGATTCATTTTTAGTTGGGTCTGTGCACGACGCGTCCAGAAATCAAAAGTAGGTGTCAATTGACGGATATCGCGAATGCTTTTACAATAATTGCAATGTTTGTCTATAGTAAGAATTCCCCTACTGATCTTAACCTCAACTCTATACAACCTAGCCTCAGCCTGTGTTCGGTCTCTCGCTCTTTGACAAAGGATCCAAACCCACGAAAATATTCACCTACATCCTTCGCATCCGATTGCAGTAGCTCAGCATCTGCGACTCCGCCTCTTCATGAGCTACATTATTGGAGGTCATTATGCGGCAGATTAGGCCACGAAACGCGCCGACAGTCGATACTTGATTGGACATACTGGAGAATGGAAGCCGAGTTCTTTGCCGAGCGAGTGACAGGAGGCGAAATTGAGCGCCAAACCCTTCAAGATAGTGATTATTGGAAGGCAGAAGCGCAATTCTGGAAGTCGAAATGCGTATCCGCAAACTCTTATGCAAACCGGCATGAGCTCGCCGACCTGAGGTATTGGAGATGTGAGAGCTCATTCTGGAGAAACTATTACAAAGGGAAGGAAGGATTTTCACCATCGGACATACGGCACGAGATCAATGAAGCCCCCTACTGGAGATGCGAATATAGCCATTTGAGCGATCCCTGCCAAGCATCTGCAAGCTCTGACGAACCTCTCGCACAACCTGCTTCAGCGTTGCCTCCGCCGAACCCATATTCCCTCAATGCTTCTCTCATATCTGACGATATTTCGTTCGCCAGTCCCAAGGTCTTTCCACTCCAAAGCGTTTCGTCTAGGCGAATAAAACCGCGCCACTTTCTACTTCCATCAAAAGGCAGTCCGCGGAGGAGCAAGAGACTTCAAGCAAAACAGAGAAAGACGACGCGAACAACCGAGACAGCCGTCGGTACTGGTTTCACAGGAAAAGCAAAGGTGAACACGTTGAGGATAGGCAAAAAAGGGACAAAGACGGGCCAGCAGCATCCGAACGCGCCACAGAATACAGCTCGCACGGTGGACGAGGTGTAAGACAAGAGAACTAGGCTTAGTCAATACACATGCCCTTACATACACCATGCGGAACGATACCCCCTCGCTTGCTGCTGCAGTCGCGTCGGCTTCGGCCGATTGGAAACACTCCTCTCTTGGCCTCAATAGACAGCCCTTGAACAGATATGTTAGGACAGAGCCCTTCAACTTCGTACAGAAGACTCAAATGTCGAATGAAATCGGTGAAGACTATCGCAGCCCCCTGCACGCTTTTCTCAGCTTGGGCAAGGAGCATTTTCTCTCCTTTACGAGAGTCTGACATCTTACCTCACGTCGACTATATTGATAGATGCTTACTTTCCAAGAATATATAGTAAGCTATCGACCGTCCGTAGATAGAAGCTCCTGACTGTCATAGGATTCGATCCCATGCTGGTATTCCAAAGCTTATACAAGGAACATTGTTTTTCGGCCTTTCTCGATCTTTCCAAGTCGCTTATGTTTGCCGAAGATCTATGTACACGTATCCAGGAGCATATGGATTATCTTTGCCATTTATCGACCTTGACTTTCAGACTTCGGCGCAGTTCCATAGCAAGCACCTCAAGTCTCACGCTATTCACCGGAACCAGCTTAGAAGCCACCGTACTTGCCTCTTTTGCCTCCGCCGAAGACCAGAGCACGTGCTAACATGCGAGCATTCATTTCACATCCTCATGTTCTTTTCTGCTAAGTAATATGCACTCTAGACGCTTTCTATATTGACATCCGCATACGTAATCAATGACCTATGGATACCTTGTACAATAGCCAGCGATTGCCTTTCTCCGACTTGTATCTACTGTGCAGCACAGAATCTCGCAACGCCTATTTCTCCTGCAAAGACTCGAGCCCCGCCGACCCCAACGCTATTTTCAACGGCTCGTGAGATTTTGGCAGGCTCTCACCATCGCGGTTTCACATTTCCAAATAACTACGAGTCGTTAAGAGGGCTTACTAGGAACCATAGGCCAGAGGCGGGGACTGGAAAATGAAAACGAACCGCACCAGAAGCGCCGAAAGCTCTCAAGTCAAAATGCATCGATAGAGACGGCAACTCAGCGCCTGAACCTTTCGACCCTGCCGGCCGAGCTAATTGGAGCGGTGTTTGAGAAATTTCACGTACCTGATGCATTTGCCTTGCCACAGCTGCTCAAAGATTCTAGTAAATTAGCTGGCTATATGTGGAGATTTATCTATTAATAGCTATTAAATACTATACTATAAATACTAGGAATATATAGCTTCAAGGCGAGGATATAATAGCAGGTAGTAGTAGGTAATACTTATAGTCTTTAATCTTCACGTAAGTCGAGCTTCTATTACCTATAATTAATATTCTAGTAGTAGGGTTTATCTATCGATAGCTTTTAAATACTATATTATAGATACTAGGAACCTATATAGACGTAACAAGCCTTTAAGAGGGCTTATTAAAGGGGCGCTAAGTACGATAAGTATTCCATATATAAAATTACTTATACCGACGACGTAGATAACTTATAGTCTAAAAGGCTCCTCCTAATAAAAGCTGACGCTCGCGAACTATTCGCGAGCGGTTATTATAAAGATAAGGTTACATGCGCTTTAGTATTAGATATTAATAGTAGGATTAAGAAGGGGACTTAGTCTTATTAGTAAATAGTTTTATAACTCTTATAATTATAATATTACTCTATTAAGATACTTTACTATAAATTTTTTATATTAGCTCCTATTACTACGCTCTAAGCCGTATTATAGGATTTATATCTAATCTATAATACTAACTTAGTATCTAACTTAGTTTAATTAATTAAGTTAGAAAAAGGCCGCGGGAAGGGCTTAACTAATATTAGCCCTATTCTAAGTTAGAACCTAAATTAGACTACTTAGAAATTAACCTACTTTACTTAAACTAGCTAGCTTGAAAGGAATCGAGTTAATATCACGGCTCCTTTCATACCAAGCCTGCCAAGCCTGCTAAGCCTGTAGGGCTGAATATTCTATATATATTCGCACGTTCGCACCTTACTATAAGGTCGAGCGACCTCTTATCTAGTAAATACGACCAGCCTACCTAGCCTACTATAACCGCCCGTAATACTAAGTCGCTCCCTCCTTATATCGCTGTCGTTAACGACATATATTAAGCCTCGAAAAGCCCTGAAAACGACAGCGTAACGCCGCCGTAAACGCCTCGAATTACTATCTTAGCGCCTAAATACCTCGATTTCCGCCGAATTTTTTTTCTAAAGATATCGGGACGATATCTACGGAAGGGGAATCTAGGGTATACTAGGGCAGGATACCTGTAAGAGATAGCTAGATAAGGAAAGAGCAGAGCGAGTAATAAGAGCTCTGCTAGTTAACGACTCGACGCTAATAAATGGGACGTTATAACTAGGACGCCATTTAGTAACGATAATTTGCTTTTTAATCGACCTTCTCCGTACCGATCTGCCTACGGAAATAATGATAATACTACTCCTTTACTACTTCTCTTCTACTTCGCCTGCAGCTATGATTACCTCTCGCCACGTCTTTTTTCTACTCCGCCTTCCTTTCTCCTGTGATTCGGCTTATATCTCTCGAAACGCCTTTCCTCGCGGTCTATAACTCCGCTTACTATGCTATTACGCCAGACCTTCGCCGTAGTAAGCCTGCTAGCTGCTGTTTGCCTTATAACTACCGATATTATTACTTCTTCGCCTTCGCCGCCGCAGTAAGCCTGCTAGCTACTATGGTTTAACCTGCCTTCTCGAGATAATATCTACTTCTACGACTTCGAACGCCTATAATAGAAGAAAGAGTAAGGAGATAGGACGGAATAAGAGTAATTTAAATTAAATAGGAAGCTAGGTGTAGGGACTACACCTACGGAAGGGGGACCTAATATTACGGCTCCTTTCGTACCAAGCCTGCTAAGCCTGCTAAGCTTATAGGGCTGAATATTCTATATATATTCGCACGTTCGCACCTTACTATAAGGTCAAGCGACCTCTTATCTAGTAAATACGACTAGCCTACCTAGCTTATTATAACCGCCTGTAATAGTTAAAAGGTATTTATATATAAAGTATAATACTATAACTTATCTATTATTATAAGATGATTATATAGATATATTCTAGATTAATACGTTACCGTTACTAAGGATATACTAGATTTCAAAAGGTTATACGTATAGAGTCTAAAGAAATTACTAACTAAACGTAATTTAAGCTATTCTTAGACTATAAGGCCGCGCTTTATAGAGTCGATGACGATAATATTATACTAGCTAGGCCCGAAGATATATATATAAGTATATTACCTAGCGACGTAGAATATATACCGAATAACCTTGGCTCTTTAGTAGGTAAGGCCTAGCTATTTAAAATTAAGTAAGGATATTATTAAAAACGTAGGAGGATAGCTATACTAATAATATAGAGATGACGAGTAGAGCCTTACTATTAATTATAAAGTCGCCTTACTTAGCCTCGTTTCATCTTTATTATTACTAAGAATAGAAACGTTTATAGAGGCGATAAATACGACTGCTAGCTTACTAGTACATAGGTAAATAATACTATTAGAGCTCGGTCGATTAGAGGTAGTCTAACTATTATCTACTTCCTCGGAGGAGGATAAGATATATTATCTATTTAAGAGCTCTAAAGACTATAATTATAGTTAGTAGTTCTTATAAAATAAGATTAGTAAAGATTAAATTAATAGCTACCTTAGGAGTCCTTATATAAACCCTCTACTTATAGACCCTTCTTAGGAGCCTCACTTTACTTATACTAATATAAAAGAGTAGTAGATATAAGTAGACTATATACTATTTAATATTAAGGATAATTAATAGTAGAGCGTAGGTTTATAAGTCTAAAGTAATATCGAGGGTATTACTAGTATTAAATATACCGTTTTTTATCGTAGTATAATTAATATACTACGATTTCTACTTAGCTATAATCTATTCTAGGACGACCTAATATACTTACTAGTTCGAGTATTTAACCTTATAGGAGAGAGGGTCTTTATAGAAAAGTATATAAGGGATTAGTAGTAGTCTATATAAGAAGAGATCCTATATAGCGGTACGGTTATACTTATACTTATTAGTAGTAATAAAACGTTAATAATAAATTACTATAGAGATTCTCTAATATAGCCGGTCTATATAATAATAGGTAATCTTAGTATAAGCGCTATTAGGAGCTAAAACCGTCTAGCCCTACTTCTCTTAGATTTAATACTAATAGTAAAGGTAGATATTAAAGGAGGCTTCCTTAAAATAATTATATCTAACCTTTATTATATAGTAATAGATATAATACTAGAGCGTAAGTATAAACTAGTTAGCTAAGTAATATATTAATTAACTAATAATAAGTAGCTCTATAATTATTAATATGAATAGGTATTAATATTTACTATATAGATAGCTAACTTAGGCGATATTATCCTATCCTAGGTAGGATAATAGCGGACTACCCTGAATAAGTCCTTATTACTAGGGTTAAAAGCGGCCGGTACTACCCTATCTACTTAGTACCTCTAAATGAAAGGGGGAAATATAACGTAGCGGTAGCCCCTTTATACTCACGAATATACGAGGCAGAAAATACGAGAATAACTAAAGGGCTAAAGTATATACGAGAAGGAAATAGATATATACTATATTCGGAATTTTACCTAGAACTACTATCTTATTAATATCTATTCTATTATAATAGTTAATATACTTTGTTAGTTATTAAAAGGGATTATAATAATATTAATTAATTAGATTTAATACCTATTAATAACGCTATCCCGCCGTTAAGATTAAAAGGGATAAGAGCGTATAATAGCTTAAGTAGCTACCGTATCCTAATTAGATAATTATTATACTTAGATTCCGAGCTTTATAGACCTAAAGCCGTTTCCTAACTTTAATAAAATATCTTAATAGATAGGAGATAAGTAAAAGGTATTAGTAAAGTAACTAATAGCTATAATTACCCCGCTTCTATATAATAGAGCTTCAGATATAATTTAATATAACCGGGTCGTACTCGACTTTATTATATTAGCGTTATATAGGTCTTATAACGAAGGGTATTAAGTTATATATATTAGGTAATTAAAAGGATCGATAAATTTAAGTATATTTTTAAAAAATATAGACTAATAGTAGTAATTACCTAGATAGGAGGGAATAATAAAAGGAAAGCCTAATTTAATATATTAAAGCTATATATTATTATATATTATAAATAGTTTATTTAACTATATAGATACGCGCCTTATTTTAAGTTTTACTACGACGAGGCTACCTATAAATTCCTTCTTAAAGAGTTCTATAAGAGGACTAATAAGAATAAGGGCTTTAAACTATAAATATTAGAATATAATATCCGCTAGGTTAAATTAAAAGCTATAGATAATCTCCTAACCTTTTATTATAGTTATAGACGTACTATTAGCGAAGAATTACTAGATACGTATATTATATAGCCGTCGGAAATAAAGAAAATATTTCTACTATTTAAGCCTAGGCTTAATATTAAAGTTATAGCTAGATATAGTTTAAACCTAAGGGTATAATAATTAGTAAGATAGATATCTAATTTAGATAATATTAACTCTTATAACTTTATTAACGCCCTTACTATCTACGTCTAGGAAAAACGTAGAAGGTTAGATAGTAGGATATATAGTAATATAAATACGGTTCGCTAGGAGATAGAGCCGGTATAAGTAGAGGGTTTATACGTTACTATTTATAAATTAGTAGCTTATTAGGTATATAATAGTAAATATAGTAATAATACTAAATATTTAACTAAGATAATAGTAAGGTATACTATAGATTAGTGAAAATTAGGTAAATACGCTGAGATATTATCTAGATTTAGAATAACCCGCTAAGTAACGGTTAATTAGGAAGGGAAAAGGAAGATATAGGGAGAGAGATTAGATAATTAAGGTTAATTATATTAATTATAGACTATAAACGTCCTTAACAGCGTAATAAATTAATAGTATATACCGCTACCTTTATTAAGAGGCTGCGTTAGCGGTAGAATAGGAAAGTTAACCTAATATAGAATATATTTAAAGTTAAATATATACCTCTAAGTAAGGCCTATTATCCTTAGAACCTAGGTAGTTATCATTTCTATAATATACGACATATTCTGCGAAGCGCTTATATAATACCTATAAATAGGATAGAGGAAGTCTTCTTTATAAATAATAATATAGATTAGGTTTAATATAATATAATATTTAGTAAAGACTTTATAAGTAAAGGCTTCTAGGTAGCTACTATATTTTAAGGTAAGTGAAAGTAAGGATTAAATAATTAGGATATTATAAATAAAGAGTATTTAACGCCTAAGACTAGTTATAAGTTAGACTACTAATTATAATAAATTAGATCTAATCTATAACTAAGTTAGATACTTAGTACGAAGTAATTATATAATCGTAGGAATACCTTACTTAGTAGCCTAGATCTATAGACTATTAGGTATATAGCGTATAATAAATATTAACTTATATTTAAGAAGGCGACGGGCCTTATTTATTACTTATTATATAAGAGGGATATAATACTTGTAGCCTAGTAGGAGGTTAACGCGATCCTCTACCGCTATAAATAAATTAATAGACCGATTAGTAAAGGAGAAGTCTATCCTCGAAGCGAATTTCTAGACTTTAAAGATTATAACGCCTTATTATATAATAACTTAGATGCTTTAGGTATTAAGTTTCTATCATAGTGTAGTATTAGTATTACCTTATCAGGCAAGGTTATCTCTACCAAGATCTAGGATAGGTCTTAGCAGCCGCTCCCTTGTTTTATTTCTGCCGTGTCCTAAATAAGAAATGAGCTTACGTACGGACGCAAGCTCCTATTTAATAGTATTAGGCTATACTCCAGCTTTCGTCCTTTGTCTTTTGTCTTGGCTTACCCCTGTACCATAGCTATAGCCATAGTATCAATAGATATCTAGTTGGCAGCCTCGAACCATGACATTACAAAAGACCAACCACCTAGCTAGTACTTCCATGTATTAGAGCAACCACCATGGGGGATCAGCTCCCTGACCACGAAGAACGAGTGCGACGGTTTGCCGCCGAAGTGCAGAACAACCCCACTGGCTTCTTGAATACCTTCGATAACCTACGTGCTCAAGTCGAGAGCAACACTCTATTCGACACCCCATCCTCGTCTATACCTCCTCCCCCTCCGCCTGCGTTCGATACGCAATACCTCGCCAATGCTATCGCCCAAGCGATGGCACAGACCATACCTACCATGGCTCAGGCCATGCCCCAACCTCAAGCATTCGATATGAATGCTCTCAGCAACGCCCTGGTTGAGGGACTGCGATCGTCCTCAGCATCGGGCAATCCTTCTCCCTCGCGAACCCGAACGCCCCCTCGATCAGAAAAGCTCCCAGATATCTCGGAGTACGAAGGGGATCAAGACAAATTAGACGCGTGGGAACAGACCCTTATACAGCGGATGCATGTCAACCATGACCGCTACCCCACCGACGGCGATAAAATCGCCTATGCAGAACTCAAGTTGGCCGTAGGCAGGAAGGCCTCCAACTTGATGAATCGCTACCGAAAAGATGGTCTCTGTACCCTGACCAGCTTTGTCGATTGGCGAAAGAAGCTGCGGGAAGCATGTGGCAACCCGTTTGAACAAGAGGATGCCCGGAACTATATCCGAGAACTCAAGCAAGGCTCTATGCCCTTTGGCGAGTACTTAAACCTCGTCTCCCAGAAGAAGGAACGTTCTCAATTAGAGGACGAATCCCTGATTGACGCTATGAGATATAACGTCAACTACACAACCCAGCAAGCCTCTATTACATGGAGGAAAAGCGATGGCCAACGGCCTCGCACCTTCAATGAGTACGTCTGTATGTACTCTGAAATCGACCAAGAACTCCGGCAGATTAAACATCGTCTGCCTCGCCAAAGTTCTGCGCCCGCTATTCAAGGAAGTAGCACAAAAAGCAGTACTCAGAAGCCTGCTGCCACCAATGTCTCCGCCAGAACCTCCTCCCCTGTGGTCGTCTCCACTGCTCCCGTGATTCCCCTCCCACCTGGTGACCCAATGGATCTCAGTGCAGCACAAGCTGCAGTCAAGGGTCGGAAACTATCCGAACCTTTCGTCAAAGCAATATGTGACAAGTGGAGACTATGTTACTATTGCAAGCTCTCTCACCCTGGGCTTGTTGCCAAGAACTGCCCCAACAAGCAGACCCAACTCCGTTCCGGGATTATCGCCGAATTCGACGATGACCAAAGTATTACAGGAGGCGTCCCTCTAAATGCGGGAAAAGCATAGTCCCGGCACAAAGTCGCGTGCCGGGACAGTTACCAGTCTTATATTTATCTTCTTGCCTTATAGCCTCGTCTTTTAATCCACCGCTTCAGTCATATACCAAGTTCTCTACTCAAAAGGCTTTGCAGTTATTCGAGACCGACCCTACCTTTCGTGATAAGCATATGGTTATCCTATGTACTTTTCGCTTAGCCCAGTTAAGAATCTCGATACGATGTCTCGTCGATACTGGTGCTTCAGGCTATGCCTTTATTAATGAAACCTTCGCGCGCAATCATGGTCTTACCTTTCACGCCCTTCGTTACCCTCGTATTGTTCGGGGATTTGACGGCCAGCCTTCATCAACTGGTCTTATTACTCACCTGGCCGAAGCAATAATGGCCGCTCAAGGTCACGTGGAGAGAATTTTCTTCCACGTGACTGGACTCGAGCAGTATCCTGTTGTTCTCGGTCTCCCGTGGCTCCACCGACATGGCGTTACTGCTAATTTCCATGAGAATTCCTTGACCTTCGCCTCACCGTTCTGTTTGAAGAATTGTACCCCAAGCCCTATCAAGGTTATCGCAGAAGATGAACCTTTCCTTATGCCAAAGGAGAACTACGAGGTTAATACATCTCAAGAGTTCTCTCAGTCTCTCGCCTCGTCCTCCCTCGCCTCGCCCCACGCTTTACAGAAGCCAGATCCGACTCGGAAGGAGTTACCCCAGTTCCTCGCCTCGCCCCATGCTTTACAGAAGCCAGATCCGACTCGGAAGGAGTCACCCCAGTTCCTCGCCTCGCCCCACGCTTTACAGAAGCCAGATCCGACTCGGAAGGAGTCACCCCAGTTCCTCGCCTCGCCCCACGCTTTACAGAAGCAAGATCCGACTCTGAAGGAGTCATCCCAGTCCCTCGCCTCGCTTTACGCTTTTCAGAAGCAAGATCCAACTCAGAAGGAGTTACCCCGTTCTCCAGTTCCTGAGGGAACTACCCATGATGACGAATACAGTCGTATCGTCATCGCCGTCAAGCAAGGGAAGATACCCACGATCCAGTACCGCAGCTTAGCCTCTCCTCGTCCCGAGTCCCAGCACCCAGTTACCCTGAATGTATGTGAGGTAGGACCTCAGACGTTCACCCGCCTCGTCCGTCCTGATGAGCAAGCCTCATTCAGCTTGTCATTAATGGAAATAGACCGTTTCCTAGGTATCCCAAATGAAACCCCGTCACCCAGCTCCCAAGAACCTAGAACCCACGAATCCAAGCCTCGATACCACCGAGATCCAAAGCTGTGTGCTTATGATCGAGCCCAGAACCAAGCCATATTCAAGATGAACAGGGAGCTTCACCTCGCCTCCGCCGTTACCCAAGAAGAACTTCAAGCCTACCGAGACAACAAGAATGTTGACCCAGCCACGATCCTGCCTCCGCGTTACCACGAATTCCTCGATGTCTTCTCTAGGAAGGACGCCGATACCTTGCCCCCCCATCGTTCCTACGACCATGCCATCGAGCTCAAAGATGGGCTACAGCCTCCGTCGTCTGCCTTGTACGGTATGAGCCGTGACGAGATCCTAGAACTCCGTCGTTACCTAGATGAAAACCTGAGTAAAGGGTTTATTCGAGCCAGCCGGTCCCATGCCGCCTCCCCTGTCTTGTTCGTGAAGAAGCCAGGCGGAGGCCTGCGTTTCTGTGTTGATTACCGAGGGCTGAATGCCATTACCGTCAAGAATCGATACCCCCTGCCTTTGATCTCCGAGACCTTGAACCGATTGAGTCGGGCCAAGGTGTTTACCAAGTTGGATATTATTTCCGCATTCAATCGTCTTCGTATCAGGGAAGGCGACGAGGAGCTTACAGCGTTCCGCACCAGATTCGGCCTGTTCGAATACCTTGTCATGCCATTTGGGCTATGTAATGGCCCCGCCTCGTTCCAGCATTATATCAACGACACTCTGAGAGAGTTCTTGGATGAGACCTGCACCGCGTACCTTGACGATATCCTTATCTACAGTGATGTCGAAGAAGAGCACGAAATTCACGTTAAGCGTATCCTCCAGAAGCTCCGCGAGGCGGGGCTCCAAGCCGATATTACCAAGTGCGACTTCCATGCCAAAGAAGTCACGTACCTAGGACTGATTGTCACCACCGAAGGTATCAAGATGGATCCCAAGAAAGTCGATACTATCCTGAATTGGCCGCAACTTGTTAATGTCAAGGACGTCCAAAGTTTCCTGGGATTCGCCAACTTCTATCGGCGTTTTATCTATGGGTTCAGCAAGCTTGCTGCGCCACTCACCGCCCTGACCAAGAAAGGCACGATATTCGAGTGGAATAATCGGTGCCAAATAGCTTTCGATGCTTTGAAGAAAGCTTTCACCTCCGATGTTATCCTAATCCATTTCGACGCTGACCGTAAGATTGTGGTAGAAACTGATGCGTCCGATTACGTGTCAGGAGGAGTCCTGTCCCAGTATAATTCCGAAGGTATCCTGCGCCCCGTTGCTTATTTCTCCAAGAAGCATAACCCTGCCGAGTGTAACTATGAGATCTACGATAAGGAACTCATGGCTATTGTCCGCGCCTTCGAAGAATGGCGCCCCGAGTTAGAAGGCTCCGCCCTTCCCATCGAGGTAATATCAGATCACAAAGCCCTTGAATACTTCGCCTCGTCCAAGGAATTGTCTCGCCGCCAAGCTAGGTGGAGTGAGTTCCTGTCCCGTTTCGACTTCAAGATCACCTACCGACCAGGCAAGGACGGTGGTAAACCCGACGCGTTAACTCGTCGCTCGGGAGACCTCCCTAAAGAGGGGGATAGATCAGACCCTAGACACCAGTACCAGCACCAGACCGTACTTAAACGGAAGAACCTTGCCCCAGAAGTCCTTACGGACTACAATCACAGCCTGTCGCTGAATACGACAACCTTAGCCTCAGTCCCAGTTACCCCAGTCACGTTGGTGGCAAACCCAGATATCTTCGTCCAGCCCTTCCAGTTACACCTCGCCCCGATCCGTACGACACCGGTAGATAACGAAATAGAGACCGACCCAGAACCAGAGACCGATCCCACGTCCCTTGAACCTGAGCTAGATGGAGACCAGCCCATCGACCCCAATGAAGACCCACAAGATACCCCCACCCATCAACTATGGGATGCAGCCAGTCAGGCTGATCAGTTCGCACCTAGGGTGCTCGAGATGCTGCGCTCCGGAGAGCGTTACCATAGTGGAATTCCCCTCGCCGAGTGCGAGGATAGGGACGGAACCCTATATTTCCGAGGAAAGCGATATGTTCCCAATTCGAACAAGCTACGCCTTCGCCTAGTCCAACTCGCCCACGACAGCGTCGCCGGGGGCCACCCAGGTCGTACAAAGTGTTACGAACTAGTCAGCCGAGCCTATTGGTGGCCCAATATTTATGCCACCATCCAACGTTTCGTACGGAACTGCCATACGTGCCGGAGATCCAAGCCTTCTCGTCAACGTACCCAAGGATGGTTGCGCCCCTTACCGCCTCCACAGCGACGCTGGAGAGACATCTCGATGGACTACGTAGGTCCTTTACCGCCTTGTACCTTCATGGGGATTACCTATCGGTATATCCTAGTCTTCGTCGACCGCTTGACCAAAATGCGACACCTAGTACCCACCACGTCTATGGAAGTAGATGAAGCCTGTGATGTCTTCTATCAGAATGTATGGAAGCACCATGGGTTGCCTGATATCGTCGTCTCGGATCGAGGATCCCAGTTCAGGTCTGAATTCTGGAAAGCTTTGTGCAAGCGTCTCAGGATTGACCAACGAATGTCTACTGGCTACCACCCACAGACGGATGGCCAGACAGAACGATTTAACGCTGTGATGGAGCATTACCTCCGTGCATATGTCAACTATATGCAGGATGATTGGGTGAAGTGGCTCCCTGGAGCGGAGTTTTCTAGCAATAATACGGATTCCTCAAGTACCCTAGCCTCGCCCTTCCTTGCCAATTATGGTCAACATCCCCGTGTCGGCTTTGAACCCGCCGAACCCTTGCCTCAGGACCTTACTGCCCAAGCCCGTGCCCAGTTGATCGCCGCTGATGAGTTCGTGACGCGAATGGAAACCCTGAATGATCACCTACGGGATGAGATGCTCATCGCCCAAGCTATCTTCGAGTCCTCGGCTAACCAGCGCCGACGCCCTTGCCCCATATACCTGGTAGACGACAAAGTATGGTTGAACGCTAGGAATCTGAATACCGCACGTCCCTCAGTCAAGCTTGATGACCATAACGTTAGTCCCTTCCGAGTCTCCAAAGTCTTCGATAATCCTCTTGTGATCCAGCTGGACCTCCCCCACTCCATGAAAGTTCACCCTGTGTTCCATGCCAGTCTGTTGCAGTTGGCAGCCGATGACCCCTTGCCCGGACAGGTACAGCCTGTCAGAGACCCCGTGATTGCTGGAGACGGCCAACGTGAATGGTACGTCAACGGTATCCTGAATTCCAAGTACGACCGTCGTCACAGTCCCGCCTTGTTAAAGTACTACGTCGACTGGGAAGGCCACGTTGCCACGTGGGAGCCTTTCCAGTACCTGAACCACTGTCAACAGTCTATTGACGAATACCACGCCTCGAACCCCAGCGCTGCTGGTCCCCACGATTCCCCTTGCACCAATCCAAGGTGCCAGTGCAAAGAGCCTTTGCCTCTCTAGTCCTTGCCGACTTTTCCAGAAGTCAAACCCCGCCTCGTCCTCGCCGACTTTTCCAGAAGTCAAACCCCGCCTCGTCCTCGCCGACTTTTCCAGAAGTCAAACCCCGACTCGTCCTCGCCGACTTTTCCAGAAGTCGGACCTCGCCTCGTTCTAGTCCTCACCTTCGTTCTAGTCCTCGCCTTGTCCTAATCCCCGCCTCGTCCTGGTCCCCGCCTCGTCCTAGTCCTCGCCGGCTTTTCTAGAAGTCAACTCTCCGCCTTGTCCCCGTCTACCGCTATTGTTTTAACCAATCGTTCCGTATTAGCTTGACTGGTACTTCGTCTAAGTGTTATAACAAGTCGTAACCTCGCCTCGTCTGTTATGTCTCGCAGGAGCTCGACCTTAAAGGGGGGGCTACTGTCATGGTATGGCATTGGTGTTGCCTCATCAGGCAAGGTTATCTCTGCCAAGATCTAGGATAGGTCTTGGCAGCCTCTCCCTTGTTTTATTTCTGCCGTGTCCTAAATAGGAAATGAGCTTACGTACGGACGTAAGCTCCTATTTAATAGTATTAGGCTATGCTCTAGCTTTCGTCCTTTATCTTTTATCTTGGCTTACCCCTATACTATAGCTATAGCTATAGTATTAATAGATATCTAGTTAGCAGCCTCGAACTATAACAGTTTCTAATAGATAAATAAAACCATCTACTCCTTATAAATACAGAACTACTACTTATATAAAGTAGTAGGTTAGCGTCTACAGGCTTATATATATAAGACTCTTCCTATATACTTACGCCTCTACCTAGTCTTATATAATTAGAAGAGATAGGGGAAGAATACCGCTAAAGAACCTACTCTCGTTATTCGCTACCGCCGTATCTAATCTATTAGTCAAGGTAATAGGAAGATATACCTACTAGCCGAATACCTAAGATATAAAAGACTATATAAGAAGACGGAAGAATACCGAAATATAAACCTACACCTCCGTCCTAGGTAATAATAATAGATTCACGATCTATAACTATAAGCTTACCCCTAGCGAGCCTATAGTACTTAGTTACGGGTGATAGGGGTAGCGCCTTATAATTATTAACGCCGATAGGAGCTAAATCGCTTAGGATAAGGGGTATTAAATATTTACTAGTCTATAAGCGTCTAACTAAGCGTAAACTCTACCTAGAAAGCCTTATAAAAGACACTTACTACCTAAAACTACTAATCCGGTAGGACGCGCTAGATAAGGCATAGGGTTTATTATAGTCGCCAAGTTATAAGCCGTTAACTATAAGTTAATTACTCCCTATAAACTTAATAAAAGATAAGTCTTTTCCGCCGCCACCTAATAGTTACAATTCCGAGCTACTACTACTAGGATTCCCGTGGCCTTCGAGCGATACTAATCCTACTAGGATTCCCGAGGCTACGTATAGTTTAGAATTAACCTAGGAAGGTATATAGTCCTTAATATTACAGCTAATATATATACTATCTTCGGTCTGACTATAAGGGAACAGTAATAGCGTAAGATTTCCGCCTATTACTCCTCCCTCGCTCCCTTTTAATAGAGGGAACGACTTATATAAAGCTTTTAAAACGCTTATAAGACTAGGGTTAATAGATTATAAAGGCGATAGAAGCTTAATAAAATCTTAAATAAATAAAAGGGGAGGAAGAAGAGGAGATTCTAAAAGGCTAGTATATAGAACCTTCGACCCTAATTAGCTTAGCGAGTTTAACTTAGAAGCTAACTTAGACTTACCTACTAGACTATTAGGGACTAGATCGGAAAACGCGTAATATACTAAATACTAGTTTATTATAAACTCTCCCTTTTATCTTATCTTTCTTATTTAACTCTACCTTATCTTATATTATAGACTTCTATCCTATTTATATTATATCCTTTAAGTATATATTAATTAATTAGATAGCTACTAATTAACTCTATAAGTATTTAAGAAAAGTTTTATTATATTAACCCTTACTACTTTTAATTAATAGAGGCTAATTACTATTATAGGAATAAGAGAGCTAGAGTATAAGTATATACTTAATATTAGAATATAGTATCGATTTTATAAGTAATAGAGATAAAGAAGATAATAAAGAGTCTATCCCCCTATTAAGACGGAGGAAAACTATATATAATCTAACTACCTAAGTAGCTACCTAGAATAACGCGTTTAATTTATTACCGTCTTATATTAAGAAAATAATAAGTAGTCCTTATCTATCTTATAATCGTTTTCTTAATATATATATATAGACTCTACTATCCTCCTTAAACTCCTACTCCCTCTCTGCCTTTAAAGGGTTATCCGTAGCTAGGAGTAAATATCCTACTAGTACTACTCGCTAATCCTTTATAAGTTTAGGATACTTATCTAATAGTAGTAAGCCCTAGTCGTACCACTAAGATAATACATCCTCTACTAAGTATAATCAGTAATACTATAAGCGGTAATTCTACCGGCGAGACTAGTATAATAACAAGGGTATAGCTTTTTTATAGGCGAATACTACCCGTAGGTAAAAAGAGCTATTTAGGAACCTCTAATATAAGAGTATAGCTACTAATATATCCTCTTACCTCGTCGCTACGGTATTTACTTATTATAATAGCTTAGGATACGGTCTTTAAGCGGACCTAGAATAAAAGACTTAACTAGATAGGCTAATAAGGTATATATAGGTTAAGGTTATAAAATTACTAGCGTCTAGAAATAAGACTATAGATGATTTAGGTTAGGATATTAAGCCCGTACTAACGCCTATTAAAGCGCGGATAGTAAGTTACTTCTTAATATATATACTCTCTTATTAACTTAATTATCTATAGTTATACGATTAAATAGTAATAATAAGGATTATAATAATAGATAAGGTTTAAACTATAGTTAAGAATTACTATATATTAGAGATAGAAGGATATTTAGTAGTAGATAATATAGTAAAATTACTAAGGGGAAAGGAATAGATAGTAGATTATAATAAGGCCTATATAATCCCTCTACCTAGAATTTATACTCTTATTTATTAAATATAATATTAGAATATACTGATATACTTCTAACTTAGCTAAATAATAAGGGTAGATATAGATTTCTTAGTAATAGTATTATTAAAGTATATATCTCGCTATTTTTCTTATCTAAAAGGGGAGCGTTAGGTAAAAGCGGAATAATGAAGTACCTATTTAATCCTATTAGACTAACGATAATCTATTAAGTATACTATATAATCTATACTATAATTAAAGATTATAAGATAGGGGCTAGGAAGGTTATCTACTTCTAAGGTATAAGTATATTAAGTAAGTCTAATTCCATTTATTATACTATTAATAGGATATCTAATAGGGATTCTAGTAAAGAGATATATAAAGATATTATATAGGCTTGAGACGATTTAAAACTAAAGTATTAGGCTTTAATACTAGTAACTCTTAAGGATAAGGTAAATAGATAGATTAGCTATAAACTAGAGGAGGATAGTTATAATATTAAAGCGATCTAAGATTCTTCTAATAATAAAGGTAGTTCTAATCTACCTAATAATAAGACTATTAGGTATTATAGGTCTTACTTAGGAAGTATATAAGACCTAGTATCTAGACTATATTTAGATATTAATATTACCTAGGTAGTAGATAGTATATATAATATATATACCGCTAGACTAGTAGATAATAATACTAATAGTTAATATAATACTAATATTATAGATAACTTATATTAAGTAGCTAGTCTTATAGTAATTACTACCTAGTCCGCTAGTAATACCTCTATACTACTGCTATTATAAGAACGAGGCGAAGATATAAGGGATAAAAGCCCTTTATAGATAGTAGTATTATTATTACCGCTACTATATATATATATTATATTAGTAAGCCCTACTCTTTCTATCTTATATAATATATTTAGCTAACCGTTCTTAGACTCTTATAACTATAAATTCTATTAAGTATAATAAGCGCGTACTAAAGCTTTTAAGCCTATTAGAATTTATTATATAGCTTAATAGGACTAAGGAAAAGATATTATTGAAGATAATATATCTATAATTTAAAAAGAAGCCTAAGATCTAATAGGATAAGAGGATTTAGTACGAGAGGTCCCTATAGATCCTTACTTACTTCGAGAACCATCTTCTCACATTTACTGAATTTACAAAGCTTGAAACCCGCATTTTTCTTTCTCCCTCGGATGTCAATCGTTCATCAATGGCTACAACACGATCAAATTCTGACAGGCTTGTTCAACCATCCTGAACCAGTCCGGATGCCTTGATTTGTACTGATCGGTACAGACTGTGCCAAGTTAGCCATGCTCCGCCTTACGGCTACGCCAATGCACTCACACAGGTGCAGCCGAAGTACCTCGACCACTGGAAAGTCAGTCTTGTATATCTTACAAAGGCGAGACACTCACGCTTCCCATATGCATGGTTCATCCTCAAATCTCTCTAGGCGAACGTGCATATACCCTGATCGATTATTCAGTCTTTTTCCTTTACGTATAACACTCACCTTACCGCATTCTTCCTTTCTTACGTCGGGTCCGTTATAATTGGTGAAGATGACCGGAGAGGTATTACCAATGGTAGCAGCGACGACGCCGACTTTAGTAGCAAGGATCCCAGGTTGATAGCCAAACATGCGATCATTGATCCCTAAATTATCCTTTAAATAGTCTTCGAGGGCGTTCGCATTATAATAGCCGTCTCTATACTAACCCTTCAAGGAGAGACGAAGGCGTCTGATGAAGTTCATCCGCCCCTAAGGTCGTTCAAGGAGTTTCCGAGCTAATGCATCGGAAACGTGAACACATTGAGAAGCTGGTATCCCACGTAGGAATAGGATATAGATAATAAGACCCCCTGTCTTGATTATAAGCCTGATATCTCGGAACGTGAAGCTTACTAACGCTGGTGCCGAAAGTAAGATTAAACAAGTCTTGAAATTGTAATTTACTTCCTATTATACCCTGAATAATCGCTAGGATGTCTAGTGGAATAAAACTACGCGTGCCTCCCCTATCGACAGCCAAAATCCGTTCGCCAGCGGAGAAAGGTTTGAGTCTGACGGTACAATTCCCGGAATGACAAGTCCTACTTTGATGTTGACAGTCCATAATCGGCATCTCATCCCCAAAGATCCGTACGCAGACGTTATATATAGCATGTCCGCAGGAGAGGGGGTTTTCTGGCTTCCGGCGAAGACACCAGATGCAGGTGCTGTTACTTTGAAGCTGCGGCCACGGTATGCCAAGGCCGCCTACCTTCTCCCGATGTATTTGTGCCGCGGTCTTGCCGAACGAGACCATATCCACAAAAGACATGGCCAAGTGTCCCTTAATACATTGCTCTTGCACCTCGGCCTGCTCCACAGCCTTATTTTCCGCACACGATCGCTCTTTAAATAAGCTAATAAGGGACCTGAGGCACGAAGGGGGGTAGATGGCATCGAATACCGTCTTCGGATTGCAGCCTGAATCCTGAGTCAGCTCGTAATTTTAGATTGCTGGTGTAGCACTCACGATACATCTTGGAAGGATAGGCATCTAGCAAAATAGTAGAACCGATGAAACTTGCCATGGTGTCATCCGATAGACCGCAGTCCATCCCAAGTCGGAAAAATAAAGTTAGATGATCGGCGTGGTCTAGACCGACTTCGTTACCTAGTCGGCTTGCCGTAACAAAGGTAAAAGGTCGGAAAACAGAGGCTGCTGTCTATAATACAGCTATTTGGAAAACTTGTTTAGGTATATAGCTGAGTAGAGGCGTCGATAACGCAATCGGACGTTTCGTATCTCATCCATCTACCTCTAAAGTAGCTCCTTCAACCGTTAAAAACGTGCCAATGGGGATATTTACTTATCTGCCAGATATAGGACCTTAATAGAAGAATAGAAGTCTTTTAACGCAATACCGTCATTACGGCCCTTTCTTGATATGGTTTGGAAAAAGCTCTCGGAGAGCTTGGTTCTTGGCTTTCCTACCTATGAAGAAAAGCATAGAGGGTTTGCTGAGTTACCGGATTAGTCAGCTCCCCGACGATTCTCGTCAAGCGGCCTGAGTTAATCAACGCGACCTCTTTTCTACCCGCCACATGTAACCAACTAAGATGCTTACAGATAGTTATATTTGACTACGCTGACTAAAATGTAAGCCCCTGTAGATTCGGTGTTCTGCTATGTATGTCATGTATCCCAGAAAATTGCCGTCGATGATCTCTCAATCTGACCCCAGCGTCATAGCAGACACTAATGCGTCTCTTTACGTGGCTCAACGTAGCCAAGGAACGTCATTGCATTCATTTCTAGCGTCTCTTACCGTCTCTACCTCGGTACTCGGCGCTAAGATCGTGCTCTTCATCCTACTGAAGGACAGACTTCTACAACTATAGTGAGTCTCCTTTTACTAGAGTCTATAACTAATAACTTACGAATGCCAGTTAACCTCGAACGTATCTTATACCTAAAAAATAGCGCGCTGAAGTCTCTCCTTCAGGATTATTTTCCTAGGTTCCCGCTGTTTTTTAAATATCAGATCGAGTCATTCTTTAGAAGTCTGGCCTTGACGCTTTCTTTCTTCTTTATTACCTTCGTACACTTTTAAAAATATTCGTTCCTCTAAGCCTGATCTTAATTCTAATTCTAGTCCCGTTAAACCTTATTTATAGGAAGAATGTACTAGGTAGAGTCTAAGGTCTAGATAGACTTAGTTAGGCTAACGTAGGGCTGGTATATTGGAATTCAGACCGGGTTAACCTCGGTAGTTACTAATCAGGACTAGTTAGGGGGCCTTGGTAGACTAATAGAGATTTCTCGTAATGGTTATTCCATTCTATATAGCTACATCCATCCATTAGTTATTATAATACTATTACACTATACCTAAATCATATGTAGATAACTCATTGATATTATACATTTCAATAGGTTATAAGCCTGGGTTCTACGTAACCTAGGAACCGTATAAATCGCACAGCAAGCTTTTTACTAAGACTTAGTATTACTCTAGAAGAAATATTCCTAGAACTATTTATAACAGGCACTATCATGTCTAACTATTATAAAATTTAGAAGCTTAAGGGTACTAAGAACTATAAGCCATAGGAGATCGTTATAAGAGTATTACTCGTGGTTAACGGCGTGTTTAAGGTTATTAGACCGGAATATAAACCGCTAACTAACCCTAACTTACCTACTACCGGAGGAGTAAAACTCCTTATCGAGGAGGTGGATAAGGATAAATAGGAAAAGTATATTAATCTAAAGGAGCGAGTACTCGCCGCTATTTATATTACTATATCGCCGTCAGCTTATAGTATAATTGAAACTCTAAAGATAGTAAAAGAAGTATAGGCCAAATTAAAGTCATTATATAGGACGGACTCCTACGCTACTAAGAAAACAACGTACTTCGCCTTATATAAGCTTCGTTCAGATTAATTTAAAGACCTTTATACCTACCTCGCCAAATTTAAGGAGTATATAAACAAGCTTCTATAAATGGGGAGTCCGCTAGAAATAGATTTCCAGATAGTAGTCTTCGAGAGGGGCCTACTAGATAATATAAAGGAAGCGGTCTATACCCTTACTAAGATCGTAAGATCTAGGAAGGAGCTACAGGATTTTAAGTATATTACTATATTATTAGTTAATAGGTTTATGCCTTTAAAGACTAAAGAATCCAAGGTATTCGCTGGCAATTTTAGTAAATAGTTAAAGCAAGGTTAATATTAAAATAAGCCTAGTAATAAAAGCCAGGGTAATAACAACGATAAATGTACTTTCTGTGGCTACTAATATAATATAAAAGACTGCTAGCATGTCAATCTAAAGCTAGGACTAGAAGGATTTGTTCCTAAAATAAAGAAAGAGCTAGAGGCACGGAATAAATAATAGTATTAAGACAGATATCCTAGTCGCTAATAAAGTAAATAAAACCTGGACGAATAAAAGCAGGATAAACTCTATACCGCTCGCTTCGAGTATAACCTATAATAAAACAATAAATCCTATGAGATTATCGTCGACTTAGGGGACTAGGAGCATGCCTTCTAGGACCGATCCAAGTTTACCGACTATTTACTAGTCTAGAACCACACGGTATTAGGACTAACTGGGGGTAAACTAATAAAAGTTGAAGGGATCGGAATAGTATAAATCCCGGTAATTATCGATAATAAGGTCAGTGAATTCTTACTAACCGATGTTCGTCACGTACTAAACATCGAATATAACCTCCTATCTATTACGTAGCTAGACCTATAAGGCTACACGTATACCGGTGGCGGAGGGAAGAATATATTCTATAATAAACACGGCGAGGAGGTGCTATAAGCCTTCCTATATAACTGTACCTACTAGCTAGACACTATATGGATCAACTAGATAAGGGCATTCCGCCTTAAATTAACAGTCCCGGCTAAGAATAATACGTCTTGGACCTAATAGTATAAGAGATATAGACACGTCAGCATGGAGGCTATAAAAGCTATAGCACGTGCTACTAACGTCGACTATAAGGCCGCTGATCGTCTATAAAAATACGAAAAGCAGGAACTATATAAGAGTTGCGTATCAGGGAAAATTACCCGAATGCCCTTACGCACACTAATACCTAGAGTTACTATCCCTAGCTAATGCTAGCACATCGACTTGGCGTTAGTAAGCTATGTGACCACCCTTAGGGGGCATACTAATGTGATGGTATCTATATACGAAGCAACAGGGTTTACCTAAATAGACTATATAACTAGTAGGGCCGAGTTACTATAAAAACTCGAGTTCCGAATAAAATATTAGAAAAACCAGGGGTATAAAACGGCCTTTATTCGAAGCGATAATAAACTAGTCTAGGGCCGTAAATATTAATAAATCTTCCAGGAACATAGGATATTTATTACCCTATTAGTACCGTATAATCCTTATTAAATTGGGATCGCTGAAAGGAAGAACCGGATACTATTTAGTAAAGTTAGAGCGGTTCTTATTAACGCTAGACTACTATAAGAGTTCTGGGGTGAGGCTATCTACTATATTAATTACATTGAGAACCTTATACCTAGTAAGGATAGGAAGTCCCCCTTCGAGAAATAGTACGGCTATAAACCTTAATTAATATACCTGAAGCTATTTAGATATTAGTGCTATTCGTTCGACACATCGCCGAATAAGAAAAAACTAGATAATAAGGCTATTAAATGCCGCTTCCTTAGCTATAATAGTAAGAGTATCTACCGCGTATAGGATATTAAGGGATAATATATTACTCGAGTAGCATATATAGTATTTAATAAGAGGGCCGCCATGTTATTAATAGATAATAATAAGCTCCTAATAGAGGGAGACTCTGGCGACGACAATATAGCAGACCTCCTAGGCTAGCTCTAAGCTGACTAATTAGATGGCGGTAATTAGGCCTTAGAGGGAGTAACTACCTCTAATTAATAGGGTATTAAGGGAGTATTAGATAATACTAAAAATACTAATAATACTAATAATACTAGTAATGGATTAGTAATAAATTTTCTATCTGGCTAATTAATATCAGGCCTGACTAATAATGTAAGCAGGCCAACTAGTCTAAATAGACGTGATTAGGATAATCCACCCGAATCAAATTAGAATAAGTTAAATAATTAGACTACTAATAATAGCCGAGCGGAGTCGGAATTACCAACTAATTAATATCAGAATAGTTAGGATGGTTCGACACGCCAAATTACTACTGTAATACTATCAGCTATCGTTAATAAATAATCGACTTGAAATAATAAATCTTAGAGAATTATTCCTAATATATCACGTCGTTCCGTTCGTAATAAACCACGGATCGACTACAGCTAGACGAATAAGAGGGGTATAAAGTCTTCTAATAACCCTAATAGGTTTAGAGCCATGCTTACCCGCGTCGTCGCCGGTACTAAAGAGCGTCCCTGCCTAACGTCAATAGACGAGGCTCTTAGTGGACCTAATAAAGACAAATGGCTCGCTACCGCCGAAGAAGAACTGGCTAATCACGACAAGTAGATAATATAGTAAGAACCATGTCGACTACCTCGTAAAGTATATATCTTGCTAGGGAGGTGGGTCTTATCCTATAAATATGGGCTAATGGGCGAAATCAGCTGATATAAAGCACGGTGGGTAGTTAAAGGCTTCTACTAAATTAAGGGGATTGATTTTAATAAGATATTCTTATTAACCCTGAAGGTATTATTATAGCGACTCCTCCTAGCCCTAATAGCTAAATATAGGCTAGTCGTCGAGTATTTAGACGTTATCGCGGCCTTCTTGGAATCACTTGTTTAGGAAGAAATCTAGGTAGAGTAACCCCACCGCTTTACTAATAAATAATAAGGACACGCCTGTAGACTAAACAAAGCTCTATATGGCCTTAAATAAGCGTCTTATAAATGGTACGAAACCCTTTATAAGGCACTTAAGTCTCTAGGTTTCAAGCGCCTTAAGTATAATTATTACGTGTTTATTAATACTATTATAAAAGTTATTATTACGGCTTACGTGGATGACTTACTATTTATAGCACGTAACCGGGACCTGATTACTTAGATAAAGAAGGAACTTGATAAGAGGTTCAACTTTAAATATATAGGAGACCTGAAAGACTATTTAAGAATAAATGTTGTTAGAAATCTAGATAACTGTTCTATTTAGGTCAACTAAATAAAATATATCAACTAATTATTGAAATAGCTAGGCATAGAAAAATGTTCGCCAGTAAAATCGCCTATAGAATAAGTAAATATCGCTGTTACCCCTGACGGTTATATAGCCTCCTTATCTGAAAGGGAGGCTTATTAGTCCCTTATAGGAGCACTTAATTAGCTAAGTATTATAACTAGGCTAGATATTATATACGCTGTTAGCAACCTAAGTCGTTTACTTAATAACCCTACTCCGTAATATATAAATGCGGCGAAAAGGGTACTACGTTATCTATTAGGAATAGTCGACGACGGTCTTATCTATTAACTAGGTAAAAATGATAGCCTAGAGGGTTTTACCGACGCGTTATACTGTGACGACTATAAGACGTCTCGTTCTACTAGGGCGTACGTCTATAAACTATTTAATAGCCCTATCGCCTGGCAATCCAAATTGCAAAAGCTGGTAGCGACATCTATATACGAGTCTGAATACATTGCTATAGTAGAGGCATATAAAGAAGCTCTGTATCTAGGCCCTATGCTCGAAGAGCTAGGGTATAATAAGGGAGTAGTACCAGTGCTCCTAAGTATCGATAACTAGGTAGCTATAAAATTGGCTACTAACCCGATTAATTATACTGCTATAAAATATATCCGAATGAGATATTATTTAATACGTCAACTCGTTTCTAAAACTAAAGAAATCCGTCTCTAATAGGTTAATACTAAAGGCTAATGTGCCGATCTACTAATAAAACCTATCGGCCCTATTAACTTCGGCCTAGCTAGATAATAATTAGGACTAGCTCCGAGCGAAGTATAAGGGCATTCAGATATAGTAGTTAGCGACAGGGAGCCTACCTCGTTACTACCGATATAAAAGGGAGTGTTGGAATTCAGACCGGGTTAACCTCGGTAGTTACTAATCAGGACTAGTTAGGGGGCCTTGGTAGACTAATAGAGATTTCTCGTAATGGTTATTCCATTCTATATAGCTATATCCATCCATTAGTTATTATAATACTATTATACTACACCTAAATCACGTGTAGATGACTTATTAATATTATACATTTCAATATAGTATATACTAGCTTCTACTAGCTTATCTAGTAATAGCCTTGACCGTAGTTACCTTTATATGCCACATAATATATATAGAGTTGACGGAGTATATCCGTATCTAATAAGCGTACCTCGTATTACCTTAGTATCTTCTCTAAGCCTTCGTAAATGCTATCCTTGTAACGGATATTCCTAAAAGATTCTTGTCTATTCCTACTCTGACCCGTCTCTATAACGTATTCCCTAGCGGCGTACGTGCGATCTAGATGAACCGAGACCTGTCCGAACTATCGAAAAAGGTTCTGGACCGGAGGAGAATAGTCTATATACTAGAGGCTGCGGAAACGAAGCTTATAAGATTAGCGATAAAATCCTCAGGCGATCGAAAAGGCTATGGCCTTATAAAAGCCGTTATAGGCGATTTAAGCCGCGCCTATTATCGAAGTAAAGAACCTCTTTAGAAATAATATTTAGGTAAGAAGGACCGCGATTATATACGTCTCCTAATTCTTAACCTTAGCTAGATACTATTAATGCCTTTCGTAGGAAGAAAAGTTAATACTATATATTACTATTAGTTGGAGATAGCTCGCTTGAATAACGAGATTTATCGGGACTAGTAAGAGCCTGAGAAGTACCTACTATTACCCTCAGCCTTTATATAATTCGATACCTAAGAGGCTACGTATATAGCTTGCCAGTCTCTTATTTAGTATACGCCCTTGTATTTTCAGTCTTAATATCTCGAAGCTTCGCCAGTAGATATCAAATGGGAAAACCTGTCAACGAAGTGGTAGGCCCGGTACGTACGGATAGTACTAGTAATTATCTCTATCGCCTCACTTATTCTAGTATAGTCTATTCCTGTCGCCTTTACTAGTATCGTATCTTAGATTACTTACCTTACGGCTTTATGGCCCTGGCTGTAATAGATCGACGTACTCCCGGCGTGGCTGCTTAGCTGTATTCAGGGTCTTTTAACGCAAGTAATTCTAACTATACTTACCACGTTGCTGCTATACGTACTGCGTATTATTACAGAACGTCAGGGTCTATTAACGGAGGTAGCCGTCGAGCTTTCTCTCTAGAAGTCCATTTTACCTTTCTATCCGTACAAGTCTTCTTGACGATCTCTCTCTCTTCAAGTGTTACGGCTATTACTTAAGAAATACTTTACGGCCTTAATTCTATACTAGTAGTACTAGCTATAAACCTTCTAAACGTAAGCAATTACTTCTTTTCTTATCTACTATTACAATGCTTCTTAGTAAGCGCAAGTTCACTTCTATAAGTAGGACAACTAATATATTAGTATACTTTCGCCTAAATCGGGAATATTACGCCGAGATAGAAATAGGAGAAGTAGACTAGTTTGCCTTAGATGTAGTAGGGCACCCTTTCCCTAATCTATACTAATCTAGCTTATATTAGTAAGTCGCCTTATTATATATATATTTAATTCTAATATTATACTAGGGCTTATCTACTCGGTTATCGCTCTATTAATTCTCTTATTTAGTTCTATTACCTTTAGTCTTCTTTAGGTGGTATTCCGCTATAACCTGCTCTATATTACAGTTTCCCGACTAAATACAAGAGGTTTACTATATCTAACGGCCCTAAATCAGCTACTTACGGGTGTCTACGTAATAGAGCTCTATATAATAGGTCTCTTCTTCTTAGTTTATAATAATTATAATAGAGCGACCTGCGTCGGCTAAGCTATAATCATGATTATTATTATAGTAATAACTTTGGCTTTTAATTTCTCTTAAATAATGTAATCGATCCGCTTCTTCGATTTATGCCCCAGACCGAAATGATAGAAGAGGAGAAAGAAGCGAAGTATTACGGAACGGAAGAGACCATTTATCTTCGGATAATAGCACGGCAATATTTCAAGCGACTTATTCCGACTAGAAACCTAATTTCTATATACGAAATCTTTACTAATACGCACTATAATATAAAGGACTCTATAGTAAATAAACGGCTTTCACTAGCATTTTAATATAAATCTCTTTACATCTAAAGGCCCGTAATATGGATTCCAGACGATCGTCTAAGGATTAGTGATGATAAGATATCGCGCATTAGTAATAATACAGCAATGTGAGTGTCAGTAATAAGCGTGCAGGTCTGGACGGAAAAGGAAGGGTAACCATTACGCAAGGTACTAGTGACCTTTCAGAACTCTAATCGATGAAGCTTTGAATCGCGCTCTTTAAAGCCTAGCAGATAATTCCTTAGTTATATAGGTCTCTTTACGTATTATACGAGTTAGCTTGGGAATAGTTTAAGACTAGATTGCCTACTGAATTTATATCTTTTAGTATCTAAGCCTATATATATTACAGTCTATAGAATAGTGCCTTTAGTAGTAGGGGAATTCTAGGGAGTACTTATAAGGGGAGTACTCGCTAGTAACAGGGGTCACGTTTCGCATGCAGGGATTTTCGCTTCGCAGGGACGTCTCTTACTTTGATACTATGAGCTCCCCTTGTATTCTCTACGATCGATCTTTCGGTAGTGATAAAAGGTGGCGATGGTCTTGAAAAATGTCACGTCGTTGTATTATATTTGTAGGTAGCAACTATAACCTAAGGTTGCGAGGTATAAAGAGTGATATATTTCTCATGATCTATCTTCTGGAGCCGCCCGAACCACGTAAAAACATCGTGAATATCGAGTTTGACCTGGCCCTGCCTTAGTTGATTCCGCTGTCACCAAACTTAACGATCTCGCGAACAAGACGATAGCATATCTCGTCTGAAAATTCTACATCCTCGCGGCCTACTCGTTACTCGACGCAGTACCATTCTGTCCCGTAGCAGGTTTGGGCTGCTTCGGCTCTTTCATCTCCCAATCTGTCTAGACTCTCCACTCCCTCGCCAGCTCGCGACGTCCCACCCGTGTGTGTGTCCGTACATCCGCACGATGCACAGCTGTCTCGTACAGATGCAGCCAGAAGTTGGACTTGCAGGACCAGGCGATCCAGTACTTGGGGCACGCGGGGTCCTTGCAATACCATGCCCACCGACGGGCGCCGCACAGGTCAGCATTTTCCGCGTCTGTATCGCTGTTCGTCAGGTAGTCGAAGGGAGTAGATAAGTCGGTAGGGGGGACGTCGATGTCAGTGGTATCGAGTAGCTCCGTCGTGAGCATCGCTTGGTAATTTTGGTCGGACGTGTTAGGTATGGTGCTCGATGGAGCCGGCATTGTGGATTCTGAAATTCAGAAAATAGTTAGGAATGAGTATGGACGAGCTGCGTTAATAAGGTGTAGCACAGTTCTGAATAGCCACAGCCTTTGCTAAATGATGACATCACATTAATTTATTCAACATGCATAGTCCGCTAACCCCGCTCTACATATCGTCGAATCCTACTCACTTCTGGAGACCCTTGGGCAGTACTCCCCCATCGAGTACTCCCCAATGTTTCCATCCTCCCTTTTCGGAGACCCCTAGGGAGTACTACCCCAGCGAGTGCTCCCTCAGCGAGTACTCCCCAATGTTTCCATCCTCCCTTTTCGGAGACCCCTGGGGAGTACTACCCCAGCGAGTGCTTCCTTATTGTAGGGTGTTGGGCCGGGCGGAGACAATGAGGATTGATCAGCCGGTGCGCGCTTCTTTGAAGCTTGATTGTCTGGCGACGTTACCGAGCTATTTTGCAAGGAATCTCCGGCAACAGTCGGCGAAAAGTCTCAGAGCTGAGTGATAGGTCTCTCGTGTTTAGGCATTGCTTGAAAACTTGAAATCAGTTGTAGGGAGAATATTATAAGGAAATCATAAAATACCGTAATCTCCTGAACTCAATTTTCTGGGGCTCCCACAGCTAAGAGTGGACTAAGGAGCAGCCAAAATTAAATTGAAAAAGCCAGCCAAAACCATGTTCAAAAGCAGTCAATATTGGACCTCGCCTTAGTATAACCTAAGGTAATCGTCTATCTAATGATACCTAGCGCTAGTTTTTGATTTTACGAGACCCTGCAAATGGCCACAAGCCTCGTCTCCTCTCGGCTGGCTGATAGTCAAGTTCCATCAGACTTAATCCCTGGTCCAAGTGCGGTTGAATGAGATTTCGCAACTCGTCTCGAACTTGCGCATTTGCGGAAACTGTGATGGTCAACATAAGGCTTTCCCCGAGAGCTCTGTGAATCTACCTGTGACTAAAACATCCCCTCTATCCTTTTCTAGCCACTGCTCCGTTTGCTCCTCCAAAAAAAGCCGAAGATCTATCACGCCATTGTGATAAAGCGCGCGTCGGTGCTTTCCGGCGTATTATGGACTAGGGGCCAGTCTTCCGTCTCTAAAGAACAGCCATACCTGGAGCATCTACCATCACTAGCTTAGCAGAACTCCTCGGGCTCTCCCTGTAGGCAATATACTTACATAATCATGATCCAAGGTATCCTCCTTCAAAGTTCTGTCGAGCAGCTCAATAGCGGGGTGCTCATCCCCTGCTAATGTCAAACATGTTCAGCTACTAGCGAGGCCTCGGATGCTCACCTAGATCATTCAATTGCCATACCAAATGGATGTTACGCGTGCGAACCTCTGATCGATTGAATCCTTGAATTAGCTCTTTCAGGAAGGGCAATTGTGCCGCTATTCCAAATCCGGTGGCTACCATCAAGACTTTTCCGTAATCACCAATGGGTGCGCCTGAGCAGTGTGGCCCACTAAAGAGGGCTATGCGGAGAGCAGAAGGTTCCAGGCTACCCTGAGAACCTCTAGCATCACCAAAAGGTCTCCTATCCGTGTCGTCCGCTTTTGATTGAGATTCACCGCCTTCTTCCATTCCTCTTAAAGAGACATTTCCTTTTTGATATTCCGAGGCGCGGTCGAATAGCATCCGCGTGAAGCCGTCCCTCGGTTCTATCAAGAAATCTAGGCTAGTGTTTTCGCCCTCGCCCCAGGACGCAACGGTGAAGGGGTGGCTCTGCAGGAAGGAACACAGGCTGATGGATGGGATCCAAACATTGACATGTTGTCTGGCTTTGATTTTCCACGGCCGAGGGGGGAATATTGTCATTCTCACCGCGCCATTTTGTCTCGCAATCAATGCTCTGGAGCAGCCACGGTGGACCACGGTGGAGACTGAAGTTTCTGTATAGAATAGCAAAGCACTGCAATATTAGCGTGATTAGAAAGGTGCCGCCGGAAGCAAGTAGATATGCGCGGAGCACCTTTGAACTTGATGGGACATGTCTCCATGAAGCGTAGGCCATGACAAAAGCCAAACCCTGATGACAGCGGAGGAAGAGCTCATATGAAATTCGGCGAAACAAGCGTGAAGAAAGCAGAAGCAACGAGACCATGGAAAGCAAAGCCTAATGCGACGGTCAGCAGGAGTAAAATCCGTTGGGGGCGCAATGACCAACAATCAATCGAAAAACCTGTCCGGACCCACTTGTGCCGAGGCTCGGTTTGACCGCGGCGTTGATGGCGGCATGGAGCACGCCAAAAAGGATAGACATCGTCCCCGTTAACGCATGAAAAAGCCGATACGTCGGCAGCGAGACTCCGAGCAAGGTACAAACAAAGCTCAAGTAGAATCCAAAATAGGTCGGCAACATGTTAATAAGCGACAAGTGTCCCGCCCGCGTAGCCGTGTCGGTTACAGTAGACACCTTGAAGCAAGCACAGAAGACGTTGGCTGCTAAGTAGATCAGCTGGAAGGCCACCTAGGCACGAGTCCAGGGCCCTAAAAGACGATGCCGTCGGAGGACTAAAGGATATAGAAAATGCTTTTGCATTAATGTTAAACGTTTGGAGAAGCGAACTCAGCCGGATCAGATTTTAAACGATAAACAAAAGAGCGATGCAGCCGCCTGCGGCAATAGCGTAGAACTGTGTTACGTCCATCGCTTTCCGAACAGATTTGAATATATTAAAGGGCTGTTTCGACATGTAGCGGCTTCGATTTATCGAAATAGCTACCCTGAAAGAAACATCACGGTTGTGAGAGCTTTTCGACCGCCCAGGGGTCTTTATACCCTGATCTCCAGAGAGCAGCCTCTAATAACGGGGGTGAAGCGGTTTTTGGCTCCCTCGCGGTCCCGGTCGCAACTATAAATAGAGACTCAACTCAATCTAGGATCCGGAAAACAGTTTCGAAAGAAAGCCGCTGAAGGCGAAAGTGACGGAGGCTTAGATAAGGGTGGACTGCGAGCACAGATTGAGAGCACGAAGTATACGGGGAAGGTGGGGTCGCGGTAGGGGAGACCTCGCGGCTGGTCCTCGATGTAGCCATATCTTGATGCCTCTAAATCCAAAATGGCCGCCTATATATAACAGAATCTCTGACGGGGCGGCGTGAGTCCTCGAGGTATTTTCTTGCCACGATGGAAAATCTGTCAGCTAAAGACTTGCAGATATTCCGAGAGAAGAGTAGAACCTTTTGCGGATCGTTCCGAATACCTCTCGACAAACTTCACCATGAAGATCTTCCCAACAATCCCAGGCAGCTCGAGGTTGCTGAGGGTATTTCGTGCGGAAGACTGCCAGCGCCGAGACCCTGAAAACCACGTGCCCGCCTGCGTCGAATCGTACAACTCAACTGCCAACTCATGGACGACATTCCCTATGCCGACAGAATGAAGGCCGCTCCAAAGCTGACTTCGGATCACGATGACTGCGGATCGGATATTTCCGATCGGTGCGGTAGGCCGCATGAGCATTCTTTTCGAGCAGATCTTGGAAAGTCTCTTTCTCGGGTTCATCTATTCGACTCCTTATAGCACTACTCCCCAGCGCTATCTGACATCTTTTGCCATAAAAAGAGACTTCTTTCACAGTTTCTTTGGCTCTGAAGAAGACGATTTGGATCGGCAATCGCATTGCGAAAATGCTCGGGATGATATCGCCAAGACTGAGGATGACGACGAGGTGCTCGGCGACGCGGATGAAACCACCCGGAATGAGGATACAGAGGCCGGGACGGTCGGCCTCGGTAGGGCAGAAGCCCAATCGCCGGGCCAGCGCCTTCTGACATCAGGGAGTCTGTCGGACACAAGGAAAGAGGATGAGGGTGACGAGGAGGTGCTGGGCGATGCAGATGACATTTCCCGGAATGAGGATACAGATGCCGGGACGGTCAGCCTCGACAGTCCAGAAGCCCAATCAACGGGCCAACGCCTTTTGACATCAGGAAATCTGTCAGACACAAAGAAAAAGGACGGAGGTGAGCTCCATCCCTCTGGATCTCGGCCTCCCATGTACGAATTTGGCCAGCAGAACCACGACGGTGCTGTCTCTTTGGCGGAGGCGTCACGACTGCTTTTCAAATCCCGGATAGGAAGAAAAGCGTTGTTCACAGTGCTCTCACCCATAGCCGGCAACCGCTTTCGTAAGCGTCAGGCCGACTCGCTCCAGGATCGTATCTGCTGCATGAAGACGCAGCGAAATGTGGAACCATTGATCCGCTGGCGTATTCTCGCGCACACGTGCACAAGCGTCGCGGGACCACATGATCTGCTTCCGGCGAGATGCATGCTTTAGTCCGGACAAACCTTTTGTAGTGCGTTCGCCAACACTATGTCTTCTAGGTCGAATGTTCTTGCTTCGATCGCACAGATTTCACAGTTTAGATGGATTCACTACAGAATGTCTCTAGACCTGGTCAGTGGCATGCGATACCTGTCCCCTGCTTTGCCAGAAACTCACATAGCACGGACGATGGCGGCCCGTCAGTGGTCATAGACATCTCCGACGATGATTTCGATCCCACATCATCCTCGTCGGCCCAACCTCGTTATGAACGAATCAAAGTAGATGCTCAACGACATAGGGAGGCCTTCGACCCACGAAATTTGGTCGTCGGTGGGGAACCACAAGGTCACGTCGCTAAGCTACCAACAAGGCTCAAGACTGACGCCGTATTAGGCCATCAGTTGTCGAAGGACGAGCTAGATCAATTTCTGGCAGTCTATGAATGGTACGCTCTTATCCTCCCTTGTGATCAAAGCTGATGCAGCGAGCGTAAACAGTCACAAGCGAACAATGTGGACTCTAGTCGCGATAAATTGTGATATGACCTGGGAGAAGGCAGAGGACACATATCGGAGTATCATCCTAACGGAGAAGATTGAAACAACCCAAGCTCCTCGATGGATGCCTGTATTGGACCGTGAAGTCCAAGCAATTGGTATCGAACAGCTACCGATGTCTCAAGGTCAACTCGTACATACTTCCCTTCCAGCGCCTTCGCATCGATATCATATGAACACCAACTCTGTGTTAGCGAATCCATGGAACCATATAACCCCCAAGGATCCACCACCAATTCGCAGACCACCGCCTCCGCCACCATGTTCTGTGATCCAACTTCCAAGATTACCTTCTATGGATGCCGCAAATTTCCGAACATCAGGAAATTCCGTGACGACTGGGACGCTGCCCACGCCACTGATTATTCAGAATTCTAGATACGACTTCGGACTTGGATATGCTGCAAGATTAAAAAGCCCACCTAAACTAGACCCGAAGACGCTATAAAGACTACCAGCAAGGATAAATAGACATGGAGGGTCGCAAAGTCCAAAATCCCAATTCATCTACACCTCTCAATCGGTCGCCATGAATGCATTATATTTTAGTGACATCCCTCTCGCCAGTGCCATTCAAGGACAATCCCCAATACTTTTCAAGTCTCCCCTCGGCAGCCGCCAACTTCTCCGAAAGTTCCTTCAATGCGCCTTGTAGACCTTGGTATGCCATTAAAGCCTGGGTGTGAAACGATAGCATGGCGTTTCTTGACTCTTGGTAGAATATAATCTCGCGGATGAGGTTGTCACGTTCTATCGTCGTCGATGTGTAGAATTAAGTTTTGGTTTGTTGAAGTCGGTAAGGTTGCAATTCGATTCGGGAAGAGGTGCCACCAGCGTTGGCAATGCGAGCGTCTAGCTTCGTGATTTCGGGCGGTTCCCCCGTGACTGTGAAGTACTTTTGATCCATGTCTTCCTCATGACTTCTCGAGGTAGTGGGTGGCTATGAGTAACTTTTCTAAGCGCCGGTGTCAGTAATCGAGGGGCCAAAGATAGTGTTCCGATAATAGTCCGCCTAAATATAGGTGCTCCAAAAGTACCATAAGGAGGCCCTCGCCATTCTGTAAGGTGCACGACTTGTGGTTGCAATGGCGACACCAAGTAGACGTGATACCGTATGGCCAGGTAGCTTAGGCGGCATCAGTCTTGGTAAAGGCAATTCTCGAAGCGATGACGAAAATTCTTCACGCCTTTCAGCCTCTCAGATACCTCCAGTCCCCGAAGCATTACCAAACAATCGACGAGCACGTCCGCCAGGTGTTGGTTTTGGTCTCACGGTAAACACGAGTTCCCAGCAATTCACACATGGGGCGCGTAGACTACGCCTAGATATATCAACCCGTCCACAATTCAACCCAGATCCACAGCAACTTCCGAATAGTAAGATCCTGCCACAAACAGACCCTACAAACTCCATCAGTCTTCAAGGCGATCCGTGGAAGCGATATTAGCGTATATTAACTGAAGAAAACAATGGTCCAGTCACGATTACGTATCACCAAGTGGACGATTTCCCAATTGTCGCCATCAGACGATACGCACGCAAAGATGAGGAAAGTATCAAGTACATCATTCGTTCTTCCCATGAGAACATTGTGAGTTTGCAAGAATGCTTCGTCAGTACAGATTGCTTGTACTTCGTCTACGAATATATAGAGATTTCTCTAGCAGAGATTCAGGCCACGCCGTGCGGTGCGTTGGAGGCATATCACACTGCAGTAATATGCCAAAAGGTAAAGCACTTCCTATGGTCTGCGCTCCCTGGTGAAGCTAAAATTACACATGTTAGGTGGTACACGGCATTCAGTACATCCACCACGAGCTCAAAATCTTGCACGGCTCAATCAATACATGCAGCGTCATGGGAGACAGGACAGTATGTGTCAAGATAGGTACGCAGGACTGGGGAAGGCCCATGTATCTGCTAACCTATTTCTCAGCGAACATTGGCCAAAGCATGCTAAGCAATGTCGCTTCGTCAGGCAATGAACAGCAGGATTGTCGGGCATTGGGTCTGCTCATGATTCGACTCATGGAGCAAGGTGCCAGAGTTGGAGCCGGTGCCAGTTCTGGAGCTGGTAACTTCTTCCGGTACAAGTGGGCTTCATCTGGGCATTCAGATCGAGTGTTGGATCTGCTATCTCAATTTGCCTGCGTTATGGTCCGCATATCTTTTCTGCGTATGTGAAGCGCTAGCCAAATGGCCACACTTCGATCGAATAACTTACATCGTGCGATTTATAGGAAGAAGTGCCGCCGGCAGTTGTCCGGGCACATCTCTACGATTTCGCTATTCGGCGGAGATTATTAACTGCTCATGAACTCTTGAATTAACCAGGCTGGGAGTCTCCACCGAGCCAGCAGAAATAGCTGACCACAAGTACTGATGATCAGTATACTTGGCAGATATTTCCAGAGAAACAGTAACTCTTTACGGAACACTTAATCAAGCATTTCATCCGGGCTTACAGAGAATTGTGTCGAGAAGTTGGTATGTCATCTGAAGCTGCCCTGGCACCTGAATCAAGCAACGCTGCCAAGGGGGAACTGCTCAAGGAAAGACGGGGAGCTATAACAAATGTACTTTCCATTGCCCAGCCTTGACTGATGGACTAAGCAGAATTTCTCTAGTCCCGAAAGCTGCTTTAGCACAGTGATCGAACAATGAAAATTGAATAAGCTCGAACTGATCGCTGAGCTGATCAAGTCAAATGATCCTTGCAGTAAAGACGACAAAGTTACAGGCACTAGTCAAAGAAGAAGCGGATCGATTGGAAATTGACCATATAAGCAGCTGAGATGGGCAAGCAATCATTATAGCAAGAAATACAAAGCCTGACAGATGTAGTAGAATTCCTGAGAAATACAACAGTGAGATCTGTCGATGACTTCCTAAACAGGCTCAAGCTTGATCTGAATCTTCCTACCGGTCGATAAATTTGTCCGAGAGCTTCACATTGTTTTGCAAGCGATGCTGGCAGAGGTATGAAAAGGCGAAAGGAAGAAGAAGGAGATGAGGAAGGCGTCAAACCGCGCGTATTGAATCGAGCTAAGTAGAATCCTAATAACAAACCGCCATGTCATTCCCAACCATCTTTGCCTCCGTCTCAATTCCCTTAGCAGCCTAAACGTCACATGCTAGTTCCGAATATAAGCAATGGATCCCCTTCTCCATCCGCACAGCCGGCGCCAGAGCGAAGCGTCGTCTTCCACTTATGCCCATGCTTTCGCCTTTTCTGCATCTGCTAAACCGTTTCTATCTGCCTCCAAATCACCTGGATGCTTACACTCGGAACATCGCGTATGAAAGCAGTCAGCGCATAAGCCCTCGGTATCAGTCGCAGCAAAGGATCGACACCGACAACACCGAATTAAGTTGCGATCTATTGCGTCGCTCAAGGTCTGCGTCTCAAGTGCTTCCATCTTGTATCTCTGTTCTGTTTTAAGTTCACTGAATTTCTCGCGAACCCAATCTATCCCTGCTTCGATATCCCAAATATCAGAATTGTCGATCTCGATGGAGGGTTAAGCGGATAACGGGGCTGACGAGTAGGCAGCTAGGGAAGTTATCGACGCTGAGTTATTCTAAGGCTCTCTCATCCCATTATCTGTATGTCGATAAGAAACGGAGTGCGTAGAGTGCTATTGGGATCCAAGTACGTTCTTCTTCCGAGCTTCTTCGCTTTCCCTCATTACTCCTGTACTCCGTCGTTTGCGGGTTTGCTTTGGGGGGACTTGGAGTTCAGACATTTCCACTGGGAACTTGCAAATGTTAGTATTCTCTCCGAAGTATCCAGTTCCCGTACGCACTCTGAAATGACTGTTATTTTGTGAACATGGAGCATGAAAGAGAAGGGCAGTTTACGCTGTAGCGGAAATGAACGAACGGCAAGAAGCTGTTGAAAGAGTGACAAAAGGTTTCCTCGTCGAGGGCCCCATGGATAAAGAGAAACAACGGTGATGGATTGGGACTTGGGCGCTTTTGAATCTCGAAAGAAACCGTCAGTAGGGACGTCTGGGCCCACCAAGCTCCGTTCCCCGACTTGAACTCAATCAAGTCCAAGGACGCCCGTCCTCAAAAAGGATCAAGCGTGGCCGGCGACGATTTCATTGGTACAAAGATCAATTCACGAATTACAGCTCGAGACATCACTCATGGTTTCACTTCGGTTAGACGATGGACATTGAGCTAAGGACGCCAGAAGCGATTAAATTGCTAAGCACGCTCGCGGCGAACCTGCGTGTGGGGATATTGATACTTCCGTGCACGCTCAGTACGCCGACGAACATGCCGACTATAGAGGATTTCTTCGAAGAAGACAAATAAATGACGGGTATGATTGCTCGCCCAAGCACTTGATGATCTATGTGCTATGTGTGCATACTATATGTACATCATAATTCAAACAAAATGCCGTTGTGGATTGCACTGCATTTAGTGCGGTGCTGCCGCATGAATGGCTTTGAAAAGCACTTGTGGTCGCGTCTTCTGTTGTAGCACCTGCATCATGCACTCAAGAGGGAACATGGGCGGCGACCGTATGCGGAGGTAGCTCTTGTGGCACGTACGCACCGGTGCGTCTCCGAGTGTTTCTGCCTCCGTTTTGAGCAGACGTTTCAGTGTCTAGAGTTTGCGGTCCACCAAGCAAAGCATGTCTTCTCCGCCTTGGCGATAGGGGCCGAGGTGGTATAGGGATGCGGTTTCGCAGGACCACATCCTGCAGGAAGTCTCGCTCCTGCTGATAGTATACTTTCTCCTCGGTCATTTCCCGTACTTGTGCTTCTAAATTTGAAATGTTGTTTGAGGTCTCTTGCTCCTTCTCTTTGCGTCGCTGTCGGAAGCGGTGGGAGGCAGTGGCATTGCGCTTGCGTTTTTCGTCAGCGACTTTAGACGCAGCTTGGACGTTAAGAGGCACCTGAATGGGACCTTGTTCCGTTTCGAGTATCGTCATTTGGTATTGGCTCTGGCCCAAAATCTCTGATGTTGGCGCGTCGAAGGCTTCCTTGTTGAATGCTAGTAGCGGCATCGTGGAAGTGGGACCAGTTGAGGTGAAGGGTGTAGAAAAGTAGGACTGAGGCTCACCGGTAGAGGCAAGCTGAGGGAGGGCCGAAGATGGGCTGGAGTTCCGTGACGCAGGATTTCCCGTTCGACCGAACTGAGTTGGCATGGGAGGAGATGATCGAGGCGGAGGAACTGGAGGTGGATGCGCAGCACGAAGCATACTCGGATCCGTCATAATCTCTGAGGGCAGCAGCGGACCCGGTCTTATTGACGCAGACGCCTGGTCTCGGGGAAGTATGGCGGGTAGTTGCTGCGCGCCGATGGTTGCGGTTGGCGGACCAGTCGCGATGAGATATGGCTCATGACTTGAAGGCGACCTAGGTGTCGTAGACCACGATAGTGGATGAGGGTATTTATTCATCAAAGAGGGTGTAATAGATGGCAGAGTAATATCTCCTGCGGGACGTTTCCTTATGGCAGTTGGAGGTGGCGTTGCAGGCCGGGACGTTGCTGCTATTGGCGGAGTCCCTGGGGAATCCGTGCCGTCGCCATCGTGTTGACGACCGCCTGCACTGGTGGTGTCCCTAGCTGTAGGATTGAGGAGATACTCGACTCCATTGGGCCTTGAGAGACATTGCTTTGGTGGTGTAGATGATGACAGAGGCGTCGGCCGTATAGAAACATTGTGCGCGGAGGGAGCTTGTTGATGTACACCTCGGGGAGCCGCTGATGGGTTGCCTGGCTGGATCGTCGGTAAGTTTCTGGATGGAATAGGTGAGGCTTCTGAGGCTTTCTGATCTAGTGGTGAAGACTGGGACGATGGTCTTTTCTTGGTGGGCTTGTGCGCCGTAGAGGTTTCATCTTTTGATTGATGATTGGTCCGCCCTTCGTACAATCCATGGTGGAGGTCTAGCTTTGAGCGAAAGGGTGATTCGTGACTCCACCTTTGCTGTTGAATATCCATGTGTGACAAAACAACCTAGGAATCAAATCCCGCGGATGTACCTCCAATGCAGAAGACGAAGTGCTGCAACAGGGGGGTCAGGTGTGTGAGCTGTTGATGGGACTCATTCCATAACCAGATAGGAAGGCAATGCAAGTGTACAGATGAGACGGCAGGAGACAAAGGCTGAGCGTGGTAAACGAGAGGAGAAAGGCAGAAACGGCAATATGGGAGTAATTCTCCAAGACGAGGCTGCAAGATGAACAGATTCTTTATAATAGCTGTGCAGGAACATGATAGCAGCATTCTCTTGTCTCCTTATCCGTAAGTCGAACTTAGGAGAGGTTAGATATCAGTACGATCAGAGACGAACGGCACTAATCTTCCAAGTGGCGTATTGTCTACGCAGCATTGACTCGAAATCCTATGTTTGTGATCCTGTGTACGACGGGGTTTTATCCCAACGAAGCAAAGGTGACTGGCGAAATAGGAAGATATGGCGCGCTAGATGGATAGATCGAGCGGGGAGGGGGAACCACTATACTCGACATTTTACGTGTTCACGTTGAAGATGCAAGCGATCCTTTACTCGTACCTACGTTCGAAAAGCTAGCCTTACCGCACTAGGCCTGTTGCTGCTAGGGCATTCGGGGCCACCAATAATCCCATTGAGAGAAACTGCAGCAGTGATTGAGAAAAGGGTCTCCTTCCACCAACTAGCTAAACGTGTGATTCGATATCATTTGTCCCGGTGACGGGCCTGCAGCCCTAGCTCCGAAAGAAATACCCTTAACTTCGGTTGTGCCTGCGCTATGTGAGAACTTGGTCCGAGCGCGCTAGTCCATATGTGCGACTACGTTGCAGTCGCAAATTTGGAATAGTGCGCTCGGAAATTCCAGCCTTCGACTTCTGCAGAACATCTGTGCATGCTTCCCACCATCGCCTATCAACGATGGCGGCAGATGACGCCTGGGTGACAGTCAAGAAAAGCCAGTTTGATTGTCTACGCCAGCACTGCGAACACTGTCCTGACTTCCGTGAGCAACTGCAAGATTTATCGGACAGGCGTGCGGCTGTTATTCCCCTCCAGGGTCCATCTGGGGAACCTTCTAAGAAACGAAAAACTCTGCACGAGTCAGGATCTCAAGAAGCGTCGCAGCCATCGCACTCGTCACAGCAGCCCGAACCACAAGGGCCATCGCAACCATCACAGGAGCCTGGATCACAACTTTCATCCCGATCATCAAACATCTCCCAAGGTAAAAAACCTAAAAGACCACGTGTAAAAGGACCACGAAAGAGACCACAACAGAAAGTACGAAAGATTGAGGCTGTGGAGTGGTTTCTACGGAATGCTCCCGAGGCCACTGAGTGGCGTAAGAGACAGACCGAACTGGAACTGAATACTGTAGAGCAGTACGAGCAAACCGTCAGAGCTTTCACCGATCGCACCAATGTCATAGTCAAAAGAGAACCATACCAGAGAGAGGAACATTCAAGACACGAGCTTGTCGACTTGGCGGAAAGATTCGCCTTGCTCACGAAAGCTTCCCTCACGAACGCCAAACGTCAGAGATCGTTCGCCACGTTTCAAGCTCTCATCTTGCTGTCATACTGCGAGGTTCTCAGGAAAAGGGACGTTTCTTACGAAACTGTTGACCGGATAATTGAACATATTGCTGGGGAGCGTGACCGTCGAAGACTACTCAGCAGCGCCCGGTGGATAAATGGCGTTATTGTTGACCTGGTCAGCCATGGTTGGACGATTTATCGGGCCACAGAACTGTTCTTTATTGGTGTGTTCTTTGGACTCCCCACTTGCGAAGTTGAACTCACGTCTTTCTCAGACGCGCTATCACTTACCAACCTGACCCATATCCACAACAACGAAAACTTCCAATCAATCCTCAAACATTTCAAGACAGACGAGTTCATCAAACATGATTACAGCGATTGTCTAAGACCTGAGTACACCATTCCTGGTCTTATTGCATCTCTGCTTGATGCATGCAACATAACAGCCAACAAAATCTCGTATGGGTTCTGGTCCGATAGCAAAGGCAAATGCTGACGAGAAAGTAATAGGATTGATGAAATATGCGCCGCCCTTGGTTACAACTCGGATCGCGTGCCAAAGTCAGTCGAGAGCATATACAAAGTTCAGGCTGCTTGTAAGAGCACCTCCGTCATTCCAGTCAATCCTAATTTCGAGGTCTACGTACCAAATTCTTTCCGAAGCAATGATGGGCCTCTAGCTTCCGGTGAGACCAAGATCAAGCGAACAAAATTGAGAATGTGGCTAAAACCCAGATCTAGCATCCAATCCCGATGCTACGATCAGGGCAGCGGACCCACTCCGTTTGAACATTCAGGAGAGCGGTTATAGAAGCATGTCACCGGAAATTTCAATACCACCTCTACTCTACGCCATGGGTGGTCACGTCCCAAAAGCCGTGCTCGAGCGGGCAGTTTCCCCTCAACAGAGATGGGATAGGCATGGCGTGGAACACGAAACCACACTGCAACACGCTGGTCTCAATGCACATCTCCGAGAACTTCTCTCAGACGAGAAGAAATTGTGGCGAGCTATCGAGCGACTTCTTTCACTTTCGGTAGTTGGCGTGGAAGAATCGGATGGCATGGAAACTTACATATGTGGGTGGGAATCAGCCCAGTTCCCCTACGATTGGAGCAGATCGTATTGGATTCACCAAGCCTTTGAGATCTTTTGCTACGCCTTTCCCCGTAGCCAAACAAAGTATTCGCTGTAAGTTTATCGACAGTTCCTTCACCTGACTACGTCACTGACATCCTGATTTTTAAGAATGGGACCACAGAATAAGAGGCTGCTAACCATCCTGGAGCATCTATTGCGACAATACGCCGAAATGGGGCTGGAGATGCCCTGTGGCAATGACGTTGTCGAAACCTTTCTAGCAGCCTCCAAATGTGGGGCGCTGACAATGAGACAACATTTCCTCTCGATGGCCGCCAAGTCGCTGAGGAAGCCAGGGAACATACACTTACAGGCTGAAATTGTTCACCGAGAAAGTGTGTTGCTGCGCTTAAAAGGGGATATATGCGACTCTCAATGTCGAATACAAGAATTTCTCGGCCATTCAAGCCCTGGCCCGGACCTGAGATCACACTTTGTCTTTGGACTTCTGCATCTCTCACAGGCCACTAATTATGCCTACAACTTCGACTTCTGCCAGGCACACGAGGAAGCACAGAAATGGAAGCCCTTAAGCTTTGCGCAGAGGCATATGGACGTGGTTTGGGACCAAGTATATTTCGCTGGCCGGGCGCTCAGAGGACAAGGCTGCTTCAACGAAGCAAAGCAATGCTTTGAACGTTGTCTTGCGACTGATGGACTCTGTGAATCTAAGCGAATCCTGATAAAGTCCAACCTTGCAGATCTTTACAGCGAACTGGACTATTCGCAACGCAAGAGATCCAACCCAAACGACTCGGAAGAATGCATGGCACCAGAGATTACGTTTCTAGACCACGCCGAGGAGATGGTGAAACCGGAACTTGAGCGCCAAAAAGCGCGTGGCCAACGTTCGAAGGGGTTTCGACGGTTGCTCCTTTCCTTGATCGAGGTCGAAATCAGACGAGATCAGTTCGAAAACGCAGAAATTCTGATCTCAGAAATTCTGGGCATCTACAGCAGGTTGACTGAACCTGATATCATTGACCGACTAGGTCATGTACGTGCGCTCATCGCCTGGGCGCGCATCTCCCCGGTCTCTGAAGCTGAAGAACGCTGGAGCGACGCCTTAAGGTGGAATAGAAAGTACAATCCTCTTGAAGAGGAGGTTTTCACCTGTGGCCTAGTTTATCTGTTCATCTGCTCTATTCGCTTCCAACTGGGGGATTTGGCTGGTAGCAGAGCAGTCTTCAAGCGTGCGATGGAAGTCATAAGTCGTGAAAAGCCGCAGTTCCTAATACCTGGTGTCGGTACATATTTGTTTGATTCTGTGTGGTACAAATATAGTGAGCGGTAGGTTGGGCATTGCCGGGAATTGTATAGAGTTTGAAAGAGCCCAAATGAAATTCAGGGTTTCAAAGTTCCGCCTTCCAGCCCGTTTCATTCGTGTGGCGGGTACCGAGCGTGCCAAGCATACCCGAATGGTTTCAACAATAAGGTGACTAAGCGCGGAGCCCCCCATCCCGATCTCAGGAACGAACAAAGACAAGCATTGCGTGAGGCTCCATATCTTCAACACAACCCTTAATTGAGACGTGAGTCCTTAAGCTTTTTATTTCTAGGACGCTGCTCATAAGCAATGGCCTATTTAGGACCCTTCAACTCCTTGATGAGATCTTCGACAGCATCAGTAAAATCCGTCGCATTCTCCGCCCAACCTAATATACTACATGTTGAGCCTAGAAGACGCACACGAAGTAGGCGGTTGAACATGGAGAAGCAAGTGTTTGAAAAGTATGATGGAAGCCTGGTCACTGAGAGCATGCTTCAGGAAGCCTCACAGCTCTTCAGTGACCACTATGGCGTTTGGGGTGAACACGCTGCACAAGTCGTAGGAGAGTTCGTAAAGGCTGGTAAGTTGGCTCTCAACGATTTTGTTTGCTTGCTGAGAAACACCAGGTAGTCAGGTACGACTCGGTAAGGGAAGACTTCGAGCGGAATACCTGCCCGATGGCAGCACATGCTCATACGTGAGGGTCACCGTGGACGGCAGCCTTGCCGGTAATGCATTCGCCTGCCGCTGGGTGTACGATAATAAAACTGTATGTTGGGTGACTCAGCTCGTGGTGCATCAAGATTATCGAGAGCGAGGACTTGCAATAGGCCTCTTGAATCAACTCAGGCATTATGACGATGACATCTACGGCCTTATGAGCTCTCATCCAGCTGCGTGCTTAGCGGCTGCTAAAGCATTTGGAAGTAAGCGCATATTCATGTTCGTTGTGAATCTAATGCTGAATATGATAGGCTCCATCAACACAGTCCGACTTGACTTTATCAAGGAGCATGCGGAAGAGATCATGAAAGCGTCCCCAATACGCTATGTCAAAGATGTTAAACTCCGCGGTAGTGTCTTTAACCCTGAGGATGCCAGCGGGCTTGTGTCAAGTGTTGATACTGGCTTTTGGGTCGACCATACCGAACCACTTGAAGCTCTGGAATGGGCGCGAGACACAGTAGACTGGCCTCTCGGTGAATTGCATGATGGCCATGAGTTCCTTCTTGTTCTTGAAGTCAGACGCCGTACCCGATCTAGATCTCGGTCCACATCTAGGCCCAAAGCCGCGTCGTAGTACCTGGTTGATAGTGTCTTCCTTTTCTGTTGAATCGATAAAGGGAAGGATAGGTCCTTAGTGGGTTGCTTAAGAGTCAATGATATCAAGAATTACGGTCGGCTGATTTACAATGGTCGCTTGTAATTGCTCATCGAGTTTCCTCATGGTAGATACACATTCTGAGTTGTCGCACTGTGTTGATCAAAACGACTTTACATCTGGGACGAAGTTATGTAGTCGGCCCGTCTGTTGAATAAATGTCGGAGGTGCTTCGCTCAAAACATCTCGTTGAATGTGGCTCTCGCAATAGTCCTCGTTAACAAACATGGTTGAAAACTCCCGTATGTGGCCTGGCCGCTATTTCTGAAGTCGGCGGGCCAATGGGAAAAATTCCCTCGCGTTCGGCCGTAATTTCTGCTTTGCTGCACCCCGAGACAGGTTATGCACCCGTTAGAAGCCAACAATTTCAGGTCCCAGCTTTGTCTGCATCCCTCAGGGTCGGGAGCTGGTTCTCTTGGGGGAGATCTCCTGGACCTACTTTGATCTATTTGATCCAATGCACTCCCACTAGAATTCTCCTGGGAGAACTTGCCTAGGAGGGCCAGGAGGAGCAGGACGAGGGGACCATGCGTATTGAAATATATTTTTGTGAAGGATAAGAATGGAATGGGCTGGATTCGCTGACTGCCGCCCTGTTCCCTGGGAGAGATCTCCTGAGTCCATCCTCCCAGGAGCTTTAAATACGGCTTGGCCATCATTGATCCAATACCAGCTCATCCTAGCTACCTCTTAAACCCAGAAGAATTCTCCTAGGACAAACTCCCTAGGAGAGCCCGAATTAGCAGGTAGCGCTACAACCGTGCCAAGTTGAAGCGGGGTGCCAGAATAGGAGCAGGGAGTCAGAATTGGAGTAGGGTGCCAGAATTGGAGGGTTGCAAGAGGTGGAGCAGCAGGACTGGACCAAACGGAGAGAGTGTCAACTAATGAACGAATGCCCTATTAGGGTGTATAAGGAAAGACATTAAGCCTTGTATAACGGTCAATATAATAATACGCTAGGGACAAGAAAATGAAAGCACAATATTTTATCAATTGATCACGAATCCTGAACATGTATAAGCTAAATTACATCTATTAGTCTGAGTCAATTCGCAATTTTCTGCCTTCTCACATGAAATCCTCAAATATAACTAATGACGAGGCTGAAGATAAAGCGATAGAGCTTTATTGATAGACGAAATAGAGACTACAACTCCAGAAAACATAGGCGAAAATGATGGATAATATATATGATGTGGGAAAACATCTCCGCTCCCAGCGCTGTAGACATGAGAAGGAGGATTGAATAGTTTCTTACTCGTCGTGGAGGCGAGGGTCAAGCTTGTCGAATAGGTCAGAACATACCGACGACGCCGGCGTTTCCGCAACACCTGTGCTCTCGTCCGTGGCGGAAGTGGTTGATGGAGATGAATGTTCCGAGCTGATCGAAGGAGGTGTCGACGTTCCAGCGTATTGTTGGCCATACAGCTTCGTCGTCTCATCCACAAACTTATACGTGAATTGGGGCCACGTTTCGAGCTTCACGTCCAGGTCGTGATCCTTGGTCCGTCGAGACCTCTTTCTCCGGTTAGGCTCAAATTCCACTTCGCTGCCTGATCTACGCCTCTTGATGCCTTTGGTGAACTCGATGTAATGAATATCCTGAAGGTGGAATTTCAGCTCCAGGACGGATGGGAAGGCATCGACGTATTTCGGTCGCGGATGTGTGCATTTGGTCGCTTTGCAACCGTCCAGCAGTTTAATATGGCCGTCAAGATGTGCTTTCCATTTTCCTTGGTCGAGAAATTGCTGCATCCGCATGGGAGCTGAAAGCGCCGTGTTTCCCATGCAGAAAGGGCAGTACCTAGGGCAGGCGAGGGTTCCGCCGTAGACAAAGGGATTGCACTGGATGGGAAGTATTTCAGGCCTCCCTAGGTGGATTTCGTAGTGATCGTTCCATTCGTCCTTGCCGACAATCCACTCACTGCAGTCGAAGCATAGCTCGGTAAAGCCATAGCTGGTCACGAGTTTCTTTTTGTAGCAGCTATAGATGTGCCTCCATCTCTCGGCGGCCGGTTTACTGTGGGGAAAGAATCTCGTTAGTCGCTCAACGTATATATAGAGGATATCGAGGGTAAGGAGATCACACACCTATTGAGCTCCAGCTTATGGTCTGCCATCAGGCACGTGCATTTCTCTGGCTCTAAGCCTGGGCGGAAGGGGACTTCAGCGTCCTGTTAATAGAGCGCGATCATATCACGGAGGACGGATCGACCTTCATCGCTACGGATCGGAGCGACGAGGAAGAGATTAGATGCCAGACGGTCCCGTTCGGGTATAAGGCGGCGGACGCGGTGGAATCATATACGGTGGTACCCCATTAAGACGGCGTCGTCTGGGCTGGTAAGGAGTTTACCCGGTTGCTTCTCCTGGTACTTGCGGAGTTCGTTCGAAACCAGCTTTCGTTTTTGCGCCATTAACGTATTACGACTGTCCTTGGCGGCGGAGTTAGTCTTGGCCTTTGGAGCTAAGGCCTCGATCTCGTCTTAAATGGCGGTAAACTCTGGGGTATCCTCCAGCTTATACTATTTTTTGGCTGGCAGCGCCTACTAAAGTTCCGGGTTATGATATAGAGTCATCCCGCGAAAACGATTATTCACGATAGTGCGAAGCTTTCCGTCGAAGTATCCCCCTTAAAGGTCGGTTCCGGCATTATTAGGTTAGTAGGACTCGCTAAAGGTCCGCTTATTTTTATGTCCGCCATGCTTTATGCGCTGAGCGGTCGAATAGAGCTTATCTATACCCGCCGGATTAGCCTAAGAGTTTAGACGTATCGAGAAAAGCGTAAAAATATACCGACAATATATAAGCCCTCTACCCGGAAGTCGTGGATAGTAGGGGGGCGGAGGTATCCCGCGTGGATGCCTAGTTCCCTCAGACGCCTGCTGAAGGTATCGGCCTTTTCCATCTCGCCATTAGAGATGACGTGGAAAAAGGGCTTGCTAAGGACATTTTTGTTTTACTGGAGATGATATATTTCGTCCTCTAGAGGTTTAATAGCCAATAATTCTTCTATAGTATTATAGTCCTGAAAAGCATTATCTGCGATGGCTCTAGCTAGTATTATAAGCATTAGATTATAGAAAAGTAGTCGTGGCTCCAGGCCTTCGTATATTAAATATTCCGGCCTGTATATTAAGTTAAGGGTTAGGAAAGGTATATCGATATAAAGGCCCTGGATGTTTAGGAGGTAAACCTTTTCTCTAGTATCGAGGTCATATTCTTAGCATCTTTTATAACTTGTAGGGCGAATTCGGCTTACCCGTATTTATTTCGAAAGACTCTAAAGGTTATATCCTATCCGGTACGATCTTAGTAAATGGTATCCTCTATATAAGTATCTCTTCCATCTGCGAACTATACTTACACGGTAGTAGAGCCCGCGACTAGAACCGGTACGACAGGTGGACTTGATATACTTACCTACCCTAGCTAAAGTAAATATATAGAGCTGGATCTTCGCTTATATATCTAATCGTACCCGTGGCTTATCGTAGATCTACTAGTCTTTCTCTTAAAGCTGAGTTCCCAGATAAATAAAGTAGTTAGTAGTACTATAGCTCCTAATTCTCTTTCTATAAGTAAGGCTAAGCTCTATTTATAGGGGTTCCTTAATAAACTATATAAGGGTTAGCTTTAATACTTAGAGTATAAGGGACTTATATAGCTAAAGGGTACCGACGTTTATAACGGACTAGGTTATTTCTGGAGGTATAAGGGAAGCGTGCCTCCGCCAGCCGGCCGTGAAGTCTTTCTAGTATTAGAGGACGGTTTTCTTACCAGCTTTGGGATCGCCGTAAATACCATCGATCCCGTACGTAATCGTCCTTATAAAGCCCTTTAAGGACTCTAAGTCGTACGGATCAGCGCCAGGGTAGGTCTACGCGTATCTATTTAGGTGAGGATGGGTATCAGGTAAATAGGCTTCTTTTGAAATTGGGTAAGGGGCTAGGGCGGTAGACCTACCCCTTCCATAGACCCAAGGCACGAGCGTAGTTTTAATCGGTCTTGGATTTAATATGCTTCTTGATTTCAGTACCATTGACGATCTCTATATTGATCTCAGAACCCTTCTCACGAGCTCGCTGGAGAAAATCCTCCGGGGACTTCTTCTTCGGCATTGGAGACGGTGAGAGGAGTAAATCAGACGGACTAAAGAGCGTAAAGCGAAATAAGAGGGAGGAGAAGAGAGAGACAATAGAGAGACTACGCAGGTATCGTGGAGCTATAACTTGCTAAGAGTAAGGCGTATTGCCAGACGATTGGCAAAAGCAATGGGAGTACGGTAGACAGGTAGGGAAGAAGAAACAGAAAGAACGAGGGCAGTAAGCCAGCCTTTATACGAAATAACGGGGGCGAGGGCACGGCGTAGGCTTTATATCCAGTCTTAGAGCCCCAGGGAGCCAGCTTGGGCTCCCCTCCATCTTGCTGGGCTTCGCCGTCTAAAGTTGACAAATTCAAGCTGGTAAGATGCACTAAGAGTCACGAGAATAGGAACTTAAGAGAGCAGGAAGGAGTAGTGGGAGAGCAAAGGTGAGTTGGAGTGAGCAGTAGGTGACGCGAAGGTGCGTGGTGGGTGAGAAGAGCGGCGACAGCTGACTAACCCGACCGGGAGCGAACGCAGGTTTTCGTAGGCCACCCTACCTATAAAGACGTAACAAGGCTAGATTTTACGAACGTTAAAGTAATCTTTCGTAATATTTTGGCACCATGGTCTTCAGTGGCTCATGCTACTTTTCACTGGCCAAGGCTGTGTAGTCGCGCGCTTCAAGTCACAGCCTCCGGTGGTTCTTTTGTTGGCTGCTACTTAAGATCCTCTGTCAGCGTCTTCGGCTTTAGAATCCCCTCCTTTATTATGGCTGACCCTTTTTCTGCTGCCGGTAGCGCTGTTGGTGTTATATCGCTTGGGTTGACCATTTGCCAAAGTCTGATTTCCTATTATGGGTCATGGAAGGCTTACGACGATGAGATAAAAAGTCTCTCCTATAAAGCCGAAGGACTTAAAACCACACTTCAGACCTTGCAGCATCCCCTGAGAAAGCTAGAGTCTGCCAATCCCTCCGAAACTATGGAGGTGCAAAGCCGAGTATTGGCGTGCGAAGAAGTCATACAGAAAATGGGGAAGAGAGTCAGGAAATGCGAAGAAATTCTGCCTTCGTCTGCCTTCGCGCACAAGCTTCAAGTTCTCGGGAAGAAGACACTCTACCCTTTCAAACGGGAGACTCTGATATGATTAAGGGACACCATTGGGGGACTCCAAGCAAACCTGAATACAGCGCTTTTGATGCTACAAATGTGCGTGAGCTTGAGTACTATATGTCGAAGAATTCTTCTAAAATATGTCTAAATAGGGCTGCAATACAATCCCAAACCGAGAAAATTGCGATTCTTGAGTCAGTCTTGATATCCGCTGCAGCTTGCAACAAGGATATTTGCGAGAGGATGACAAATACGGAGGCAAGAACGGCTGTGGTTTTGAAGAGCCCATCGACGATCCAAGACACCACCAATAGAGCAAGTTCGATACTTGCCGGATATGAGCAGCGTTTCCATTAATGGAAAAAGGCTTTGCTTACCGAATGATAGGATTCACTGATGAGGACTCCTAAGCGGCTGCTAGATATCGAGCCAAGTTTGCCTCGTTCGACGTGCAATAAGCGTCAAAGCTTGAAGAGTAATATAAGGTATGAGCCACGAGAGAGAGATCATTTGGCACATACACTTATAAGACGAAGTACCACGAGAACTGTGTTGCTGTATACAGCCACTATACGGCAAAGAGTTCCGCTGGACACGACATAAATATTCCATTTATCGGCTCTCCACTGCTTCTCATCTCAAGACATGTCCGTTTCATCAATTCGCAGAGCGAAAGCAAACCTTAGGAGTCAATTACGCCTTTTGTGCTTATATGCTGAATATATCAATACGAGCGACATTATCAATAGTAACAGGCGCTGGTAGACTATCGATCTCTCCACGACTGAGCTTTCGTAACACGGTGCCCTATGACTCTCCAGCGTTCAAGCTTTTACAGCAAGTTCGAATCTCTGATCACGATCATGTGGATTCAAGTACTATGTCTCGCTTCCTAAAGACCACATTGAGACAACTATACCAGCTTTTCAGCGATAGGAAGGCTTCGCCTCAGGACGAAACTAAATACGGAGAGACGCTACTACACGTGAGTCAGATTTCCAGAAGGTTTGAAATCAATAGTAACTTCTAGCACAGTATGCCTGTAAAAGGATCCATAAAATGGGACTAGACAGCCCGGATATGTTCTCTGCCTACCGTCAATTCATCAACGGTATTATTGACTTTGGTGTTTCTCCGGATCAGGTAACCTTGAGCCTCGAGACGCCTGTAGACATCTTCCTTAGGAACGCATGGTGGCCACATCGTTTCAATGAGGAATCTTGCAGTCGTGTCGCAGACATCAGCATTGATCTTATCGATAACGGCGCGACTTTCTCAGAAGAGGCAATAGATGGCACATGCGCCAGGATTGATGTTGGCGCGATGTGTGGCGTGTCAACGCTGCAGAGTTCGTTGCTGATAATCAAAGAGATCGGGAATCGCGATGGCGGTATGGAAGGTAAAGGATACATTAACATTTACTACAGGAATTATAACAAGCTAAATGGCTTCAGGTTTTTCGATAAGCGAGATTGCGAAAGGAGTGTGCACTCAGTCGGAAAGTCTGCTTCGTAGAGCACTTGCTAATAACCAGACCTACGTCGACTTCCAAGATCGTAAGGGGAGAACGCCCCTTCATTTCGCCGCAAATTGGCCTTATGGGGTCGCAATACTCTTGGGTAGAGGTGCTGATATCCGTAAGACAGATCGCTTTGGCTGGTCGCCTCTCCACTATGCATATTCATTGAAATGCTTGGCGTCGGTTCAATTGATGTTACAGGCAGACAGCGTCCTCTATAACGGCCAGTCCTGCACAATTGCGGTTCTAGAGGACGGCATTGCATCTCGCGATACACAGATTCTTGAAGTCACTATAGCCGCCCTAGTGGAGAGACGTCTACGACTCGAAAGGCTGGCGGAGGCCAAGGCATCTACCGTCGCCTTAGAATTGCGGCACGACAAGATGTTTGACAATCAAGCTTTTGAAACTCAGACTCCATTGGAAAGTAGTGCAATTCCTGCAGATGAAGCATCACCAGTGGCAGCAATCCTCGAGTCAGTCTACCAAGCAAAGAATCTGGACTGCTGGGCAGCGGACAAGCTTTTCTGTGCTGGATTCCGTCACGTAGACAGGGTCGACGAGACTGGTCTGACACCGTTGATGAAACTTCGGATCCAGCTTTTTACGAGTCGGCCTTTCGCTGATGCTCTGAAGCTTGGGATCTGGCTCACATCCCATGGGGCGATCATATGCCGAACCTTACCCACCTCTAGCGCCTCAGTCCGTCACCAGTTGGGTGCAGATTTCGGGTACTATCTGATGGAGGCGATTTGGTTTGGTGGTCCTGTCTCTCATCAAACAATTCGGGCACGTTTTCACAGCACAATTTTCGATCTCGACGACCATTGCCGAGCATTTTTGTTGGACATCCTGACAAGAGACAAGGCAGATAATTGGGTTTGCGCCTGCTCGTATCACGGCTGCCGAGCGCTCATTAAAATGCTCAGAGTCTGTTACAGCTTTGTCGATGGTATAGGGGAAAAGACATTTGGAACCTTCCCAGCAGAAATGGGGAAAATTTGGCTCATTGGAGCTCTTGTCGACTTTGTCATGCCATATTTGAGGGGAGACGACTCACTACTCCGAGAAATTGTTCGTTTTGTGACCTTCGACAGGTTAGACTTAACCCACACTTGCTGTAATACTGACAGCCCCATCGAGGACTGCCTCAAAGTCGCGGAGGTCCAAGAAATCCGGGAAGAAGAACGCCTTATTTCGAATGACTTGGAGGAGCTACTCGCAAGCTTCGAGCCAAATCGTGAGGAATTCGAAGCTTTGTTAGAGTCACTGCTCGGAAAGCACTGGTTAAGCAGGATGGGACACAGCCCGTATGAGAAGAAAATCTCAGCTCATGACTCCGTGCTGCAAGCCAGGAAGCTAGGCGTTATTCTTGAATGGGATCCTGCCTAAAGCTACCATAATTTTCAATGAATCCCGATCCTTCACCTCTTCACAGAAGTTTTGCTCGACGTCATTCTACCGTGATAGTGCGTAAGGCCTCATAAATGACATAGTCGAAGTGATTAAATAGCAAACAATAATTTTGAGCTAGTAAGAAACGAATGGGTGTGTTTTAGATATATCAGTCAAAATGGGCTGCCAGCGCTTATGATCAGTCGATCGATGAATATTATACCTCTTACTCATGCCAATTAGCAGGCGCAAGGCTCGCAGGAGTTACCCTAATTGATCTGCTTTTTCACCAACTTTGGTTTTGTACTCTTGAGATGCTGTGGATTTGAACTTACCGTATAATGAATCGTAAGTTTACTGATCCGATTCTTTCACTAAGATAAGCAATGATAGGAAATTTTTGGCAGAAGCTTAGGCGGATCAATGATCATCTTTTCTTTAAAACGAATGCTTTGGCCCAGAGCAGTCCCACTCCCTACACTAACTAAGTACATGTATCGTCATCGAGTAGTAGGCCTTCCTACGGCGTATTCACAACCAATAACAGGAGTACGATTCCGTATGCTATTGACCCCAGAGGAAAACGTTTCAAAAAACCCCTAGGACGTAGGAACCACTCTAGATATAGAGAACCAGGAGGGAGGTGACTATCGGCATTATACCAGCACTACCCCTATCTCTCCTAGCCAGCAGTGTATGTCAAACACCGCCGGGGCAGTTGGAACCGAGTATTCGAGTCGATTCCAAAAATTGGAATCGAGTATCAACTCGAATATTGACTTAAATCGCCAAGATATATAACTATGCATTACTTTAATGTATTAACACCAAAGTTCTAAGTATTATTCGGATTATTTAGTCTTAGCGATTCCTTGGCGAATTATCTTGGCGAGTCGGGTACTCGACTCGAGTTTCGAAGTACCGACTCGAGGCGGTCAGTCTAGAAAAGAGATAAAAAATGATAAGAGTTATAATAATTAGATAAAGGTTTATCTTATAATAAAAGTTCCTTTTATAGATCTGAGTAGTACACACTTATCGCCTTCTTTCAAGGAATCCAACGGTCCATGGAAGACCCAGCACTTTGGCCTATGGAATCCATGTTATTGGCTGTATCTTTTGCGCCTATGGACCGATTTTGAACATTTTTGGACCGTTGAATTCCTCGAAAGACGGTGATAAATTTGTACTACTCGGATCTATATCATATGTCGTTGGCGTGGATGCGGCGTCGGATTTGTTACGCCAAAATATTGAGTCTTGGCACGCATTCCACGAGCGCCGGGTAGTAGAGGTGAATTTAAGGAAAAATCTGGATTTTTATAGTCATTCTCTTGTCTTATATAATCATATCTTTAACTAAGAGATTTAATAACTCTAAATTAAAAAGAGATAATTTTATTAATCTATATTATATATAGTTATATTATAATCCTAGCTACGTTAATAGCTACCGCCGGCCGCTAGGGCTATAGGATTATTCCGAGGCTAACCCTATTCAGGGTTAGTTTATATTCCCCTGAGCCATATATATAGCCAGCCCTGCCCTCCTAGATACTTTCCTTCCTTAGCATTTATCTACTAGTTAAATGACACCCATATGACTCGCTCTATGCTGGCTCCTAACAGGTGGCGTTTAGGGTGGCTCCGGGGTATACTACCCGAGTCGCCTGTTAATTATTAAATATCAAAACTTTTGATATCTTACTTAGTTAGCAGTCACGTGATTTCCCGACAGCCCTAGGTAGCTTTAATAGCCCCGGGCTAAGGGGGCTATTTAAGATTTTACCGACGTAAGATAGATTTAATAGAATTATCTAATTTCCTTATACTGTAATAATATAAAGGATAAATCTATAAGATAATTAATAGATAAATAATAGTATTAGATAAGATATATAAGATATGCTTTTAAGTTTTCTTTTATAAGATTATAAGGTAGAGTAGAAGAGTTATAAAGGTAAATCCGGCTATCTCTAATAACTACTAATTTTATTTAAGTCCTATAAACCTCTACCTTAAGCCTTAACCCGCCCGCCCTTATAATATATATTTACTTACATTATAAATTACCTTATAATTTTAAATATCTTAATTCTAATTTTTCTACTTCTTTATTTAATCTATTATTTATTTTATAAATAATTTTTTCTCTTTTTTCTCTTTATTATCCTATTCTTCTATTTTACTTAACTTTATATTACTTAGATTAATTAAATATCTTATATCTTTATACCTTAAGTCTTAATTTTATTAACTTATATTTTTATATTCTATTTATCTTTTCATTTAAACTTTTTTCTCTTTTTATTTTATTTTATTTTATTTTATTATCTTATATATTTATTTTATTAAGTTAATATAATTTAAAGGGTTAAGATTAAGATTAATTCTATTTTTATATTAATCTATAATTAATAAAGATAGATTATTTAATAACTTTAACTTTAATAAATTACTCTTTTATACTAGCTTATATTAATAAAACTAAATAATCTTATTACAAATATCTCCCGTACTAAGCGAGCTAATTCACTTCAAGAGAGTTAATAACCTTCCTACCTCAGCCTAGCGTGAATATTAAAATCTAATATCTTTATTAATATCATACGTACTTCCTAGCAACTTGTTAGGAGCTAGCATAGAGCGAGTTATATGGGTGTCATTTAACTAGTAGATAAATGCTAAGGAAGGAAAGTATCTAGGAGGGTAGGGCTGGCTATATATATAGCTCAGGGGAATATAAACTAACCCTAAATAGGGTTAGCCTCGGAACAATCCTATAGCCCTAGCGGCCGGCGGTAGCTATCAACGTAGCTAGGATCGTAACAAGATTAACCTACTCCCTAATAATTTAATAGACTATTTTACAGAAAGAACGGTTACTATATATAATTATATAGGTAAATAGAAATAATATATTAAATATCCCTTAAACTAAGGAACTCTAAAATTTATATTAGTTAGATAGGATATAACTTATATAATTCTTAATAAATAGCCTTTAGATTTTATATCCTATTTTATATTAATAATCTAGGAGTAATTAAATTAAGGAGTTACGCGGATTTTAACTTACTATTATAACTTAATAATACGGCTTTAATAGTATTAGATATTCGCTAGATTTAATACGTACTAAAAGTATATTAGTATATACTTATTCGCTTAGGGATTTAGAATAGCAGCCTAGTCACCGTACTTATAATAACTAATCTAAGGTTATAATAACTTTATAACCCGTATATAGCAGATTCGCTTAGTCTAGTATTAGAAAATATTAGTAAGTAGGTAGATTATTAGTAATAGCTTAGTAGCTTATAATAACTAGGATAGGGTACCGGTATAAGAGCTTTTAAATTAAGCTTTAAAAGAAGATATACTAGATAATAGCTACGTATATAACTGTAATCCCTATTACGAGATTAATATTACTAAATATTTTAGATTTTACACTTCTCTATCGATTATACCTCCGGATATATTAAGTATAACTCCTTAAAGGGAGGCTAATACCGGTGATTCTCTACTTATATAAGTCTAGATAATATATTAAGAGTAGAAGTATTAATTAGAAGTCTTAGGAGTAGAAGTATTAAGAGAGTATAAGTCGGATAAATTTAATAAGATATCTCCGCCTATAATCAAGGAAAAGAGAAAATAAAAATAGGATATATAAATAAGGATAATAATAATTACTAGGTATAATTACGCGTATTTTACATCCTTATATTCTTCTTAATATATACTCTAGACGCCTTCTATATTAATATCTATATATATAATTAAAACCTATAGTAAATATACCTTATATAATACGTAGCAATCTAGGCTACCTTATTATTCGGGATAAAGGCGTAATATATTACTTATACGATTACCTTCCTTAGGCCTATATATACTATATAGTACAGATTCTCGCAACGCCTATATGATATATAAAGACTCTAGCCCTACTAATCCCAACGCTATTTTCAACGGCTCCTCTAAGTTTTACGGGCTTTCACGATTACGGTTTTTAAAGCTCCGAGGTAGTAGATTTACAGGTAAAGGGTACGATTCTTTCTAAGGTTAAGTCAGCGTAAGGTAGATATATCTATTAGGTCTAAGTAATATATACAATCTCTGTGATCGTGGGAGGCCATTGATCGTGGTCGGTTGATCGATACGCGTAATACCTGCCATTTTTGCGGATGATCAGTGCAAGGTCCGCGTGACACAACCGTGCCAGCTGACCTGCTTTCTTCACAAGATTTGATTTCCCTCTAGTGAATTGTTGAGACTCGGCTTTTGCTGCGTAGGGCATGCTATGAAGTTACGTTTGATCTTGCTGGAGAGTTACAGGGTGCAGGGAAGCGGGTCATCATCCAGCAAAAAGGGTGTCAAAAGCAGCATCCGAGCCGTTCCCCCGCTAATATTTTTTAAAATCACCTTGCTTCTAAATCTGAAAGGAGGAGAACTTCCTTGAAGGCTAATTGAAATCGCGTTCAAGAACACCAAGGGCTACCTAGGCGAGAAAGAGACGTCCGTGTTCCTTTTTACGCTCCCTTCGCGGGGACGAACCATTTAGCTAGGCGGCTGATGATTCTTTTAGGTACGAATTGGAATTCCTAATATAGCATACGAACCTTACTTGTTACTTTGTCCTCACGTGAATTTACTTACTTTAATCTTTACCGATCAGGCCTTCGCCGCGCCCGGAATAACTTCCCCCGAACAATTATTCCGCCTCCGGATCCCCTTGGGATACAACACCTTCTCCTCTTCCGCCGGTCTGAACCCACCGTGAACGGGGTTTATATTTTCGACGAAGAGGCTCTACCCAACAGTACTCTCCGCTCGCGGATAGTCACTCTTAGGAGCGTCACCGGTATGGAGCTTCCCACCGGTCCATGTACTTCTCGGCACGGCAGTGGCGAAGCCCTCGACAATAGCAGTAAATAGCCACCGTCGATCTCCCTTTGAGCTTTTACGCTGACCCGTATACAGGCTTTATCAGCGAATCGCAACGGAATCTGACTTTGTAACATCACAGCTCTACCGTGTTCTTAAACAGCTATCTCTCAAGGCATATTACGGGGGATACTGGAGCCGCCTATCGTGGCCTGGAACGGCAAACCGCGTTGATGCGACTCGCCAGTGGGATGAGTCGTACGATTGATCGACGACGGCCTCGCAAGCTCGACGCTGCCCAACGCGCAGAAGTCGATCGCCACCCGGAGGTCAGGCTCCTTCGCCGGAGGCAGAAGACGCTGTTCAATCTTATTAGAAAAAGACACGGATCCATCGCGAGCATGAAGGGGATACTAGTGTACGATCAGACTAAAAAGGGTACCACGCTTATCGCAACGTGAAACGACGACAGGAGGAGGCTCTCTTATAAGGGGTCAAAGCGAGGTTTGGAAGGGAGCAGCCGGTGATTGATATCCAGCGATAGCTGAAAGGACTGCCGTTAGCAGAATTAGAGACGGCAGAGGTAGTGGATTACGTCTTCGTTGAGTGTGTCCGGGTCATTGACGCTCTCTTCACTTTTGTGACTTTATTTCCCGGAGAAGAGTGTAAACGGCGGGTGGAAGCGATCAACGCTTTGATAGCCCTTTGCTGCTTGCAAGAAGGCAAGCGTCTACGCAGCCCGAACCCTTCCGCTTCCGATACTAAATTTGAACAGGATCTGACAAGGTCATTGGTCCTCGACCTGCCGAGTCTTTCCGACTTTATCCCGATCGAATGCGAACCCACTTATTGCATCTTTTGTCTCGGTTGTGAAGCATTGCCCACCGAGACCCGCTTGAAGTCCTTCCATAGCCGCGGCGACCTGAAGAAGCACTTTCATCGCAAACACCTTCGCCATCACCCGGCCGGTCAGCGGATCGCGTGCCCTCATTCGAGGTGCCACGTCGATTTGGGAAGCCCTATACATCTGTAGAACCACGCAGACCTGGTGCATAAGACCCCTACTTGACCGTCGCCCGGTTTGCACGTACGGGTTTGCCGTCTCTGGCTCTTTACTGTACGTTTTCATTGCCCTTCCCATTCGGTCGGTTCGGTCCGGCACCGACCGTTGGCAGAGCTCTGTGACCCTTTGCTATTGATCACATATATCACAGTTTCGTTTCATAATCTCTTCCTGCTTTTGACGAAGAAAATCGTGACCTAGCATCGTACTTCCCTTCGGGTTGTAATTTTAGGTCTGCTTTGGTTAGGTAAAGGGTTTCGTCTCCTTGGAATGGCGGCATTGAGGGTTCACGTGTCACCCGAACCTGCCGAGGGACGATTTGTACGCCTATTGAAAAACTCTTAGTCTCTGTCTTTGCTGCCATCGTTTTCATCACCTCATTTCAATTTCTTGACCTGCTGTCGGCGAGATTAACTCACAATGCACCGTGAACTTGAAACGATCAAAATTTCATACCCTCGCTTCATCTATAAGGGCGGTGACATCGTTGTGTCTCTGCCTGTGTATAAATAATATGCAACAGATACGCCATGGATGATGTGAGACCGACACTTGCGGATCCAATTCCTTATAGATGTTAGGACCCTTTTGGTCTATTCCACTAACATCCATCTGACAGCTCTATTAACTCATTATCTGAAAGACTCATAGACCCAAGCCCCTTGCCCCACCGTGCGAATTGCTTAGAAAGGTCACCTCGAGCGATTTCAAATCCCGTATCTCGACAAGGTCCTGGATTTCCCCGGCTGGCTTCGGCCTGGCTTCGGTCTTCGCTATTAGTGAGTGTCTCGACGATCCCGTCCACCGAGGAGAAGATAAAGACGTCGTGGAGGTAAACTCCTCGATAAGGTTGCTATAAGTCGAACGAGATAGCGACTCGCGCTCCTAAATTAGCGGGGCTAATCAGCCTTACTCGACCTCGGAAAGAGGTATAAGCTAGACTATTTAGCTATTAGCTTGAGCAATCAAACGTGGACTACGTCTAAGGAAATATTTTTCTATAGACGGATGTGATTGGCTCGTGCTCCTAAGCCGATGGCTAAAACATATACTGCAGTTAATTCCATAGATTCTATAGCTAAGCTTATCGACCAAAATTAGGCTTGAAATGCATGGCGATGTCCTCCCATGGTAAGCTATTCTCTAGAGAGTCCAAAGCAGTTAGTCTTCTTCGACTCTAATCGGGAACCCACATTTGCGATATAAGCTAAATTGTCTAACACCCACTTCAAGAAGAGAATAATCATGTAACGTTGCAATTACCTGATTGAACCTTGCACGGCTCTTCATAACTTCGTTCTATAACGCTGGTGCATCGCTGATATCAGTATGAAGACGCTCATACCAAAGATTAATATGCAGTGCGGAAGCCAAAACATTTGGCTAACGAGAACGTTTCATTAGACGAGTTGCTATAAAGCGTTTCCAATTCCCTGTGAAACCTTGGCCGTTCGTGAAGTCAAATCTAAGCACTACCGTGATCTTTACCCAAACGCTTTTGGTATCGATCAACATCTCAGTGACTTGCTGATGGGAGTTTTGCACCGCATGAATAAGAGGCGTTCGACCATCCAAATCTTTGTTGTTGACATCGAGTCGGGGATCTCGCATTAGCAGCGTCATGCAGTCGGTATAACCCAGCAGCATTGTGTCACGAAGTCGATCGATCCAGGTGTTCTTCGCACGGCATCCTGCCAACAGAGCCATCATTCAGCCGGTTTCGATGCTACGTTGGCATATGTGCGTAGCAATTGCAATATAGCCAGCTTATTCTCCTGATTCTCGGGAATTGTATCCTTCAAAATCATTTGCCCATCATGACCACGTGTTAGTGCTGAGAGCGGACTCATTCTGCCAATACAAATCAAGAGGGAGCACATGTCTAAATCTCCAAGCCGCACTGCTATTCGCAGAGGATCTTGCTGCTCGTTCCAGAAACGGCTATTCCTATTGGTACTGCCCTGTAAGAGCAGTATCCTCGCCGACGCATACCGGTCCCGTGGATCTGAAGAGCTCATGATAATCCGCACGAGGGCCGTGTCTCCCTGATCGTCTGTCTGGCGCATGCCTCCCTGGAAATGGGGGACTAAAAGGCGGAACATCGCTGGGTTGCAAAGCCCTGATGCCAGATGCAGAACGTTTTCACCGCACGAATTGCGGTGTTGAAGATGTGCTTCGATGCCCTTCTCCCCCAACAAAAATTCCACCACATCAACGTGGTTTCCCAAAACAGCCTCTCCTATTGATTGATGCACTGGGTTACCAAAGGATGGAGGTTTTTGGTCGCGTCGAACCTCACGCAGTAACTCGGTCCGGAGCTCTGCTTGATGCTGAGCTCTAATCATCAAACGCTGGATTATGGGGATACAGCCCGCGCTGGCAGCCAGACACAGGAGTTCATTGCCCCATTGCTCCTGAACCAATATATTCGACACATATTCGACGAGGTCAAACACCAGGTCCCAAGTATGGCGGTGTTTACCAGAACCTGACCATTGTCTCAAGATGAGCCGAAAAAAGTCAAGATTTTGAAACTGATGACTAAATCTATCCTCCAAGAAGAATATCCTCAGCCTAGATAAGTCACACCACTGGAGAACTTGATCAGCGGCCCCTGTAGCTGGTCGAGGAAGGAACTTGTCCATGTCGAAGTCCGAGTTCTTAAGCATATTATGCAGCATGGCTCCTGAGCCGTAGAGCGCAGTGATGCTAAGTGGATCATACAGACTACTGTCAAACGGAAACCTGGCCTTGATTGCGCAGTCCGGACGACAATTTTGTTTAATCCAATTATAGAGTCGAGTTGAGCCCGCTTGGCATAGACTCTCTATGCTTGCCAGGCCTGGAAGAGGTTCGATTGTTATGGCGCCAAAATGCTCGAGCCAATGGCATGATGCGTAGACGAAGAATTCACCGAAACCACGCTCGGTCGGATCATAGCGGATCATGTTTTCTTCCCAGGCTTCCCACGTGCAATACGGATCATACTCGACCGGCTGCCCGTCGTCATCGAATAGGTCGAATTCTTGGGGCAGTTCTTCGATTGCCACTTGCTCTTCAAGAAATAGGTCAATATTGCCAATCTCATCTAACAGAAGATATCTGATGCAAATGTTCAAGGTACACGCCTCCAAACTCTCGATGCGTTGACCAATACTTGCTTGATCAGTTGCTGTTGAGATAGCTGAGCCTTGCAGACGAGGCCAATTCCAAGTCAATTCTGCTCTGATAAACTCCTTCACAGACTGGTGTATAAGTCGAATTTGACGCTTCCTTACGTCACTGAAATTGATGCGGGTAATGAACGGTTGAATCAGACTCATTACTCTTTGATGGTCTACCAGCTTAGCAAGAGCGGCCACGGTGGTCACCTCCTGCTGAGCCGCAGACAACGCAACGGCCCAGCCAAGTTCTAGTATGCTGAGAGGCCTGCGGGTGGCAGCGAGAAGTTTCAAAGCTATACTGGCAAGCTCTTGATTTCCAGGGTCATTTGAAGTCGATCGTGTCAGTAGAGTGACGTAGAGCTTTGAGAGCTGCCCAGGTAAGGGTATTTCTTCCAGGAAGAGTCGCATAGGACCAAGCGCTCTAATTCCACGGACTTCAATGAGTTCAACCACCATCTTCGTCCATATGGCGCTTCCTTGCGCTAAACGAGTTGTTGTGTCTATGACGAGTGCTCTGACGTCCTTCGACAAATAAAACAGTTGTCTCTCGACTGTTTATCTCACGATAATGCCATCTCTCTTAGCGTCAGGACCCAGATCAATCCTGGCTATTTTATTCAGCTGTTCCAAGATCTCTTCTTGTGGGCGAGAAGATAGTATAATCTTGAGTCTTAGGGTCTTTTGCGATAAAGTCTTTAATAATTTAAGAAGGCTTTTCTGAGATGCTCTATCGCACTCATCCAGGCCATCAATAATAACGAAAAGCGGACGATCGAGTGTTTCTAGCACCTTTTGCAGGAACTCTTCTAGTTTCCTTACATTGGCCGCTGGCTCGAGATTTCCAGAAGCCTGATTCTGCTTATACCATTCGTAGAATGTTTTTTTCAGACCAGAGAGCTGTTCCAGGAGCGCTAGAGTCAGGGCAGAGAATATGTGGATAGCATGGCCAGTCTCGTCATCTTGGCAATAGTAATAGCATATCTTGGGCTGAGGTAGTTGGTGCTCATTCCTTCGACTCAGCTCATCTACAAGAAATGCCATCGCAACGCTTTTCCCACAGCCCATGTCGCCAAGAATCACCAACTGTTGGGAATCGGTGGCGCTATACCAACTGATGAAGTTGGCATCTGTCAGCAAGAATTCGCAAGCCTGATCAGCTCGAAGATCCTGCAAAGACGCATGGTATTGACTCTGCCGACTCATCTTACTACTACCTAGCCACCTCGCAACTAAGACCTGATAAGTATGTATCCACCAGATCTGAGTATATTAGGACTTACTTTCACGATCGTATAGCATAGCTTTAATATCCTCCACAATCTCCCACGTCGCTTTTTGTACAAGTTTTCGAAGAATTTCAGCGTGTCTTAAGAAGTCTTGTACAATGTTTGGAAGACGGTCGTTCTCCAAAATCATTTTTAACACCAATTTTGCTCCTTTCCTGGTGAGAATCTCAAATGCGACTTTGTAGAATTCTAAGATTTTCTGGTAAACAGAAACGAGTGCCTACGGAAAGAGTCAGAAAGACTTCGAAAAGTTCGCTGTAAGTTACCTCGTGTATGTCTTTCTTATTTGCTTTCTGGCCGAGCGTGTCACAATCATCAATGTAGGAAATTTGTTCTAGCATTTCCCCGATTTGCTTCGCAAACTCCACATCAGCAGTTACAAAGCTGATAGCAATCTATGTAATTACGAGTCAGTGAAAGTGATGTACTCATCCTTGCAGAAGTGCAAGGAGTGATAATTTCAAGAAACAAGCTCACTGCTGTCACGCTTCTGACCACACCAAAAACGGTTGTTGCAGTTGGTTCAAGACTGGTCAGTGGACTCGCCAGATCTAACGCCAGCTTGAATCTCTCGAGCGGTACCTGTATGGAGTGCAAATATCTCACACCTCGCAAAAAGGCTGACTCCTGAGTTGCTTCCTTGTCAATCTCCTCGAGTTCTCTAAATAGCTGCGCGACATTTTTGCCCGTGAGAATAGCAACGTCTATGTCTTTCCCAAGATTGTGGACTGCTTCACGATATGCTGCGCTCCAAAGGTCTGAAGAAACAACCACACTACCGGTGTCGTCATGAAGAGTCGACCAATCAGGAAAATTTCGTTCAAAATCGCTTGTCTGAAGAGCACTCTGATGGGTTTGGATTTGAGCTTCATCATCTCTGGTCGTGGTTGACTCTCTAAAGAGATCGCTCACTTGATCCAATGGTAGTGAGCTGGTAGTAGATGTCGCATGCCGGGAAATTGATGCTAGACTGCTTATCTCCTTAGCAATATCTAACTGGTAAGTTATAACACTCACTTTGTCACAAGGCTTAGGTCTGCCTCGGTTATTAGAGGTAATTGAGTACTGACATCGTCCCGAGGATCTCGGGATCTACGCCGAGATCGATTCAGTCGCTTATACAGCCTGTGCCGGAAGCTTTCATTCTGCTTTGGTGAAGAAGCCGTCATAGTGGCACTGGAATTCCCACGTAGTCAATGCTTTGGCAGTCCCATTGGAGGGTGTCACTAAGTGGGCCAGCTTGCGCCTAGATTCGATTGGAAAGAATGTTCACGCGTGCTAAATACGTTATTCACCACAAGAATCGAAGATTTGTTCCATGCTCTATGAAGTGCAGCTTGATGACATCAAGTTGGTTCGACGCTAGTGATCACACCCCGGGCCGCCAAGAACAATACCCCGCACTACCCTCACCCTAATTGGATAAGTCTTCCTCTAGTGGCTACCATCGCATATCTTGAATTCACTCATTATATATATATCCTCTACATCCTACATTTTTCCATCAAGTACGATTCCAGACTCATCGCGATCGGTACGTGGAAGAATGTAACTCATTCTGTGCGAAGACTATCTAACATAGCTTTCATAGTCAGGCGTCCAGAGATATATGCTCACATATGATCCATGACTACTCCTAACAGTGGCTTCTCTCAATACATTTTTGGAAGGGAAGTCGATGCCTAGCAGCGAGCATCCAGATACTGCATCGTTTACCTGCCTTATCGAATCATTTACCTTTCGCAATTCCTGGCCTGGGTAGTGCTTTCAAAATCTGCACTCTGCGTTCGCTACGTCTCGTGAACTGCCTTGCATCTCCGGTTTTACTTGAGTGGCGGAAGTCAATATAGTTTCATTGCACCACAACACGCCTTTCAAAACATCCTGCGTCGCCATCATCGAATTGTTATGGATTCCGAAGAAAAGACTTCTCAGACCTCGACTACAATATCGCCTGCCACTCGCACCTTCCATTCACTAATACCCCAACACCTTCCTCCCGTGCCGAGCTCAAGACCGGAAAGGGCATACTCACAGCCGGCAGGCTCGGCTGGGATCACCTTTTTCAGCTTGCCTCGCGAGATTCGCAATAAAATTTACAAAAGAGTGCTAATTGTAGCGCATCCAGTCTTTCTTTTTCAAGACGCAGGTTCTCGAGTAGAGACTTTTGCCCCTGAAAGACCATTTCGATGGCTTTCATTGTTGTATACTAACCGGCAGATGCACAGTGAGGCTATAAAAGTGCTCTATGGAATGAATAACTTTGGTCTCTTGGATACTACGCCACAACAACTCGGCCTCCTGCAAACCTTTTTGAATTATATCGGGTCCGTGAACGCAGGTTTACTGTCTCACTTATGCATCAACTTCCCAGTCGCAGAGAGTATAGAAGGTCAGCCAGGAAAAGTTAAGCTTAGGGACGACAGCTTACAGAGTTTGAAGCTTCTTCGAGAAAAGTGCACCAATCTAACGACACTGGAAACTCTCATCCATAGCAAAAATTCCAAGGGTTTAATCAAGACAGACCAGGACAACTCACAGTTCATTCAAAACGGATTATCGCATATTGATGCGCAGCTAAAGGCCATTCCTTCACTAAACAGGGTCATCGTCAGAAACTACAATGGAACCTACGATGGAACTCCAACGCCTTCAGTAATTGAATTAATGCAGGGGCTTGGATGGGTTGTTTTGCGCGGCCACAGGAAATAATGCTAGTGACAGGGACAGGGAATCACATGCATTGGCGTTTTGCTCCTCGAATCAAGTTCTACCTTGGCGCAGCTGAAGTGGGAATGATTGATTTGCATTTTCTTTGCACCGCCATCGAACGTCAGTAGGCCAGGAGGTTCCCCGACAGCATCATGACTGATGAGGTGCAATGAGCCGAGGTATCCAATCACACTACACGGCTCCATCGAGAGCTACCGGGACGAGGCTCGATCATGTTGAATGATTGATGGAACGGTTGATGTTCAGCTATAGATATGTGTCCTACTAAATACAGCGTGCCAAGCATGTAGGGCTGATACTGATATCCAACACTCCCCTTCAGTGGAAAGACCTTGTATGCTCCCCTAAGGGCGTGTCATGGTGTAGCTGATTTGGCTTAGTATTACTCCTATTGGCGGCGTAGCTCCCCTTAAGCCATGTTCCTTGTCCTGCTTTGAAGCCTTATTAAACCCGTAAACCTCGCTCGTGTAGGGAAATCGGGAAGAGTGCTCTAGACGTTGTTGATATGAGGTGTCGTTGCTCCTGTTTCCTTCTCTTTATAGTGTCGTTTCATGTTTCCTTCTCTTTATAGTTTCGTTTCATGTTTCCTTCTCTTTAGAGTGTCGTGGCCCTTGTTTCCTTCCTTTGAGCTTTAAGGTGTATTGAGTGACTGGTTCGATGTGTAAGGTGTCGTTTTCTTGTTTCCTTCCTCTGATATTTGAGCTGTCCTCGCCTCGCAGCCTGCGTAGGATACCCTGTTAAGAGGGCTCTACCGGTGCGCTTCCGCTTGTTCCTCCTTAATATTCCTAGCCAATAGGCACCCTAAACTGTCCCGTTCTGGCTATTAGCTCTGCGGCGTCGTAGTCGATGATTTCGTAGGCGGGAGGTAGCTGTCGAAGACGCGTGATTGCCGTAGTAACGTATAGCGACCTAGGCGGATATGAATGAATACGACGTAAGGATGATGATAGTCTCTTACGAAGGAACCGTTCCTAGGTACGTTAGCGCTTAGCCGGGCTCATAACCTGTTAAATGATTGATAGAACGGTTGATGTTCAGCTATAGATACGTGTCCTACTAAATACAGCGTGCCAAGCATGTAGGGCTGATACTGATATCTAATAGATTACTCTTCTTCTTAGCTGGGCGCGCAACCACCACGATGAAATAGCGTACCTCCTAGATATGCAGATAAGTAGTGCTCAGGTAGAGATTGAATTTAGCGGATACTTCACTATAGAGGTCAGTAATTCCAGGGAAAACAGCTTTAATACTAGTGGCGCCTCGATCTTTTTCGATTCGCTTAATTGAACTGAGTCTATCATTCGTAGTTTCACCCGTTGAGCTATGCATTTATGAAAATATACTAAACATTGCCATCACATGTAGCACTAGCCGTAAGCGGTAGCTCGAATCCGAGGGATAAACAGTGGTAGCGTCAGCTAAGAGCTCGAGAGTAAGACTACTTAATTGTTCACGCCTCGCCGTCTCCAATCGATCTTGTCCCCATGTGTGCACGAGCTTATGCATCGAGTAGCTCCCTTGATACGATCGCTACTGAACTAGGGAATAAGTCTGAATCGTCTGGAACGCCGGATTTAAGTCATAAAAGTTCCCGTCGGTTGTAGGGAAGATATATAACCGCTATGTCGGGGTAGACGATGTTGAAATGTATGATGTCAATGAGTCATCTGCACGTGATTTGGGTGTAGTGCAATAGTATTATGATAACTAATGGATGGATGTAGCTATGTAGAATGGAATAACCATCACGAGAAATCTCTATTAGTCTGCCAAGGCCCCCTGACTAGTCCTGATTAGTGACTACCGAGGTTGACCCGGTCTGAATTCCAACACTCCCTTTCATATCGGTGGCAACGAGGTAGGCTCCCTGTCGCCAACCACCATATCTGAATGCCCTTATACTTCGCTCGGAGCTAGTCCTAATTATTATCTAGCCAGGCCGAAGTTAATAGGGCCGATGGGTTTTGTTAGTAGATCGGCATATTGGCCTCTAGTGCTAACCTATTAGAGACGGATTTCTTTAGTTTTAGAAACGAGTTGACGTACTAAATGATATCTTATTCGGATATATTTTATAGTAGTATGATTGATCGGGTTAGTAGCCAATTTTATAGCTGCCTGGTTGTCGATGCTTAGGAGCACTGGTGCTGCTCCCTCATCATACCCTAGCTCTTCGAGCATAGGGCCTAGATACAGAGCTTCTTTATATGCCTCTACTACAGCAATGTATTCAGACTCGCATGTGGATATCGCTACCAGCTTTTGTAATTTGGATTGCTAGGCGATAGGGCTATTGAATAGTTTATAGACGTACGCCCTAGTGGAACGAGACGTCTTATAGTCGTCATAGTATGACGCGTCGGTAAAACCCTCTAGGCTATCATTTTTGCCTGGTTAATAGATAAGACCGTCGTCGACTGTTCCTGATAGATAACGTAGTACCCTTTTCGCCGCATTTATATATTACGGAGTAGGGTTATTAAGTAAACGACTCAGGTTGCTAACAGCGTATATAATATCTAGCCTGGTTATGACACTCAGCCAATTAAGTGCTCCCATGAGGGACTAATAAGCCTCCCTTTCAGATAAGGAGGCTGTATAGCCGTCAGGGGCGACAGCGATGTTTGCTTGTTCTATAGGCGATTTTACTAGCGAATATTTTTCTATGCCTAGCTGTTTTAATAATTAGTTGATGTATTTTATTTGGTTGACCTGAATGGAATAGTTATCTAGATTTCTGATAATATTTATTCCTAAATAGTCTTTCAGGTCTCCTATATATTTGAAGTTGAACCTCTTATCAAGTTCCTTCTTTATCTAGGTGATTAGGTCCCGGTTACGTGTTATAAATAGTAAGTCATCCACGTAAGCCGTAATAATAACTTTTATAATAGTGTTAATAAACACGTAATAATTATACTCGAGGCGCTTAAAACCTAGAGACTTGAGTGCCTTATAAAGGGTTTTATACTATTTATAAGACGCTTGTTTAAGGCTATATAGAGCTTTGTTTAGTCTGTAGGCGTGTCCATATTATTTATTAGTAAAGCGGTGGGGTTGCTCTACCCAGATTTCTTCCTGAATAAGTAATTCTAAGAAGGCCGCGATAACGTCTAAATACTCGACGACTAGCCTATATTTAGCTATTAGGGCTAGGAGGAGTCGTTATAACGATGCCTTTAGGGTTGATAAGAATGTCTTATTAAAATCAATCCCCTTAATTTAGTAGAAGCCTTTAACTACCTACCGTGCTTTATATCGGCTGATTTCGCCTATTAGCCCATATTTATAGGATAAGACCTACCTCCCTGGCAAGACATGTGCTTTACGAGGTGGTTGATATGGTTCTTACTATATTATCTGCTTGTCGTGATTGGCTAGTTCTTCTTCGGTGGTAGCGAGCCATTTGTCTTTATTAGGTCTACTAAGAGCCTCGTCTATTGACGTTAGGCAGGGACGCTCTTTAATACCGGCGACGACGCGGGTAAGTATGGCTCTAAACCTATTAGGGTTATTAGAAGACTTTATACCCCTCTTATTCGTCTAGCTGTAATCGATCCGTGGTTTATTACGAACGGAACGACGTGATGTATTAGGAATAATTCTCTAAGATTTATTATTTCGAGTCGATTGTTTATTAACGACAGCTGATGGTGTTACAGTAGTAATTTGGCGTGTTAAATTATCCTGACTATTCTAATGTTAATTAGTTGGTAATTCCGACTCCGCTCGGCTATTATTAGCAGTCTGATTATTTAACTCATTCTGATTTGATTCGGGTGGATTATCCTGATCACGTCTATTTAGACTAGTTGGCCTGCTTATATTATTAGTTAGGCCTGATGTTGATTAGCTAGATAGAAAATTTGTTGCTAATCCATTACTAGTATTATTAGTATTATTAGTATTTTTAGTGTTATCTAATACTCCCTCGACACCCTGTTAATTAGAGGTAGTTACTCCCTCTGAGGCCTAATTGCCGCCATCTGATTGGTCAGCTTGGAGCTAGCCTAGGAGGTCTGCTATATTGTCGTCGCTAGAGTCTCCCTCTATTAGGAGCTTATTGTTATCTATTAATAATATGGCGGCCCTCTTATTAAACACTATATATGCTGATCGAGTGATATATTATCCCTTGATATCTTATACGCGGTAGATACTCTTACCGTCGTAGCTAAGGAAGCGGCATTTAATAGCCTTATTATCTAGTTTTTTTCTTATTCGGCGATATGTCGAACGAATAGCACTAATATCCGAATAGCTTTAGGTATATTAATTAAGGTTTATAGCCGTACTATTTCTTGAAGGGGGACTTCCTATCCTTGCTAGGTATAAGGTTCTTAATGTAATTAATATAGTAGATAGCCTTACCCTAGAACTCTTGTAGTAGTCCAGCGTTAATGAGAACCGCTCTGACTTTACTAAATAGTATCCGGTTCTTCCTTTCAGCGATCCCATTTTAATGAGGATTATACGGTACTAATAGGGTAATAAATATCCTATATACCTGGAAGATTTATTAATATTTACGGCCCTAGACTAGTTTATTATCGCTTCGAATGAAGGCCGTTTTATACCCCTGGTTTTTCCAATGTTTTATTCGGAACTCGAGTTTTTGTGGTAACTCGGCCCTACTAGTTATATAGTCTATTTAGGTAAACCCTGTTACTTCGTATATAGATACCATTATATTAGTATGCCCCCTAAGGGTAGTCACATAGCTTGCTGACGCCAAGTCGATGTGCTAGCATTAGCTAGGGATAGTAACTCTAGGCATTAGTGTGCGTAAGGGCATTCGGGTAATTTTCCCTGATACGTAACTCTTATATAGTTCCTGCTTTTCGTATTTTTATAGACGATTAGCGGCCTTATAGTCGATATTAGTAGCACGTGCTATGGCCTTTATAGCCTCTATACTGACGTGTCCATATCTCTTATACTATTAGGTCTAAGACGCATTATTCTTAGCCGGGACTATTGATTTAAGGCGGAATGCCCTTATCTGGTTGATCTATATAGTATCTAGCTAGTAGGTACGGTTATATAGGAAGGCTTATAGCACCTCCTCGCCGTGTTTATTATAGAATGTATTCTTCCCTCCGCCACCAGTATACGTGTAGCCTTATAAGTCTAGCTACGTAATAGATAGGAGGTTATATTCGATGTTTAGTACGTGACGAATATCGGTTAGTAAGAATTCGCTGACCTTATTATCGATAATTACCGGGATTTATACTATTCCGATCCCTTTAACTTTTATTAGTTTACCCCTAGTTAGTCCTAATACCGTGTGGTTCTGGACTAGTAAATAGTCGGTAAACTTGGATCGGTCCTAGAAGGCATGCTCCTAGTCCCCTGAGTCGACGATGATCTTATAGGATTTGTTATTTTATTATAAGCTGTACTCGAAGCGAGCGGTATAGAGTTTGTCCTGCTTTTATTCGTCTAGGTTTTATTTGCTTTATTAGTGACTAGGATATCTATCTTAATACTATTATTTATTCCGTGCCTCCAGCTCTTTCTTTATTTTAGGAACAAATCCTTCTAGTCCTAGCTTTAGATTGACATGCCAGCAGTCTTTTATATTGTGTTAGCAGCTATAGAAAGTATATTTGTCGTTGTTATTACCCTGGCTTTTATTACTAGGCTTGTTTTAATATTGACCTTGCTTTGGCTATTTACTAAAATTGCCAGCGAATGCCTTAGATTCTTTAGTCTTTAAAGGTATAAACCTGTTAACTAATAATGTAGTAATATACTTAAAATCCTGTAGCTCCTTCCTAGATCTTGCGATCTTAGTAAGGGTATAGACCGCTTCCTTTATATTATCTAGTAGGCCCCTCTCGAAGACTACTATCTGGAAATCTATTTCTAGCGGACTCCCTATTTATAGAAGCTTATTTATATACTCCTTAAATTTGGCGAGGTAGGTATAAAGGTCTTTAAATTAATCTGAATAAAGCTTATATAGGGCGAAGTACGTTATTTTCTTAGTGGCGTAGGAGTCCGTCCTATATAATGACTTTAATTTAGCCTATACTTCTTTTACTATCTTTAGAGTTTTAATTATGCTATAGGCTGACGGCGATGTGGTGATATAAATAGCGGCGAGTACTCGCTCCTCTAGATTAACATGCTTTTCCCATTTATCCTTATCCACCTCCTTGATAGGGAGTTTTACTCCTCCGGTAGTAGGTGAGTCAGGGTTAGTTAGCGGTTTATATTCCGGTCTAATGACCTTAAACACGCCGTTAACTACGAGTAATGCTCTTATAACGATCTCCTATGGCTTATAGTTCTTAGTGCCCTTGAGCTTCTAAATTTTATGATAGTCAGACATGATGGTGCCTGTTATAAATAGTTCTGGGAATATTTCTTCTAGAGCAATACCAAGTCTTAGTAAAAAGCTTACTGTGCGATTTATGCGGTTCCTAGGTTACGCAGAACCCGGGCTTATAACCTGTTAAAATGTATGATATTAATGAGTCATCTGCACGTGATTTAGGTATAGTGTAATAGTATTATGATAACTAATGGATGGATATAGCTATGTAGAATGGAATAACCATCACGAGAAATCTCTATTAGTCTGCCAAGGCCCCCTGACTAGTCCTGATTAGTGACTACCGAGGTTGACCCGGTCTGAATTCCAACACTAACTTGTCTAATATCGGCCTGAATAGGGGGAAATATCCGTCTCATTACCAGGTAGGTAACGCTGTCAGAACAGTCTAAATCGGTGCATTGGTGCATTAGCTAATGCTGTCGCATTTACAGGCCAAAAACCGTACTATTCACGTCACCTACCAACGTGTCTGATATCGGTCTGAATAGGGGGAAATATCCGTCTCATTACCAGTTATGGAACGCTGTCAGAATGGGTGCATGCATATGATATAGCTAATGCTGTCGCATGCACAGGCCGCCTACCTACCAACGTGTCGCTATTCACCTCACCTACCAACGTGTCTGATATCGGTCTGAACAGGGGGAAATATCTGTCTTATTACCAGGTATGGAACGCTGTTAGAATAATCCATATCGGTCCATTGGTGCATGCATATGATATGGCTAATGCTGTCGCGGCCACCTACCAACGGGTCTGATATGCTCCCTACTATTCACTTCACCTACCAACGTGTCTGATATCGGTCTGAATAGGGGGAAATGTCCTTCTCATTATCAGGTATGGAACGCTATCAGAATGGGTGCATACATATGATATGGCTAATGCTGTCGCATGTACAGGCCGGCCACCTACCAACGTGTCTGATATGCTCCCCGCCATTCACGTCACCTACTAAACGCCAGGTAGTAGGGGTGATTTTCCGACGTAAAAATCTTGAGTTTTTACAGGTATTTTCTAGTTAATTATATTAGTATATAGAGATTATAATACTTCTTTATATAAAAGAGGAAGATTATACTTAATCTTATTTAAAAATTAGTCTATAAGTACTAGCTAGGACTAATACCTTAGTTAGATCTTAAGTCTTTAAACTTATTATATAAGTAAATACTATTAATATTAAATTATTCTTATTTATAATTAAGTCCTATTTTCTACTAAGAGTATTCGCGTATTTAGAGTTTCCTTAGAACCTTAGAACCCTTTAATACTAGTAAAAGAGAATATTACTCTATTATACTAACTTATAAGTAAGTATAATAAGGAAGTATTCTTACCTAGTATAATAGTATAAATTATAATACTCTCTTATAAAGAAGGCTTATTAGTTAGAAATTTATAAATAATCTTAGTCCTAAGTTTTATATTATACTCTAATATATAACCTGTAAAATACTAAGCCTAATAGATATATACTTTACCTTATACTTCTATAACTTTACTTACTAATATCCTTCTTAAATCTAATATACTTGCCGCTTTAATATCTTATTAAGATAATATAATATAGTTATTCCTTATTAATAAATAGCCTCTAGTCCCTCTATCTACCTATTCTCTTAGGATTATAGTTATTTCTCTAAAGGCTCCGCTCTAAAAGATCCTTAAGATTACTAAGATAAATACCCTAAAATAAACTCTACTTAGACGGCTTAATTAATTAAACCCCTAGAACTAGTTATAACTTTATAGAGAAAGGGCGGACCTAATTTATATCTACTATTATTTAATTAAAGTTAAACGGGTTTTTAATACTTATACTTAATCCTAGTACTAGGTCTATTTACTAACCCTTTAGTATCCTCCTAGACTACTACCCGTAAGCTGAAAGCGCTAGACTAAATTAGATAATATACTTATCGCCTTAGATATTAATAATTTAAGTAGGAAGATAGAGATATAAAGTATTAGTAGTATAATAATAGAATTAGAAATCTAGGTATATAATAGGTACTTTAATAGAGTTACTAATATAGAAGTAATAATAAGGTTAGATATTATACCTTTATATATTTCTTTACTATAGTTACTATAATTACTACAAGCTCTTCCTAAGCTTTATTAACTACTCTTTAAGAAAGAAGAGGCTACCACTATTATTCTTATCCCCTTAACTATTATCTAGAGCTTAAATTATATTAGTTAGACTATCCTAATTAATATACTCTATTTTATTACCGTCTACTACCGTAACTCTTATATTATATTAAAATCCGTCGTACTTAATCTAGTTAAATTATAGAGTAAGAATTACACCTTAATAGATATACTATATAATATTCTAGTAGAATAATATATACCTAAACCTTTTTACTAATTTTAGGTAGGTTAGTAAATACCTTTAATAGCCTTAAAAGGTTATAGTTAAACTCTAATATAATAGAAAAGGAGGAATTATTATTATCTTATAATATCTTATTAAAGGAATTCTTAAGAGGTCTTATAGAAAACTTAATAGTATTTAAACTTATACCTATTATAATAATATACTACCCCTTATAATATATATTAAACTTAGTAATATAAAGGTTATAGCTTTAAGTAAAACTACCTAATTTTAGATTATATTAAATAGATAATAGAGCGCTAATAGAAATACCCCTAATTAGATAAACTTACTTTAAAAGGCTCTTACACTCGATTTAACTAGTCTTAAGATAGCGTATATAAATATAAATATCTCTAATAGTATCTTTAAAGTAAGTAAAGAGGAGTTTACTACTTAAGTATATATAGTCTTATTTCTAAGTTTATTAGATATTAGAACGGCTATAATTTAAGTAGAGATCTAGCTAATATAATTAGAAGGGGACTTAATTACCGCTAGTAATAGAAGATCTCTAGATACCCTTTTATATTTAATAAGAATATTATAACCTGCGGATTTAATAGTTATTCTTCTTAGTATATTAGATAGGAGGAGTTATAAAGGATATTAAAGAAGTTTTAAGGCTTAATATAACCCTTATATAGCGGATTAAGAGTAGATTAATAAGTAAGAAGCTAGAGAGGCTAGATAGTAGAAAGATAACGTATACTATTTTAATTAATATAATAGTAAGATCCTTACTTACGAATAAGATTAATATTTCTAGGGTTAAAAATCCTAGTTAGTACTTTTTTAAGAATAAAAGATATTTTAATCTTATATATAAAGCATGCCTAAGAAACGTATAGTATCTATTAATGAATAATATATTAATACCTTATAATATAGCTATATTAGAATTTAGGAAGAGAAGAAAGTAAGAAAACCTTAAGCTCCTTATCTTATAGTAAAGAGTAGAGGCGTAAAGTTTATCCTTTTAGAATTAATCCCTCTAGAATAATACTCCTTCTAGATACTACTCTTAATAATCCTTAATAGCTAACGTATTAGAATATAAAGTAACCTCTTATAATTATTATTAAAGGAGTTTATATTCCTTTATAAGGTTTCCTACTATTAAGTTAATACTTATAAATTCTATACTAAGACCTACCTTAAGTAAGTATTTATATATAGTTGGATTTTTTATAATAGGGGTAGATTCTATTCTACTCTTACTTAACTATCTTTATTATATCTTAATATTATAGAGAAGTATAATAGATACTATACTATATACCTTTTTAAGTTATTCCGCCTTATATTAAATCTTATTAAGAAGATTAGGAATCTTATAAAAAGCTTATAATTACTTAATATATTTCTTACTATATACCTCTAGCTTTATAGTCGTAGTATTTATTATAGGGATTTTAACGCCTAGGGCCTTTATATATTTTATGTATAATTATATAATACTTTATATAATATCTATAATTATTATAATCTCTAATAGATAGGTTATAATTATATTATTATTCCTACGATCCTTAAAGAGCTTATATAAAAGGTAAAGTTTAGTATTTAATAGATTAATCTCTTTAATAGCTTAATTTAATAACTTAGACTAGGCTTTAATATTAAGACCTAGATTAATAATAATATTTAACGTGGAAATAATATCTAAAGCTAATATAGTAATAGAAGCTAGAGAATTATATCCTAGTTCTACTTATACAAGTTAATAAGGCTTCCTAGCTATAAAACCAGCGTAATTTTACCTCTATTACTAGTATAAGACTATCTTTTTAGTTCTAATAACTACTTGTAATAACCTATTAGTAATTACTTACTAACTTCTAAGGCCGGAATTATTTTATCTTATACCTATACTAGAAACCGCGTATTTTAAAATAATAAGCTTTATATCCTCTATAAAAATCAATGATTTTAAATTATAATACCTCTAGCCTTAAGTTAAAACAGCCTATTAATTAATATTAAAAAAACGTGAATATAATAAACTAATTAAATCTCTCGTACTATTAAGGTATAGCTAAGAATATTAATAATTAAATATAATTAAATATACGTCGTAATTTAATTACTTTTTAACTAAGACTTATATCTAATTTATAAATTTAAATTTCAGAATATAAGGCTAAAATTCAATGAAATAGTAATACCCTAGGATATATATATAATTATATAATATTAGTAGCTAGAAGTAATAATACTACTATTTCCCTAGTTTTAAGTATAAACCCCCTGCGGGGAATTAGCCTTAGCCGCTAAAATTCGCGTTAAGCAGGGGGTCTATATATAGAGGTAAGCGTAATTTAGCGTTTTACTCTAGAGGTTATTAGAACCATGGAAATATTCCGCGTACGTAAGATATAGGAATAGGCCGTAGTTATACTAATACCTAGAATACTAGATAATAATAGATTATCCTAGTGAAATAATAGTAGGAACTATTTCCTAGATAATAGTTATAGGAACGGCGTTTAGGATATTTAGGATTCCTAGGATATAAATACCCTAGACTACCTAACTAGATCTCTAAAACAATACTTATATAACTAGGTAGACTTCCTAGGTAGACGGGACCTCTTCTCGTATTTAATAATAATCTTAATCTTACCTAAAGCTCTAAGAAGTTATAACTAGTAATTAATAACTACCCTACTTCCTCTACTCTACTCTACGAGAACTAACTACTATATTAAACTTAACTTGTTTAGGCTTAAGGTTGTAATAGACTCTATTTACAGATTTAGTAAACTTTTATTACTTTTAAATAATAAACCGAATAAAGTGTACTACTCTATAAAGAACTTAATAGTTATTAGCCTTTTACAATACAGGCTTATATATTTTATACTTTGAAATCTTAAAGTTAACGCTACTCTACCTATTAGCTTGTAAGTAGTTATATATTCCTTTAACGGATTTTCTACTTTTAGTATTTTCTTACCTATCTCTTATTAGAAACTTTAAGAATACTATATTTAAATATAGTATTTTAAGCTCTAATTATCTAAGGTAGATATTTTAAACCCTTATTAATTTATATAGATATATTATTTAGACTTTATCTTTACTATAACTACTAGAAAGGGGCTGTCTAATATAAGGATTATATTTAGAATTAGATTAATATAAGATTGGCTTGATAATATAGAATAGGTGAAAAAAACTACCTTGGCTCTTACTTATTAAGGCGTCTTATAATCTCTTTAGCTACTTATAGAATCTTATAAGAAGTAGTAAAGTCTAAATAGTAGAAAAGTATAAAGGGTAGCTTAAGCTAGGATAGAGGAGATCGATTTTAGGCTCCTACCTGCTACGCCCCTGTACTACCTTATAGTATTCCCCCGTACTCCCTTAATACTCCCCCCGTACTCCCTTATACTCGCTTACTACTCCCTTACTACGCCCCCTTACTCCCTTAGTACTCCCTCTAAAGCGGCCCTACTCCCTTTCCCGACCTAAAATAGTAATTCCTAATCCTAAGTTCGGGGTATATATAATATATATATAACTAAAAGGTACTATAAAATGGGAAATCGGTAGCGTAGTAGTAATATTAGGGGGATGGTATATAAATGCAGCCAGGTAAGATCTTAATCTGGAGGTCGTATATCTAACCTCAAGTACTGCTCCTGTAATCGCAATTGCCGCCTCGCCCTCGATGCGTTAATGGACTTTTATATTATAATTAGCTTTGTTCCGTGCGGAGATAGGGGCAAAAATTTATGGGGGAGGATATATCAGGTATCCTTTTTGGTGCGATGCGAGATCTTGCTGATGACTCGTTGCGTAAGTATTTTCTCAACAAGGAAAGCATTTTTGTAAATATCGCAGTGGCGTTGACAACTCTCACACACTCATTTGTTCAAGGAGCAATAATGTCGCTGGGTGAGTCAATTTCCTCATGACCCTCGACCTTGACTTCGGGCGTATCAGCTTTACTTGACGTAGTACCTACAAGAGCCATTCTTGGTCTTCATCCACACAGTCACCGCTTTTGTCATGCGAAACGCCACCACAATGGACCTTGCTTTGATCCTTGTGGACCACAGAGCAGGTCGTCGACTAGAGGGACTGGCGGGCACAACATTACCAGATCTCTGTCCAAATCCAACACCCATTGAGAACATATCAATATCTCTTGGAAAAAATCGATTCTGAAATCATTCGAAGGGCGATGTATCAGCCAGGCACATTACAAGGTCTGCCATTCGAGTATGTCATCACCTGATGTCTCGTTCAGTCAGTTCTTGTAAGAAAAACATTTTACATTAACTATTCCCTGAGGTTTCTTTGACACCAGCAAGGAATGAATGACTGCTCACCTTGTCCACCGACTTTCTGCAAGATATGCTAGAAAATCGCAATGATGCCGCCGACGATTCGAACGGCTTCTGAAGCTCATACCGGATCTCTTCCCCTCAAGGGACTGAGAGTTCTCGTAGTAAGTAATATGGTAGCATTAGCTAATATCTTATGATCGGTGCTTCTAGTGTCTTGACAGAAACTGTAAGTCTGCCTTATAACGTCGGATTAGTTCAGTTGTTTTCTCAGTCGGTGATCAAGACTTGTCGTGCATATCTTGGTATCCTTGCATTTTCAGCGATAGTAACTAGCCCCAGAAATTGCTCAGGTAATCCCTGCTACCACCAACTCAACCTACGCGGATGTGTAGTGTCGAGTCTAGTCTGGCCTTCTTTGTCGATGGTAAGGAATGGTTAAAGATTAGCGCATATCTAATGAAAAGCGAGCGCCCAAAAGTCTTACTGTCAGTTGCTGTTCAAAGCAAGAATGATATAGCTAAAACGCTCATCACGGTACACATACTTTGCATATATGCCATATATAGTCGAATTTTTCTGGTACAAATGAGTACGACCGAAGGTTCTGTTAGTGCTTATTAAATTTCTCATAGAATCCGAGGTCGGGACGATGTCCAGAAGGTTTCAGGGCCCAAATCAGGACAGCCATATCTTGGAGATTCATCATTGCGAAGCGGCCTGAAGTCGGAATTTTTGCAGGCGGTAGCTGTTCCGCATATGAAGCCTTTAAGAGAGGTAGGAGGTTCATGAAAGCTTTCGAGTTAAGTCTAAATCTAAATGGTTCGCAGGGATCAACAAAATATCCTATATCATGGCAAGGCATCCGTTTCAGGGGGCAAGGCCAAGACCTGGATGCCATAATCGCCAACATATGGGTTAAGGTCAATGGCCCTGCGATGGGGATGTTAGGTGCCCTTAGATGGATATCGGAGTATAGGATCCCAGCCCACATTGTAGAAGCTAATTATCCATTATTCGGTCATGCTTTGTGGTATTGTGAGGTATACTCGAGATCATATCGTGGGTATCGTAGGGCGATCATTGCATAATTCATCATTCTTCCGCCCCAAGCCACACTCGTCACTTACCCCTTACCTTCCGAGTATCCAAAGCCGTGCATACTATTCACCTCAAACATGAAATGGCGAAGCCTCCTAGGCCTCGAAACACAATATATCAAGCTCAAACGAATGACATCATGCCAATACCATTTCATCACCGGAATGCAAGCGTTCCGTGGAAGGGATTCGTAGGATACCCAACGCTTGAGCTGTCTGGGCCACGGAGAGGTCGAGAATATAGCCGCCGCGAGATCAGACCATCAACCTTTTGCCTGCTCCCCTCCTCTGGCACGAAAAAACTCCACCTTCACACCCTCCCATCCATTCTTGCGCCATAAGTACTCTGCTTCCTTCTTTTTCAATGCATAGTCGTGGTAAAGGTCTCCGAATTCTTGTACGACAAGCCAGCGCGGAAAGGAAGGGTCGTGTTGTCTAAAGCAGCTGATCCGTAGGTATTCATCGAGCGATGTCATGAAGGCGTACTGCCGGTACATTTGGATGAAGTCCTCGTCTGATTTTGTTGAGGGAATTTGATAGATCAGGAGTCTGGTGGCTAGCGACAATGATACTGGGAAATGGGGGAAAGATAAGTTGACGTGGTATGGGAAGCAAGGAAGGATAGGGGTAAGGCAGTGAACATACGGGGTGTCGCAAGGAACGTTTCATGGGCTTCGGAATACGTGGGCGCCGGGTTGTCGTTTGGTATGTCTATGCTTTCGTAGAGTCTTAGAACTGCGCCTTTGGCGCATTCATCCTGGTCTGCCTTGATCCAGGCATTGACCGCGTCATCAGTGAAAAAGTCCATTTCGTGATCATAGTACGGGTCATAATCTGGCAAGTTCTTCAGATCTAATCCATCAAAGTCGAAATCATACCCGTCGTTGATAATCTCTGACTCATCATCTGGAGGGTCAGGTAGACCGGAAGGCATAAGGACTGGTTGCAGCTCAGGTGGTAGATCTGGGCCATCAGGGGTCTCTTCTACCGGAGGCTCATGATATGCTTCCGCTTCGAGTTCAGCATCGATCGAGTCTCTCGATTGGGGTGGCAACGGGTGCAGCTGGGCGGCCTGAGTTCTCGTTTTTGCGAGGTCGTCGAAGAGTGATAGAGCAAGGCCACGTGGCGCGGTTTGCGAGCGGTAGTAGATAATATCGTACAGTTGAAGTTGTCGAGTGGTCTCTCTCATCACTTTCTTCACCGCCAAGCTTGCCGGTGCATTAGGATGCAAATCGAGCGGCCTCGACGATACATACAAGAGGCCAGTTGCCATATTGCGAGACCTCTGGGAATGGGAATGAGAACTGCCAACTTGGAGACGAAAAGGGAGATGAAAGTTGGAGGGATGGGGGGGCACGCCGGCACAGTGACGCAGTAATTTCATTGATTGTACAGGACAGGCAGCATTCCACATGGGTCTAAAAGCAATGAAATGTTTTCAGATCCAGGCAGAAACAGAGGCGCAGGTATAATATCATTTAATAACATTGACAACGAAGATCTCCGCTGTGGCGGGCTCAATCCCTCAGACGTGCGATTGGCTACAATATGGCCGCCAAGTCCCTTCGGGCTAGTCAAGCTAACTCTCCCAAATTAGTTAGCGCGACAGGGACATTTTTGGAGAGGACATACTACCTATGATCTCTGTCACGCTAACAAGTAACCTGCCGGACACACCACCGTGCCACAGTAAGCAAGCGGGTTTCAAAATAATACGGACACATTTCCCTCCCAAAGTGTCCGAATTTCTGAAACCCGGTAAGGTACCTACTACGTTGCAGGGGGTTTGAATGTAACTTTTATATATACACTAATCTAGCCAGATGTATGTTTCATGTAGACTGTGATGATCTAAATAGGAAAATTACAGGAGTGGGCTATATGGGTGGAGAAGCTTCCAGAAATATCGATCGTAATTTTGCTAGCGTCTGCCAAGACGGGACATTTACTATGTACTACTAGTAATTTGGTGGAGACCATAGTAGTCAGTACAGCTAGCCCAAAGCGGCTTAGCCATAAAGATCAGCCTCACGTTTGAGACTGCAATAAACATCAAATGGTTGGGGGAATATATAGGTTCGGGGCGCTGGGTCAATGGTCTCAATCCTGCAGATCTATGTACGAGATTGATGTAACTCAACGGAAGATTCCGCGGAAATGTCTGTCCACTACCAACACCAAGCCTAGTATATGCCAGACCTTCGAAACGTATCAATAACATTGCGCGCCGTTCAGTCAGGGTTTCAACGAACTCAGCATCATGAACATGGGCCCAAAAGCGCAGAAGATGGGGAGGATCGATAACTTGCGCACGCCTGCGCCTCAGACTGGGGCGTCATGCTGCAGGTATACCAGTACAAGGGAGTGCAAATTTGTGTTGTAGGCAAAGGGATTATCATCGTCAGAGTGTTTTTGCTGTCTTCTGATATTGTCGTGCCACTGTAGGAGCTGCCAAGGAGCAAGAAGAAAGGGGGCAAAGGCCCCTGCATGTATTAATTCATGCGCGATTTAATATGCCCCTTATCATCGCGGTGCCACTTCAGCAGCTATATCTGGCCCAGGACATGAGACGGTTCGGCTGACGTACATAATCTATTCTTCACAGACAAATGACGAGTTATTCATCCCAATCAAGCAAAGATTCCCAGGAGTCTAAGAACAGGTCGGTGTTTCGTGTGCAGCCTGAACCCCAAACTACTTTAAGATCTTTGGGAAACGATCTATTCCAGGAAATACAATGGTCTGCAGACTCACGACGGGATTCACACGAAGCCAACGAAGCTCTAGGTCTATTCCAAAGGCCGGACTATGTTTCATAACGTTTGTACCTGCCTGCTCTGGATTGCGAGGGTCATGCACAAGCTCGGCGATGCAAAGGAGCAAATAAAAGGATTCTGCAGCATGTATAGGCTTATGTCTATGCTGAGCAGAAGGAACGCTAGTTGATCTTGGTCTTCACTGCCTTCTTCAAAGGTCTCGACACGAGATGTTATTGGTGTTCATTTAGGATCGAATGACCAAGGATCTATAGGAATATTAAGGCTACTAATACGATTCGAAAGGTCTCAAGAATCTGATCACGGCTATATTGATTCACCAGGACATGTTTCGTCCACAGTTGTTGGCATTGGCAGTGCCCACTCCCATGTGGCGAAATCGAAGCACCTGAGGACAGCAGGAGTAGCACTGCCGTCATCTTCTCGAGGTGAATATGTATAAGTATGGATCGGAATCGCTCATTACATCCATCATAAAATCAGAGACTTCGTCTGCGACGAAAGATAGCCCCTTGAACCCTGGATCAGAATCGCTCAACTCATCCATGATACGACTTTGCCTGTGACGAACAACAATCCCTTAAGCCCCTGATCAGAATCGCTCAATTTATCCATCATAAGACCTTGTCTGCGACGAAGAACTACCCCTCGGATCCTGAACAACTTCATCGATAACAATAAAATTTTAATAAAGGTTTCAGCAAGTATATATATATCATTTGACTAAACATGCATATACTTTGGCGAGCATTTCCCGTCCTCGCACTACTGAGCCTTCCACATATGGTTCACCCAACGCCAACCCCGGAGGGCAACACCTTGGCCATTCGCGGAGATCCCGACCTACCAAAAGAACTACAGCCAGTATTGAAGGACGACCATCTACCGGATGGAGATCCTAAGGATGCAATCCAAGATACCGACTTCGATATCACCCTCGATGAATTGAAAGATTGTGAAGACTTTGATCCCGATGGAGGCGATTCTGGGTCCAAATCACGCCTTCGTAAACGGAAAAGCCGCTCAGGCACTGTTAGAGCACTTCGGAATGTATATTATAAAGGTACGGTTCCGTCATCCTCCCTTTTCCCTAATCTTTGATGGGGCCATTGCTCACATCCTGTGTCGAGGTAAGAGATATAAAGAGGCTTTTATAGCGTCACCGGATAAGCGCTTTATCTTTCTCAAGTCGAAAGGCGCTAGAAGCAAGAAGAATCCTGTGGGAACGTATGAGACCTCCAAAGAAATTCCAAAGAATTCCAAAAAGGAGTGGTATCTACAATGGCAGCCTGATCATGTCTGCGACTTGGGAATCTTTACGCAACTTGGCCGTTTGGACACGCCTAAAGGGATCAAAGAAGCAGCATGGACAACGGCACAAGATGGTATATTTGGAGAGACGCCATCAGTATGTCTCAAGCTTTCAAATAATAGCAAGGGTAACGCTAATGCCGAGATTTCGATAGAACGGCGGGAACCCGAGCGCAAACGACAACACCAAGATTCTAGGCCAATTGCTGAGTAAGTTACTACTGTTATCCTCCAAAGCCTCTACTCAATCTTCTTCACAGACAGTCCCCAAAATATTCGAGGAATGTCGGCTGAGATGAACGCGGCGAAGAGCAAATTGATGAGGTGGGTCTACTCTTCCAGCACTGTAAGTAAAATGCGTCCCACAAGGTATACTACCAATTTGACGCGTTGAGCTAGGATACACCGGATTTTTACAAGAAAGTCCACCGCAGCGCTGCTTGGGGAGTGTATAGGCACCTGGTCAGAACCAAGGATCAGTTCGACGATACCATGAAGAAAGCATCCACAGTGATCAAGGACTTTATAAAAGACGACGACGAAAGCGCAAAGGCCATCGAGAAATACTTCAATGAAGAAGGGTCGAAATTTCTGAAAAAGGCCATCGACCAACTGGCAACGGCCTTCAAGGATCCCCCACCCGAAGACTCAAAGAAGAGCATCTTCAAGGTCGACGACTGCTCCAACACCGCCGATTCCCCCGATGATCCCGACGCCAAGACCAACAACGCCCCCAATCCTACACCAGTTGCCGCCACTCCCACACCAGTCGCCCCCACCCCTACACCAGTGACCGACAGCTGCGATGTCTCGTACAAAGTGGCCTTCGACACCTACGAGATCCGCGGCAAGAACTTCGATGAAGCCAAACTGGGCAAGGACGGGTCCGGACTCAAGAAACAGCTCGGAGGCTGTGCCCTTATCACGTTTCATTTCGAACAGACGCCCAATGATCCCAGATTCACATGGTATGCTAGCGGGCGGACCGGCGCTACACAAAAGAAATGTATCGGTCATGCACTTGAGAGTGCTGGCGGCGTTGACGTAGGCAACTGCCATGGTGCTGGCTGAGACGACGGTGCTGAGTACGACTGGTGGCTCCATGGCGAATCTCGGATCACGTCGGCTTTTTGCAAGTCTGGTCGCTACCTCGGTGTTGCTGGGTCTTGTGAGGGCGCTGGCATTATACGATAGGGATAAGTGTCGCGGTGTACTGGCTACGCCTCGGTCGTGCTATACCTGTTATATTTGTCTTGCTTGATTTGTCCAATTTCATCTGTCTTTATCAATCATCTTGTTTTGGATTTCGTTGGAAAGCATGGTGCTGGCAGCCTGTGTAAGATGGCGATGAGTGTCGCGGTGTACTGGCTGCGCCTCGGGTGTGCTATCCCTGTCTTGTTTGACTTTGTCCTGTATTACCTGTCTTGGATTAAACTGGCTTTATCATCGTCTTGTTTTGGTTATCATTGCAAGAGAACGGCTGCTGGCAGCCTATCATGAGCAGGACTGTAAGATAGTGGCATTAAATCCGCGTCAATATAAATCTTGACACTCAAACTCACCAGTTCCTATGCCATAATTTGAGTCCATTCGTGAAATCTAGCATCACCATCACTATCAATCTGCCCCAACAGTTGAAATGCACATATCAATTTCCGAAGCACTCTAACAATCTCATCTCAGTCATAGATGAAAACACGTCTGAATATGGTATGGTGTTGTAAGATCATAGACAAGAGGGGGCAATTGTCGAACAGTATCCCTACGATACAAGAGTGAGGATATAGTAATGTACAATCCTAATCAGAAATCCAAAAATCACATACTCACCCCATAAGCCGCAGACGTAATCCGCCCACTTTACCACGTCGCTATCACCACCTAATACACCCCAAACACATGTCAGCTAATGCAGCCCTTCTACAATAACAGTAAATATCCCTCAGCCAACAGAGATCCCTAATCCCATCCCATCCCCTTCCCTTTCACATCCTCCGCCCTATACCCTCAAATCACTCCGAAACATCCCACACATCACCAACAGACCTACAAATCCTACATCCCTACACCCTTATTCCTCATACAAACCTCCTCAATCCATAAAACCAATTCCCAACATCCAACTCTAAAACCGCCATCTCAACTCCAGGCCCCAACCCTCTCGCTTGGGAAACTCAGTATCTATGTATTCAACAAATTACCCATCTGCACGACAGCGAAGTAAATTAGCATCGCTATCAAGTGTACACAGGTGCATAAATATTTCCTTTAACTTTCAAAAACCCAAGCCCGCAGAGAATTATCTTACTTACTATACTATACACAGCTTCAAGCGAAGTATAGATCAGAGTACCTTACCTATTCCTACTCTAAAACCAAGAAAACCCCATCGTCTATTAACAAAAACAAATCCTGATTCCATACAGAATAATCATCTACCCACCATCCCATAAATTATCTTCCCACACCAAGCCCTCCATCTACCTATCCTTCCATCCTCCCAAGTCACCAAACCCCTTCCACACCCAACACACCTCATCTCCCATCCTTCCCCTCCCAACTTTCCACCCATTCTACACCACCAAACCATGAAAAAAAGCTCATCCCCAATCCACTATTCCGACACCCAATCACAAAAACCCACATCCTTCCCCTTCCACCCATCCACAGACCCACACCCACACCAAGATACCCACACCCACACCAGAGCACCCATTCCCCCATCCTCCAGATCCTCCCCATCCAACACCCGCCCCTTTAACAAATACCCCAGTGCTCTAAAACCCAGTGCTACCCTACCAAACGACAATGCCACCTCCCACCTCACCTCATCCCCCCTACATCCCTACACCCCAAACCCCTTCCCCATAAAATCCCATCCCAATCATATCAAACTACCTCGCCTCCTCAACATTCCAGAACAAAAAAAAATTCGAATCCACAACCAACAAGAACAGAATAGGACAGAACCAGGATGTCGCTCAAATCTCTGTAACACACTTCTTTGCAACCCTCATCCCAGAATCATATCTCAGCCGCTCGCACAGGTCTGAGGATCGTCAACTTCGCTCCACATATTTCTATGTAGATTACAAACATTATATGACATCCTGATCAAGTTCGCTGCCATGGGGAGGAAGGGGAAATCAAGAGATCAAGGGTAATATGATAGAAGCGCACAGATTTCACATCATATTCTATAGCATGGCTTGTTCGATGTGGATATTTCAAAATCCGAGTGGTATCTGCCATCAAGCACCTGACGCCTTTTCACAATGTGCTCACCTCTCACGGAGTGCCATAGACGGATTCGCGAGGTATTGGAAGTAGACGATCAGCTTTGAACAATGTAAAATGGTGGTTAGTTGTTAAAGGCAGTGGCTGCACAACAATATAGCGTGAACGAAGGAAAAGATACACAAACGTGATTCGGTATATGTAAGGTAGCTAGGGAATATACCCATATAATTCGAGCCTAGCGCGCTGACTTTGAGCCATGCTGCGATACTACGCGCCTCGCAAGTTGCACTCATAGAAGTATCCAACGCCAAGGCCGTGATAAGAAGAAGTCTAGTTCAATATTTGTTCACCCTTCTTGAATTGTCAAGCTGTTCATGTTCTGGACTGTTTCTTTGCGGTCCCAATGTGTGTGTTATGTACCTGCATTGCTTTATTAGCCGAGATAATCAATTTAACATAGGCTCACTCACTTTCGTAGCGAACTTCAGGCTCGTTAAGGTCTCGCTGAGATGTGCTTGCAACGGGCTGATCATGACAAACATTAGCGTCTTCGAATTTCCTCCCAAGGAAAATTGTAGCAGATAAGTCAGCTAGATAGGGCATTAGCTTCAAACCGTTGGCGTCTACATCGAGCAGTCCATACCTTGCTATTTCGGTAGGGAACATGTCCACCCTCCTTGCCCTGTCCCAGCGCTCCGATGACATCTCCAAGGCAGCTCAAGCTCTTGTTGATGCTCTGAGTCTCCTTCAGCCGGTCACCAGTAGCCCCACTGTGACTCAGCCGTTCACTTCCTGCCAGATCGACTAGATTCAGGGTGCCTTCACTCTTCTCGCCGGTCACGCTGTTTTCGCCGATGAGCTTTAGAATGAAGACAGAGTGACTGCGTGATGAACGCTGATTGGCGTTTGTGGACGCCACGGAACGGTTGCTACTCGCTTGGGCAAGCATTGATTCAACCTTGCCTGGGCTGTCTAATTCCACCGTCGTGACATCAGTAATGGTCGTCTTGCCCTTCGCCATGTCGTGCTTGATTTCGTGCTTCTTCTTGTCGAACTCGTCTGCTTTGCCTAAGAGGTCGTTAAGTACTTCATTGTAGACCTCTACGAAAGAGCCCTCCATCGTGTACGTCCAACCTTTTTCTTCCAAGGACTTGGCGGTATCGTAGATCTGATTCACTGCCAGGGGGATCATCCCATCGTTGGCCGACATTGTGTGAGTCTTTCCGGAGCCAGTTTGGCCATAACAGAATATGCAGACGTTGTACCCGTCAAGGGCACTCTGCACCAGCTGGCTGATTTCCCCGAAGACGTCCTCATTGTGCGACGCAGGCCCAAAAACGCGATCAAAAGCAAAAGCGTTGTTCTTGGTGGTAACATTGCCAAGACTGCTCTTTTCCTCTGGACCTAGCACTTCCACTTCCTTCGAATCCGTTTGGTCGTCGGGATACACAATTTTGGCGCTTGTAGTATCACCATCTAGTGTAGGTCTTACACGGCAGAATACCCTGATATTGCCTTTCAGTTCCTGCACTTGATTGTGCAGTTTTCTTCGCAAAGTCTCCTCGGTCCTCAGCTTGTCATTGGCCTCTGCGGCACTTCTGAGAGCATTCTGCATCCGCATCTCTAAGTCAGCAAACGCTTGAGATTGAGACTTGTTGTCCGATTCTAGGAACGTGATATGCCCTTCCAATCGGCGTACTGAAGTTTCAAGGCCTGTGATGGTGTCATTCAGCCGAGATAAGTCTCCTCGTAGTTGCACATTGATATCAAGCTCCCGACCCAGGTCAGCTTGACAGTTGCGACACTCATCCTCCAACTTCTGAAATGCTTCTCGTTGCTTCTGTATTTCCTTTTCTTTCTCCTCCTGAGTCGACGCCCCTTCACTGGTCAATGCTTGGACGTTTCTACAGTGACGAGCCTTTTCGTCTTCTAGTTGATTTGTGAAATCCCGCTTCAGGTCTACCAGCTGGTCAGCGTGGTCCCTCAACAGTCGCCGCTTTTCGGTCTCGGCGTCGTGCTGAATGTCTTCAATCTCTCGGCGCTGCTGTCGTTGCATATCATCAATTCTGATGTTTTGGTAGCGTTTGGAGTCTTCCAAAGCTTCCGAGGACGTCGCGAGCCTGGCTCTTGTTTGATCAAGATCTGCTTGCATGGCAGCATTATTCGAAGCCAGTTGCGTCCTGATAGCCTCCAGTTCGGTAACTACCCCATGTGAGCATCACTAATCTGCAAGTTGGTAGGCTCTGCACGTACTTCTGATTTTGTATACTGCCATCGTTTCTCTTAGACCCCTGCTTTCTGACGTCGCGCCATCAATCTTCTCTTTGAACTGGACAAGAGAATTCTCCATCTCCTCAAGACGGCTATCGGTATCGAACGCTATCGTCGTGTTAGTCGCCCGGTTCAGGAAACGTTGCAACGTTTTGGGGGTTTTCTGGGGGGCTTTGCTCGGGCTTGGGGTCTTTGTAGCCACTGCATTGCGTGTCGACGCAAGCTTTGGGATATGGGACGGAGTTTTGGGTACTTCCCCGTGCAGTGTGTCAGGGATAGGGGGGCGTTCCTCATCTGTCTCTGCTATGGGAACAGGTCGAGCATAGGGGGCCACGGGCGAGGGGGAACGGCCATCACTCGCCAATGCTGGGATAGCAGGCTGCAATGTGAGGCGATCAAATCTGATGTTCAAGGAGGCTTCGCGCGCAGAAACAACACGATACGATCTACCATCCCGGGTTGAAGCGGGATTCATCTCAGAAGCACATCGACCTCTGACCTTGGGGGGATGAATGCTCAGGGGATCCAGGGGGTTTGTAGGAAATGGGGTCCTACAGTTTCTCTTTCCACCACGCTTTTCCATATAGGGCTCCTCACCGTGAACCTCTAGTGCCGTTGCCGACCGGCCGCGGGCCGAAAACGGCTTTTGAGTCCTGGGGTAGGACATGGCCGACTGGGGTCTGTTTGCCTGGGTAGAAGGCGGTCGACTACCGGGTCCCACGCTGCTGGCGTACGAGCTGTTTGAGATGTTGCGGGTGGATGCCGAGGACGATTGGCGCGACGATAGGACTGAAGATGCGGAGGACGTTTCGCGTAGGGTTCCCGTAAGGGCTGTAGCTCGAACATATGCATTCGCTGGTCTTAAGCTTGGGGGCACGGGGGCTTCTCTTGCTTGCTCGCCGGCCCGTTCAGCGAGGGTCTTGCGTTTCAATGTGTTGCCAGGTGGATGCATTGCTGTAGAACGAGCGTTGGTCGCAGATGCAGACATTTCGAACAGCTTTCCAGGTGTTGGGATATGACTAGGTGGCCGGAGCCCCGAAGCAAACTGCGCTGAAATCAGTATTTATATCGGAGGTACCTTGAGAGCGACATACGGAGTTTTCCCCATTGTGACTCATGTTTGGAACGAGGTCCAGCCAGTAGCTCGAGCAACACGTTAGCGGAGCGTTCTGTACAGGCTCATACCAGCCGCGAGGATTAGGAAAGTGCGATGAGTACGTCAAGGATGCCAAGAGTAAACACAGAGGGTAGACCACGTGACCTCCAGCGGGGAAGCTATTCCATAAGCGGGCTAACCCTCTCTTGGCAGGTCTCGGTGCTTTTGTGGAAGTAGGTCCATCATCTTCATTCCTTCTACCACGCAATGTGCACGGGTATAATCACGTTGATGCTCCCATGATGCATATAGCGTGCCCCACATACTCTGTATACTGTGCTTTCGTGGATCATCAACCTTAGTAGCGCCAGAAGTGGGGAGCCCAAGCATGGAGAAATACTCACAGTTCCGAGATCGAGGTATCTCTTTCCAAGAATGCCTCTTCTACTTTGGTTATGCTAATACACTGCAGGTTCTGGGATTGCACCCTTCTTTCCGATCAAGACGGATGCTTCCGGAATCTACCTGCCGTTCCACTTGTTCTTATTCCTCATCCGCCTACCGATACTCATCTCAGTAATGTTGAGCTACTTTTTTGTTCTGCAATGGCTGCCGATTGGATCTCTAGGGAAGAAAGCCTCGCTATGGGTGATCCTAGGTGTTCCAGGACTATGGTGGATTGACCTTCAAATCGATGGGGTTCGGAAGGGGTATGAATATCGGGGGCACAGGTCCACTGTTGTGTCAACAAAGCTGACTGTTTCTCCAGCTCTTTGGCCAAACATCACAAGGCACGACTTCCGCAACCTGGATCTATTATTGCATCTTCGCACACGTCACCGATTGACTCTCTGTATCTCGCCGCGATCTTCGACCCAGTATTCACAGCTTCATACCCCTCAACTCGTCTCGTCCAACCCATGTCCCTATTTCACGCAATACTTCGCGCTTTCCAATATCCGCAATATGATCCACCGCCTCGCACCAAATTAGTAGACCTCAAGACTCTGATCGACCAGCATCCACATCAAGCTATTGTTGTCTTTCCCGAGTGCACGACCACCAATGGCCGAGGCCTCCTACCACTGAGTACCTCCCTACTTACCGCTCCATCCTCTGCAAAGATTTTCCCAATAAGCCTTCGCTATACTGCAGCAGATATCACTACACCAGTGCCCGGGACATACATCTCTTTTCTCTGGAATCTGCTCAGCAAACCAACCCATTGCATTGGTGTGAGGATTGCTGAGAGTGTCTACAACACAACTCGGTCACCAGCGGCGAGAAGGTCGACCAGTCCATCTGGATTGATTTATGATGATAGGGTCAGCAGTAGTGAGACCCTGCTAGGCTCCGAGGATACCGATAGCACCAACTCCGCTGAGAGAAGAGTCCTGGATAAGGTGGCTGAGGCGTTGGCGAGGTTAGGCCGGGTTAAAAGGGTGGGTCTTGGTGTGAATGACAAGGTGGCCTTTGTGGAAGCCTATACGAAGGCTAGAGGCCGATGAATGTTTATGTTAGTGGTCGCCGTCTATCATACCGCCCATCACTTCCTTGAGATGGAGGAGCATAGATCGAAATCCACAGTAGCAGCAATTGCACCAGAAGCTTGAGGGCAGGGAGACGGCAAGGACCCAGATGCCTAGTCTGAGCCCCGTTGAGGAAAGCCGACCCTCCATACGATGCAAAAATGCCACAAGATCCGAGTCGCTCGTGTCCTCACTTTGTCTCCTCCACGCTTGGATGGGGGTCCAGGATCTCGCCCGGGGCAACGATGAGAGCAGACCTAGTAAAAATCCACAACCTGATCGGTGTTCACCATGGAGAAGGTTGACCAGGCCACATAGCATCCCAGTCACTTACCATCTCAGTAGTACGACGGCGGTCATTCGGGAATCCTGAGGAGGGATCAAAGGTGGTTCAATCAAGTGTTATAGGGGCTGTTGAAATCATGAACGTCTCCATCTTCCCCAGAAAACCCATATCGAAAATTGTGGTGGATGTGCTTCGATAATTAGCTGCTGGTACCCGACACTTCGCTTTTGTCAAGGCTTCGACATTCTGGAGCTACGGAGCTCTGACAAAGGTTACATCACAAATATTGATATCAGATATCGTTCTGATTTATCATACTGCATCGTTTCCTAGTGTACCATATAAAGCCGGACACAATTCAGGATAGGCTTCAGCTTCACCCTTGCTACCCAACGCATCGAATATTCCAAGATTTACTCTCAAGGATGCAAGACTACCCGCACAGCCGCTTGATGATTGATAAGATCATTGCAAGAGCACTCCTCCAATGGGAAATCTTTGGGGCTTGCGCCTCAAGTTCGCAGGGTGCTAGACTACGTCGTTCATCTATCCCAGTCCTCTCGTATTCAACTCCTCTTTCAGACCGTGCTCCCGATGCTCGCACAAGGTTGCTCATCAAAGTTCCAGATCCAGGCTTTCCCTCCTCGATCAGTCCCTTTTCATGGGCGAGCTGGTCCAACATGTACCCCCGAAAATTAGTAACCGCCACGCCAATATGTTTCCACTTTGCAGGCAGGAACGGAAGCCGGAACGCAGTTGCTGGCAGGACGAAGATTACAAGAATATTCCTTAGCACGATAGCTAAAGAGTCTCTATAAGTGGAGAGCTGTCCCAGATAAGAAGCAAAGCATTCGAGTCATCGTGGATCACCGAAAGCTGCCAGAAGCGACTATCCTCTTCTGTTACTCAGGGAGCGAGGTCAAAATTTGGGAAAATAGATCTTCACCGGCTACCGGCTGTGTGACAGGACCGATGTAGCTTCCTCTCTTGCAATATTTTCCCTCACGTACCACACTCTCTACACGTGGTGTTGGTGACAAGCCATATTCTGACGAGAGGGGCGCTTTCCGCGCCTTACAGCGCCTCTGGTCCAGGCTATATCTTGGCATACTCGAGTTGGAAATACCCTCTTCTTGGCTTACCCAAGCCTTCGAATCACACCCTAATTCGATCCATGATCTCGGTCTCTGCACTACTCCCTTCTCACATCTTTATCATATCCCGAACCCCTGTAGTCGGTACGGTCGATATCCCTGACCAAATGGGCCAATCGAGGTAGTGGAGCATCAATGATTTACGAACCTATAGCCGTTTCAGAGGAATTTAGTTCGTTCGAGGTGGTGCAGAGGGTCACAGCGCTGTCCATGTTTAATAAATCATGGCTTGGGGTATCCAGGGTCAGTGTAGAAGGAACAGCGAGGTGTATCAGGCTCTCGAGAGGAGTGGTCGCACGGCTGAATGTGCTGATGAACCTCGCGTCCGGTGATTGAAGGGACTCGAGCTTTGCAAGCGGCCTAGTCAGACGGTGGACGGTTCGGTAAGGGCTCAATGTCGCGGAGAGTGCTTGGCCGGCATGGGTTAATCGGAAGATACTATGAAATGAGCAAAGTGTCAAATGGCTAGAGTGGCTCAGAGGCCTCGCCGTGACCTTGATGGCTTGTTTTACGAGGAAACCCATTCTACCCAATCCTAATGTAGTGATCCTCGACTCTACATTCTGTGATGTTTTGGAGAAATGCAATGTGGACTGAGTTGGGTAATCTGGCCGGGGATTAACATGCTTTGAACAAGGCTAGCCACTCTTCACACTACTTCTGGAAGTAATGTCCCAAAATCCCTTACGTATGATAGCTTCTGGTTGTGTGGCAAAACTACTGAGAGCTTTGTAGACGAAACATTTGGGCAATTTGTGGCAAATGAGGCTAGCGCATTACCCTGTGGTAGCACATCTGGTCAGCCATAGTTCGCAATCTACTACGGTCATGCATAGAGTATCTGTTGTTCTATCATAGACAAAGATTCAAGGTTTACGTCGCTCACAACACCAGCGTCTTATACTCAATAGTAGCTTCATAGCTTCAATTCATTCCTTTGATTCTGCTCTTGACTGATCGCCAGTTGAGCCGCAAGTGTATGCGCGCAAATGTCAGGCCGCTTCGTGCGCTCGTCGAAGTATCGTAGGCAATCCCAAGAGCATGCACTACACTACAAACTAAGTCGGCATCGCAGGGCACGTATTTGGGCGGTCGACAAGAAAGGTATCGCAGTAATTCTGGCGACGAAGCATGTAACGTGATCGGACTTTGATATTTTAGCAGGAGCAATGCTACGATAATCTGAGAATATCGAAGAATGCATGGGATACGAATTTGGTGAAGGTACTACACATACTGGAGAACGAGCGAGCGAGTCTCTGATATGACCGTAGGCCAATCCAAAATATGTCTCAGTCAACTGGGAAGCCAGCGGAGGGGGGGCATTCGCCGTCATACCTATCAATGAGAAGGGGCGATTACCGGATCAGTTACCATTGTTCCGCGGCCATACTGCTGTTGTCTTGGATACAGATTGGTAGGACGGAGATCAGTCTCACTGACGCACGACTGAGCTGAATTGGCCCACAGGAGCCCTTTCAATGATTCGCTTATAGCTTCAGGGTCGGACGATGGCAAGGTAAGACTGGACTCAGGATTGGGAGCGTCACGTACTCATTGATGCAGGCTTTCATATACAAAGTTCCTAAAGATTTTACATTACGGACCGAGGATGGGGAAGAACCCAAAGACGTCGCGCCAGTGCAGAAGCTTACAGGACACTCAAGGTACCTATTACTGTCTCTCTACTCCCTTACCACCAGAAGTTTCTCACCATAATATAGGAAAGTTGGCCATGCCTTGTTCAACCCTGCCGCTGAAAACATTCTCGCGACCTCGTCAGGTGACTATACAGTAAAAGTCTGGGACATTGAGGCCGGGTCCCCACGGCTTACCCTAAAGCATACCGATATCGTACAATCCCTCTCATGGAGTGCCAACGGTTCTCTGTTGGTCACGACATCCCGTGATAAGAAGCTACGGATCTGGGATGTACGGCAAGAGAAGCCAGCACACGTTGTGCCAGGTCATCAAGGCGCGAAGGCTAGTCGTGTGACATGGATGGGCGAGCACGATCGAGTGGCTACAACTGGCTTCTCGAAGATGAGCGATCGACAATTAGGACTTTGGGATATCCGGGATCCAAAAGAGCCAATGGGCGGATTTGAGATGTTGGATGCTATCTCTGGAGTCTGTATGCCATTTTGGGACGACGGAACGCAGTGCCTGTATTTAGCTGGGAAAGGGTAAGTCTGAAGCTCCGCTGGACAAGTCGGGGCTAATGTCCCCCTAAAGTGACGGTAATATACGCTATTTCGAGTATGCGAACGACAAGTTCGAGTATCTGTCCGAATACAAGTCTGGTGACCCGCAGCGAGGAATCGCATTCCTACCCAAGCGTGGCGTCAACATCCACGAGAACGAGGTCATGCGTGGGTTCAAGACCGTAGGCGATTCCTACATTGAACCGATATCCTTCCTGGTCCCGCGAAGAGCAGAAGTTTTCCAAGATGACATCTTCCCGCCGACCGTGGGCTTGAAGCCCGCAATGTTCGCTTCGGACTGGTTCGATGGCAAAGAGGGTCTACCACCAAAGATCGACCTTGCGAGTATTTACGCAGGCGAAGAGCCTGCCGAGGTAGCAGCCGACTACAGGCCTGCACGCGCCCCTTCGCCCAAAGCCCCTTCACCCGTCAAGAAACTACCGCCGTCCGAATCAGAATCAACACCAGCAGCAGCAGCCATTCGGTCCCCGCCACCTTCGATGAATCAACAAACGGCCTCAATCAAAGATCTTGCATCCAAGTTTACCGACGACAAAGAAGACGTTGACTCGGATGAGGACAGCTCCTCTTTCGAGGAGATCGCCAAACCTATCGATAGATCCGAAAAACACGCCACGCCAACCGCACCACTACAGAAAACCGAACCAGTGACTACATCGAGAGGCTTCGGTGGCACCCTCTCGCCAGTCAGCAAGCCCGACGATTTCGACCAAGCCAGCCAAATAGCCGCTACCCAGGATACCAAAACGCAGATCCAGAAACAGCAAGGCCCCGCCTCAAATTCCACCGTTCACGAACCCTCCAGTCCGTCCGAAGCTCCACAACCTCCAGCGACCAAATCCACCGTGGGGGAACTTCCCCATCCGTCAGCATCGAACCAGACGTTGAAAAGTTCCGAGCAACCGATCCAATCGAGTCTGGCTGAGATCAAGTCTCTGCTGGAGACGCAGACGAAGACGATGACGACGCAGAGTCTGGAGATCAGCAAGTTGACGGCGGAGGTGGATCGGTTGAGGACGAAGTTGGGGGAGTGATGGTTTCTTTTTCTTGGGTATGGGGAGTTTTACATAGGGTAGGGTTTCGTCCTATCTTATCAGGTTTTCTATATGGTCATGTCTTGGGAGCGAAGTGGGTAAAGATGAGATTCCCTACCAATATATGCAAATCGAGATATCTATCCCTCAGACCACTTGCTCTATCGAAGGTGGGATTTGAAACATTTTATCAGACATGTCCCAATGCTACTACTACTCTTCCTTCTCCACGACTGATTCTGTGCCATTACCCAGCGGCTCTGCACTCTCGACTATTGATCCCTACTTACACAAATACAATACCTCAAGCGGTCTCCCTCCCTTCTTCAGATACCGTAGCTTTTCATCGTGATCATGTTCCACTTTATTGCTTGACCGGATATGACTTCTTGCTATGTGGAACGTATCTTAAGTTGTCTATTCTGGCCAGACATACTACCGATAACCTAATGTGCTCGCTCGCATGTTCAAAGAATTTTTAGAAAGTCCTGGGCCAAGAACGGAGTCGTAATATTCTACCCTCTTCCAACTCCTAGCAAAGCTTTCAAAAGAAAAAGTACCCCCCTTACAGTCAGTCAGTACTTCCCCCATCAAGTTCCAACAAAGCCGTCACAGCGCACACTATGAGCCCTTTCCCCAAAACTGAATCTAACCACCGCTTATCTCCCACATCTTAATTGCACCCTCGATATGCACAATGTAAAGGTGGTTCCTATTCGAGTTCACTATAAATCCAAAAACCTAAGCCAATCCCCACTTGAGTTTATCGCCGTGATATAACATGTAGATCAACATGATATTTGCTTCAGAGCTACGGAGTACAATCTTGATAATCGCGTGGATTCCGGTTATTCAGCTCGCTGGTAGGGACGTCTTGGCGGAGAAAAGGCCGCACGAATTGTTCTCTGGGAAACAGGAACTTTATTAGTATCTATAGGCACAATTTTCTTCCGTTATAACTCAAAGTCGCATGGTCTAATGGTTATGATTTCTCGTTCACATTGTCGTGAGCTTCTTTCCAGATATCCGAGAAGGTTCTGAGTTCGATCCTCAGTGCGACTAATTTTTTTGGTTCCCCTAGCTCTTCTGTGTATGGTCTGTCGAGTTGTGTCAATAGTTCGCATTTTTGCTACAGTGGACGGATGGAGAACGAGTGAGGTAAGATGTCAAGCCGTGGACCATGGCGGTGGGGTAAATTGACAAATTTAGTGGAGGATTGAGACGAGATCGCCAATAGACTTCATTAGATGCAACCAGATCATCAATCATGTGAATTTGACCTCTCCAAACAAACTTCCCCTGACCTCGACAATTGCCGCTAATTCCAAGATGAATTCCTGCAGTATAATGACATTTGTCAGAAGATGGCCGAGACTAATCTCCTTTGCGACTGTCTCGCTACCTCGGACTTCCGCCGAGGTAGACTGGCTCCGTATGCTGCTGGTCTCGCTACTTCCAAGATCTCTCACTTCTCGTCCAGGGGCTGAATTGACCTTCAATTTCTGGTGCAGAGACTGCGCTGGTACCAACGCTGTCAGGACGCGTTTCGGCGGCGTAAGTTTGGACGGGTCTTCCCGGCGTGGCGATGGCGAGAACGCCCTGGAGGCGGGTTGCGAAGGACTAGGAGATGGAGAAATCCGCAGATGGCTCAGTCGTCCCATGGAGGTTGACGGTAATAGATCGCTGGACTGCCTGCCTCTTGGCGAGCTGGATCGGGAACCATTAGAAGAAGCTGATTCGGATATCAAGCGCCTGGAGATCAAGGTTATGTGGTCGGCCCCTCGAATTTGTGGTGCTGTTATTGTAGTTGATTCCCCAGACCTCCGTTCGTTAGACTTCTCAGACTGGGGCGAGTCGTTAGTGACAGCCTTGTCGATATCTTTGCCAACATTGAAGAAACGCCGTCGCTCAGCAAGATCCGTGTCAAAGTCTTTGATATCGTGACGAAACCTCTCAACTTGCTGGACAAGTGAATCGAGAGCAGTGAAAATTGGTGAAGGAGCACGATGATAGTGTGGAGGTTCAGAATCATTGGGAATGGGATTCTCGAGCTCGTTCATATCTGCCGTCTGGGTCTCCGGTTGAGCCTCCTCATGGACAGCTATGGCGTCAATTTTGTTCGAGTCGCCGGACTCACTGACCAAAGCAGCGCTCTGCGCTGAGTAGATTTCGGCATGATTCGGATCACCCAGAAGCCAACGATCCAGGCGTGTATTACCGCAAGAAGCCAAAGTTGAGACAGCCTGGGTGAGGCTCAGATTGGTATTGATGTCATTCGTCAGAAAGTCACCGAGCAAAGACACCATGGAGTTCGTCAATGGATCGTCAAGTCTGATCAGATGGGGCTGTACAGTATACTTATGCTCCGTTCTTAATGTTCCCACTTTCGCGTCTCCAATGCTTGACGATGGCAGAGTGAGAAGTGATGCGGAACAGCAGTGCGACTCGACAAGTGTGCGAGCATCCTCGAGATGTGCTTCGTACATTTCTATCAGGTCGCCATGCTCGATCAGATCTTCAGCCATGGAGAATAAGGCTTCGGTGTCCCTGGTGTGCGCGCCAATCGTGCGGGCATGCGTATCATCGCTAGGGGGCTGGGTCTTGATGATAGACAAGACGGCATACTGATGCTGGCTTTGTAGAATGACCGAGATTAGTCGAAGCGTAGCAGCTACTGTTTGCTGGTTGCGAGACTTTAAGCTTGTCAGGATAAGGTCGACAAGCGTGAAGAGATCCGGCATAGGCTTCTCCAGCCCTTTCGCGAGATTCGTTATAAGCATTGATGACTTTCGACGTCGCGCTAAGGTTGTTGGCCTCGCTGGCTTTGACACGTCCTCGGACTTCTCGGAAAGCGCCAGGAGATATTGAAGTGTGATGTATAAAAGCTCAGTATCGTCAATAGACTCGATGATGCATCTTAGATATGTTAAGACGGCTACAGAAGACCCACCATCGACGTCTGAAGACTCAATCAGCGAAGGATACCTAGAAAGGATCAGCGTGCCGCGCTCGACAAGGGAGCTTTTTGAATTATCCTACAGTAACTGCTGCAGGAAGAGAAGCTTGAAATGGTCAAGAAGGCTCCGCCTCAAATCCTCTGATCTGCAATGCCCTAAAATGTCTTGCCAGAAGACCAAATAGGAAAGGAAGGTCATGAGATGCGATTGGAAGTCTGGCGAGGTTATCGTATCGGCTTCGTGAGGGATCTGTGGGAGAGTGGCCTCAGAGTAGGTCACAATTGCAGGGACAGAGTCTTCTGGGAATGTTACAACTAGCTTCCGGCTGAGCTGGCTGTACAATGCTCCTAGCCCGCTGGCCATCAATGTTGCTAAATCACTCTCAATAAGCCACCTTTCCAACGCCTCTGAGGTTGACGCCGACTCGATTATATAGATCAAAGCAGTCCTCACAAAGTCCCCCACCTTGCCATCGTGGTGCACATAGGATAATATCAGGTAAAACAGGGGGAAGACGTCCTTATCCGCATTCCCAATAGGTCCACTTTCTCCGCGCTCGAACGGGTTCTCCGACGTCTTTATCCGGGGTCTGAACCATGTCGGAAGGATTTGTGGCTGGAGTCGGATTCTTGAAGCAACTCCAAATAAGACCTCTGCGATCTTGTTCTCCGTATCGATGGAGGCTCCAACATTCGAGAGCTTACCAACAAACCCAACTAAGGCGTCTGCATATCCTGTCTCTTCTAGAAATGCCACCTCTTCGCTGTCGATGAGGATCTTGAAGATATCGATGGTCTCGTGGATGATAAGTTCGTCGTTATAGTTTGATGATACTTGAACTAAGATCATATAGGTCTGGAAGGTGGACACATGGCGCGCGCACAGATGAGGAGCCGGCGTATGCACTTCATCCTCCAGAATCTGCTTTATACTCTCGAGGCTGGTCAAAACAGACACTGCTGATACGAGAAGGTTCGAGGCGTTGGTCTTCCGCCATATTTGCTACTAGACAGGTCGGCATGCTTTCCATATCTGATCTTCAGAGAAGTATACCTGTAGCTGATCATGGGCTCTCTTGAAGCGGATCGAGCGCTGCTGGGCTGTGTCATAGCCGGCTTGTCTAGTGGGAGAGGCATTGGACGCTCCTACGAGTCTCGACAGCTACGGGGCTTCCATCAGCTCGAACGAAGGCGGCTAATGAGGGATAGTTTGGGCATACATAGTCCATTACCCCAGATGTGTGCTAAGCATCCTGGTAAAGAAGTCGCTGGAGCCCTTCATGAGAACGAGTGTAGAAGTCGCGTTGCGCGTCGACTTTCGCCGAGGAATTGCCGATCGGAATCCACTTCATTTCGCATCGTTCAATTTCAACAACACAGACAACAACACAGCATTATCTACAGCAGCTGTCGACTACGCTCACAATCCATGTGCATACGCTTGAGCTAACAGTTGCTATTAAGACGCATTGGCCGCCTATTTCAAGGTTTCCTCCATGCTATGCCTGCTTAAAATTCATCGTCCTCTTTCTTCTTCCTTTTAGCGCCACTCTTTTTTCGCTTCATCCCTGACCCCTCCTCACTATCCTCCCCCTTCTCCTTTTCCTTCTTTGTAGTAGGTGCATCCGCAACCTTGGACACTATATCCTTCAAGAAATCTAGCTGTTCGTCATCTTCCACGGCTTGCTTCAGATGCGTGGCTGTGACGCGCTTCGCTCCCTTGGCTCGCGCAACGTTGGCTGCTTTTGTGACGACTGAGATCATGAAGAGCTCGAGTGCTTTCGCTGTTTGCAGTCATTAGCCCTTGCATAGACTCTGAAGGTTTCATACATAAGGGGCGTGGGGAAGGCTTACAAACAGCAGTGGGCGTGACCTGTGCTACCTTTCCAACATCGTCGTCCGCTTGCATGATACGCTTGATGCGTGCGACTGGGAACTTCGTCTTCACTTCAATGCCCTCATCAACACCCGGTGCTGCCTTCTCACAGACTTCATCATCCATCTTCAGCTTTTTCGATTTGCGACCACCGCCCCCCTTTGCCGACGATGGCTCCGGTAGGTAGTCATCATCTTCGTGGAGACCTGAATGCTTGGTCCGTCCGATGGTGGACATCATGGGTGGCTGAAAGGAGTTCTGCAATTGTAATGGAGGGGCTTGATCAAAGGCAAACGGGTCGTGGTTTGTTGGTTGTTGATGGTATGATTGTTGAGGTTGATAGGAATGCTGTTGTTGCTGAGGAGGATAATAAGAGTTTTGTGAGAATGGATCAGGATCGTCAAATGTTTGTAAACCGGAAAGATCTGGCGATTGTGGTGCGTATGATGAACCCTGAAAATCGTCCATGATATGAAATAATTTGGTGTATAGCAGGCCTGGAATACCAGTTGATCTATCGTCACTCTTCGGAGCACACCAAGCCTTTTTGCGAGTTTATGACACCCAATATCGAAGTATCACGCTGACATTAGATTTATGCAAGTAGTTACGCGATTATGCGTGTAGTGCCAAGAGTTTTGCACAATCTGGTCTCGAAAAGAAGGCGATCCTTGTCCTTGGGCGCGTTTTCTCGGGGGGACTTTGGAACCTTTATCTCTGCAGCCGCGAAATGACTGGGTCGCGCTACTGCACTAGCGGCCGTCTTAGCTGCATAAAATCTGTCGATCACGAACTGTTGCCTCGACGGGCAACGAACCACCCGTACTTTCCTCAATATTGAATGATGATAGAGCAACGCTTGATGACTGGTATAGAGGCTCAAGCTTCAGCGGCCCTGATATGATAGCATGACTGTCTTTTGGCTGAAGCCTCGGCTTGTCCGATGGTTTTGACAAGGGTATCGGCTTGATTTGATGGGTTTGCTTACGGTCGATGATTGCCAAATTACTTGATCTAATCTGACAACAATGTAGTTTGCACACTATCGGTTAACGTTTGTTTACACTTTCATGTGAGGGGCCGTTATTCTGACTGCTCCTTACGATGATGATCCTAGCGTTGCTGGAAAAGCAGGTGCACAAGTGAAGTCCATCTCAGGGGCAAACCCTCTGCAATTCTACGGCTCGAACCAAGCAACAGACTATTGTCAACCATTCTCACAGCTAATGCTGCCTGTTCTAAGCACACTGACCGCATCACAAGCACAGAAGTTGCCATTCCACGGGTTTAGGTCCAGTCATACTCCGCCATTCTCCATCCATCGACCACCAGACATACCATACAACGGACAAGATCCCCTCATACTAAACCACAGCCGCCCGAACAACACGACATCAATCCATAAAACCAATATGCTCCTCCGCCCACTTCGCCACCACCCTGTCCGCTTGCTCCGCATCGTAAGGATCCAAATAAGGATTACCGTCCTCATCCACCGGCTCACTCACAGGCCCCTCACACCACACCCCCTCCTCACCCACCGACTTCTTCCCCACAGCCCCATCCGCACCCGCTCCCCTCCCAGCCTGCAACAGGCTAGTCTGCGCGTACTCAACACCACTCTCAGCTCCGTACGTTACAGTAAACGCTTCACCTCTCTCCTACACCATACATAAGCTCTCACCGACACATTCACCAACACAAAAGTGACATGACATTACCTGCGTCAAAACCGCCACAGGCGTCTCCTTCCCACCCCCTCTAATCACATCAACCAGCTTGCGGTAATCCTCATCCGTGTTCAAATACACCGAGGCCTTTCTGATCACTTTTCTCAGATCCCGGCTCACGAGCTGATACTTCCATTTCCCGCCGGGCCCTTGCGCATATCCTTCGCCTGCGACGTGGATGTCCACACTCGTCCTTAGGATCTTCTGTACTTGGTACCAGGTTTCGTTCTGGGGTAGCTTGGCCTCGAACATTTCGGCGAAGCCGGTGGTGGGCGTGGCGTTGACCCATACTTTTATGTCGGTCATGATTGGTGGGGTTGGGTTTGTAGTTTGTTAGGTGCTGGGATGTTTGGAAGTGGTTGGGCGCTTGTATTAGTGATATGTTCACTTGTTCATAACAGTCTTGGGGTTTGTTCGGTGTCTTGCTCTGGTTGTGTTGGGTATGGCCCGTTTCGACACGTCAATGCGTAATACTGGTTGTCACTGCCTGATCAATGAGCAATTAGATGTCTTCACAGCTTGCCTTACCATAGTATCAGGACTCATTGTTATGGGCAATAATCAACATTTGCAATAATAATTAGCTTTGAATACTTGAGTTTTTCAAGTCTCGGGTCTTTGATTCACACAATGGTCAGCTATACGGAAGACTGGGCAAATTTGGACATCTCAAACCCAGTATTAGCAACCAGACTGATGTAGTGATACAGCAATGTTGTCGAGACGCCACGGTGCCCAAGGATTATATACACGCACAGAGGGAAGATTTCAAGCCCACCATCCATGCAGAAGCGCTAACAGCAGTGTAGAAATCCAATTCCGGGATCAGAAAAGAGTCTTTCGCGCGATCTGCAAAGACCTAATATTAGCATCAGGCCACACCTTCGGGTACCCATAATGACTTACTGCCCAAGCCCCCGCAGCACTCGCGACCAGCCCTCCACTTATCATCATAGGTCTGAGTCCCCTGGAGCTCTTGAAAAGCATACCGCTAAGAGCCCCTGCAACGATCCCGTTTGTGCTATCATGCCTGCCCCTGTAATACCCGATAGTTGAATTAATCCCATTGTACACCATCGCAATCATCCCGCCCGAGTTGCCTAAAAACGGTCCTCTCCTCGTCATGCTATTGAGTACCGAGTTCAGCCGAATCTTCGGAGGCGCGGAGGCAGGTGATCTTCGGAACCCTTCTATCATGCCCCATGTTCCCCCAAGGGTGAGCATCGAGAGGTATGTGACACCCGTGCCGTAGCATAGATCTTGCAGGGCATTAGCCTCTTAGTTTGCATTTCCGCATGACCCAGGTTTCTTACCATCTGACCAGCCGCGAGAGGGAAGGGCCGACTGCGACCCGGGGAGGTCTATATATGTGTGAGTTCGGAGCACAATATGGGGGAAGGGGTACACTTACCTGAGAGCGCCGATTCTTCTAATGACAGGTAGTCAAGTGTTTGCCGATCCAGACCAGCTAGTGGGTGCAACTGTGAAGGGTCGGGTAGAGCGGCGTCGCCGAGGAAAGAGGAGACGTCGGCAGCAGTGTTTGGGTCGAAGGTGGTTGATTGGAAGGAGGGGGGCGATGATGATGATGGGTTATGCGGTGGGGACGAGGGCGAGGAGGATGAGGATTGCCTTTGGCCGGTCAGAGTACCCCAAAGCGACATGTTGGCCAACGAAAGAGGACACGGGCGACAGAGCGCGTTAGTGGCGGGCTGGTATAATCTTTGGTCCTCTGCTCATGATACTGCGGAAAAATGATCGAGGTATATTCTAGTTCAATCTCTTGGCAAGACTCTTCGGCCCGACTTTCATCCGAGATCTGGTTCCCCAACATCAAATCTGCTCCTGACATCGAGAAAGGTAAGTCCAAAATTAGGGAGTGTTAGCAGACTGAACGAACACGATGATAGCTACAATATTGCTACATGATGAAGCCCGACAACGAAATGGAGCCTCAAGATTCCCTCAATAGCACCGACAAAGATGGCATCATCCTTCCTGAAGACTCGCTACGGAAGTTGAGCAAGTCTTTGACCAAGATCATACCCAAGGATGGCCGTAACATTGACGGTGCTGGACTGAGGTAAAAGGATGATTCCTCCGCTCTCTTCAACATGCTCAGTGACGAATAGGCGTCTCCAGTCTTTACACAACGACCTATTGCGGACTGCCGGCTCTACGAGGCTCTCGCCGACACACGGTGCTGCTGCCCTGAACTCTCTATGTGGATTTCTGGACCTGTGTAGTGAATGTGCAGATCCAGAAGTCAGCACCCTGCCGTTCTCATTCCATTCCTGGATCACAGCTTTCCAGGTCTTCCTTGCTAGAAATGAGAATACCAAAGCCAAGCCAGTCAGGAGGCTTCTGTTAACTTTGACGAGTCTAATATCGAGGCATCCTGTAGATGATGTGAAGCTTGCGTTAATAGCACATGTCATCCATGTCGCAACCCAGGTAATTTGCGGGCAAGATGAAGTTGGCTCGATCAAAGCTGCAATTCAAGTCTTGGAGCATTTCCTTAGTACAAGAATTGTTGACGCTCTTGATGTCGTCCATGAGATCTCGCCTCGGCAACTGAAGTCAGCTCGGACAAGCTTGACCGCGCGAGTTGTTGACGACACCCCAGAATTCGTCAATATCGTACAGAGCTTTACCTCAAGCGTGCTGCAATGGGTGCAGTACCCTGATTGTGCGCCTGCCGTAGGTCGTTTTCTGTCTGCTTTCTTCGCCTCTCTCGGGATCTCCCGGAGTCAGGAAGTAGCTCATGCCTCTGCAGATTGGTCTTTACCACTGTGGATCTCTCCTGTAAAGCAATCTTTGAATAGACGAAACAATCTTCTGGACGTTTATGAGAACCATGTCCTGCCCGGTTTGCTTCGTCTGAGTTCTGCGGATAGAAAAGCCTTCCTCAGCACGCTGCCGCTCGATCAGACCCATCAAGGAAACAGCGGAGAGCTATCAACTACAGACATTCAACTTTGCATTTTGGTTGCGAAGATAGATCTCGTGACGAAGTTGGACCCTGCCCCTCAAAGTGCCGTTGGGAAGCCCAAGATCACGAATAACGGCGATTGCCTTCAGCCAGGGATCGAAAGCTCAGATGCGGATAAGGACCGTGTCGATATCGATGGAGAACGCCTTGGGTTGAATCTTCTCGCACATTCGTCGCCAGCCGTTCGAATTTCTGCTCTTGCACTCCTAGTATCTTCTCCAGTCTCTACCCGCGCTCTCTCCGAAGAAGCCTTGTTGTGCTTGCGACGTTGCATTCCGTTCTTTCATGTTGAGGTCAGCGCGAAGACCAGAAATGAATTCATATCATTGATGAACAAGCTGTGCTTACGGCTGAGAATTAAAGTAGTTTCACTCATAAGAGATCATCTAGGCTCAATTAATGCCTATCTAGACCAAACAGCAGGTCTATCGTTAGGACACGCATCGAGTAAGGAGCAAAGAGGGAAAACTTTTCCCAAAGAATTACAGAGATATCTAAGCTTCCAATCAGGGTACATGCGTTTCCTAGTACATGAGCTGCGCCCAGCCGCATCGTATCAAAGCCATATATCAGCATTGAGAATATTGCATTCAGTGCTAGAATCAAAGTTATTGTCTCCAGCTTTGAAAGCCAATGAGCTCTACGTCAAGCTGTCTGAAGAAGGATTACCGTCATCCTTGCTCTTACGACCTCTGCTTGACTTGCTGCTTGATCCCTTTGATGATGTTCGTCAGGTGGCCAACATGGTCATCAAAGTACAAATCTCTCTTGGTCAAATCCTATTCCTGCCAAAACTTAACGGCGAAGGCGATGCTGAAGCTGTGAGCCTTGAAAAGGGCGGGAGTTCATGCAACTCTAATCAGGTATTACATGTCGCGCTGGAGAGGGCTGAGTCAAAAGCAGCAGAAACCGGTCGGGCCGATCATGCGGATGGGGTGGGCAGAATACATGATCTCATGTATGGAACCGACGAGGCTGTATCCATTGTTGGTCACTTACTTGATCAGCTGAAGGATGAAGTCGAAGTTGCTAAGAGCAGCTTGATTTCAGCAGTCAATACTGCGCCGCTTCATGGGCATCTGATCGCGCTGAGGTGAGTGATCTGTTCTATCTATCCGAGCCATTGTAGACGCCATTTGACATTTACGCCATGGATAGCTTCTTCTTAAGCTCTAACGGCTCAGAGCGCCCTCGATACTCCAGGTATCGAGAAGATATGGTTCCAAGGCTGATAATTGTGCTCCAGACACATCACTAGCCGTTCCGACTATTGGTCTGTGCTCAGTGCGTCAACAACTTGTGGGCCAGACGTCTGGACTGATTACAATGAGAGAATTATGGCTATTTGCGACGATGTCTGGATAGCTGTCCGAGATGTTCTCTGCTTTGATGCCCCGGAAGGTATTAAAGTTGGAGACGAAGAAGCCGAGGATGTCGATGTAGGCACAAAGGATACCCTATCATACTGTTGGCGAGCTTTGAAAGAGTCTAGGTCTGTTCCCATTTCTGCATGGGCATACCAATGGTTCCTTCACTGACCTCGTGTCCATAGCTCACTAATGCATTCTATGATCTTGAATAAGGCTTATAGTGCGTCCCCTGACGATACATGCATCAACTTTGAAAGGTTTGGCCAACTATCTTTGACACAGTTGGGAGAACTCCGCCATAGGGGAGCTTTCTCGACTGTGTCGCTCACTTTCGCTGCTTGCTGCACTGCCTGCGCCCAATCAGGCAATCCTAGACTTATACAAAAGCAAAAAGAGTGGTATAAGGAAGCTCTGGCATGTATGGCCCAGAATGCTTCAACGCTCACACGGAGGTCTGCAGGTTTGCCAGCGATGATTACTGGGATTTTGGCTCCATATCCAAACGGCGACTTTTTCAATGACGTGATTATGGACCTGCAAGCCATTGCAGATGGCCCTATTACATATGATCCACGTTCTGAGAACGCTCCACTGCCTCAGGTCCATGCTCTGAATTGTTTGAAAGATATATTTACAGATGCACGCTTTGGAACTAGCACTGAGGCTCACATTGCTGACACTATGGGAATTGCAGCTTCCTCTCTTGAAAGCCACATGTATGTCGTCACGTCGTGGGAACGACTGAGACTAACTTAGAGTTTAGATGGGCAGTACGAAATTGTGGTCTGATGCTCTTCAAAGCCTTATTGCGGCGGCTGAATGGTGGCACGGATATAGCATCTACAAAGGTGTCCAGCTCTTGTCGGCGCTCCTCTAACAATACATACGAGAAGTGCGCGAATTTGCCTGACTTGATATCGAGAATGCTCGGTAGCAGGAAGTATTCGGATCCTAAGTTTTCTCAACGAATCCTCGACGAAAATGTGGGCTCTTCAACGACCAAAACTCAGAGTGTCTTTGCCGCTTTCGAGGTGATAGAACAATCTGGAATCCCCCATACCCATGAGGCCGAGATCTTGGACACCTTGTGGCTCTATGCTGGATGCTCCGATTGGTCTCTCAGAAACAAAGCCGCAAAAACTTTGAGCCTTGTCATTGGAGACAATGATATCGAGGGACAAATCAAACGTCTACTCTCGCCTGACTGCGAATCGCAGAACGCATTGCACGGAAGGCTTCTCTGCTTGCGATGTATCCTCCGTCAAAGTCATCCGCCTGTGTTCGGCAGTTCGCTCAGTAAGTAGAAAACCTGACGGAACAGCAGGAGTTGAGCTGTGCTAATCCTACTCGCAGGCGCATACGAGCTATTGCTGCCAATATTTGACGAACACTTTGACAACTTGGTTGTTAGAAATCCATGTCCGATCACCGCAGCAGCTTTCCTTGATTGTTGGGCCGAGCTGATGGTGATCTTGATCAAATCCCGAAGTAAGCATACAGCATCCTTGAACTTTTTCCTCCCCGTTGACTTGGACAAAGGTCCGGCAGCAAGTTCAAGCCTCTCTCGCTCCAAATTTCGATTACAGCGGTTAACCGAGTTGCGTCAGTCTGATACCGACATTGCTCTTGCTCTTCGTACCAGAGCAGTGGCACGCTGTCAGCTGCTCAACGTTTTGGTGGTGGACTTACACGTTCAACAGGAGCAGGATGGAATTGTTGGGTCACTGGATCAGCTTCCACAGTGCCATTTGGATGCCATTTCCGTCATGGATGAAACGCAACGATTTGTCTCCGACGAGAATATGTTGGCGACCTTGAGACATACCTCGAGTCACGAACTTAAGTACGCGTCGAGAGCTCTGCTGGGTTGGAATCCCATCCCAAAATCAGTACTACCGAGCAATCCCCGTGAGAGCGACTATGCGCTTGCTTTACTGGGGTACTCACATGGAGTCGCATATACAGGCAGTCCTGGCAAGTCTCTACCAGAGCAGCCGCTAGCAGTGTGGATCCAGATGGTCCAAGTAGCTGGATCTGAGCTTTCAGTTAGTATTCATGAGTGTTGACTCCGTACCCCTATTGATACGTTACTGCAGGAACTTCGAACAAGGTCAGCGGCAGCGTACTCATTGAGAGGGTTCGTGGAAGCGCTGCTCGATCGGAAGGTAAAGCCGACGCGGAGACCTGATTTACTGGGACTATACCTGGCGCTCTATGACACGTTGCTGGATGACGATGAGGATGTCCGTGAACAAGCGGCAACAGCGGTCTCAGCACTGATATCTGCTATCGATTCTGACTCGACAAGCGACTTTGGTTCAAGTCTCTCACTCTCCCCACCAGCTGCTAAACACAAGCTGCTAGACTTCATTGGGGAAGGGTATCACACGTCTACTGAATTGTTTGTGCTTGCGGTGGAAAAACTGATAGGAATGAAGTTGTCTCCTTGCACTTATAGCGAAAGAGGCGGTAGCAATGATGCGTTGAGAGCTCCGACAATGCGCCCGGTCGGCGAAATCTCTCTGGAGGCGCAGATGCCGCAAACCGCTGTCTTCGTTGAGGAAAAGCAAAATCTATATATCGACACTGTCAAAGAGGCAGAGATTTGGGCGGAGGTCTTGATCGGACTTGATGGGAACGCCTGTGTTGTAGAAGTGGCAGACGCTTTGGAGGTATGGACCGTAGATGGGCTTTTGCACCTCCTCGACAATTTGAGACGAAGTAGCGACTTCGCCTATGGTCCAACCTCTTTACCAGATGTTTTCACGTTGTTCATGCGAGTCATCATGTCGGCAAAAGTTATAATGGCTCGGTCGATACTAGCATCAGGTCAAGGGAGAATCACGGAAAATCGTTGCTGGAAGCTCTTGAGTGAGCTCCTGATTCTGGGTAGGGAGCTTGATTTGCATAGTCTGTTGATTGATCGCATGGATAAAATCTTGGAGGCACTTAGATGATCAGTGGCAGGTAAGCCACTACGAGCGAAACATTGCTGGTGGTGGACACAGGAGCGGCGCAGATCATGGTGGATGGAACTTCACTACGCTTGTTGATGTTTACCAAAACCACCCCACTCAACACATCAACTCGAGTTATACACGAATACACTACATCTATCCAAACCATCGTATCACATCAAGAGCAAAAGGCCTTCCTTCTTCCAAAGCCCAAAAAAGATACGACGCCAGCTCTCAAGGCCTCCATGACCACATCGAAGACCTTTCCTCCACCACACCAAGCCAACCCACAATATCAATCGCCCCATCAACTCAACCCTCTCACCATCCCCACCCAAGCTCTCCAAACCGTCCCACCACAAACCCCACGAAATCATCCACCTCGCCTCCACCACCGCCAATGAAAGAAAACATCGCCATCGGCATCCTCCTCCTCATCGTCTTCTTCGGCTCCGCCCTCTTCTACCGCTGCCTAATGGCCTGCTGTATCATCATGGCGTACAAAGATGCGAATGCGATTCGGAGTTGGAGACGGGCGAGGAAGGAGAAAGATGTTGAGATGGGATCGGTGGTTGCGGATGCGGGTGTTGTTGCTGTTTGAGGGGGGAGGGGGGTGTGGGTGTGGGTGTGGGTACTAGAGGGGGTTGAGTGGGTTAGATTGGAAGGGATTAAGTAGGTTTTGAGGTAGGACAGCAAAAGTTTTTTCTTCTATGTTAAGTGCTCAGTGGGGAACGAACCTGACCTTGTAAGTGAATGAATGTTCGAACGCGCCTAACATCTCCATCTCCAGCGATTGGTCCAGTCGATGAATCCGAGTCCGCTACTCGGTTTCCTGCATGTCATTTCCATTCACTTCCCATCACTCCCTCCATCCAGAAAAACATTATCGCCTCGTCACAAAACCTCCGTGCTTTCGACATTCACCATTGTCGTGTAACCCGACCCGAGTCACCCTCATCCCGTCCTTACCTCCATTATCTATTCTACCATCACCCACCTATTCCACCACTGTTCACTGCACCATAAACCACCACCACTCAACTAATCCTACTACCTACCCACCACGTATCCTACCACCACCACTACCACCCACCTATCCCACCACTCACATCTACATTTCCACCCCCCCATTCAGATAAAACAAAAACAAAAACAACCACACACTCCTCCACCTCCTCACCTCCTCTACCTCCAGCTCACCAACCCATCAAAAATGCCGCCCCAACAACCATCCGCCTCCCCCTCCCCCTCCCTTACTACCTCCACCCCAACCTCTACCTCCTCCCCCTCCCTCTCCGCCTCCGCTCCCACCTCCGCCCCAACCCCCAGCACAACCCCAAACCCAAACCCCTCCTCCGACCCTGGCACGAAAATAATCCTCATCCCGCCCTCCATCCACTGGGCCTCTTGGACGTCCGCGCAACGCTCGGGCGTTATTGGTGCTTGTACGATTGCTGCGTACGTTATGTCTTTTCTTTCGGGGTTTATGTTGTTGGTATTAATTTCCCACATTCGCCTCCGTTTACCCCCGTTTTTATCTTCTCTCATCGTCCGCCTGCCTTCCCACTCTCATCATCTGTATTATTCCTTTATCTTCTCCCTCTCCTCTCGAACCTATCCGTCCCCCTGCCCCTTCTTTCCCCTTCTGTATCATACCACACCGTCCCCCCCCATAATACCACACTACACTACACTACACTACACTGCACCATCCCCCTCTTCTCCTTTTATATCACACCATACCACACCATCCCCCCTCCCCCCTTTATACCACACCCCACCACCTCCCCTCTTCTCCCCTATTCCTCCCCCAGCCCCATCCCCCCTCCTCCACTATTCCCCCCCCCTCTTTTCCCCCCCTCTCCTCCTCTTCCCTCAACCCCCTTCCCTAAATCCCCTAAATCCCCCAAAAATCCATATCCAAAACCAATTCTAACCCCATTCCCCTACCCCCAACAGAATCTTCCTCCTCGCCCTCCTCCTCACCACAACCTACCTTTCGCAAAAACGCCGACGCTATGCAAAAACCTTATCACAGGGCCCTATACCCGCCAGGGTTTCTAATCGCGGTAGCGCTAGTGCTGGAAAAGAAGGAGGGAGGAGATGGTGGTGGGGTATAGCAAGGGGCTTAAGAGAGGGGAGGGTAGGAGGGAAGGGAGGGAAGGGGTTGGGGTTGATTGGGAGGGTAGGTGGGAGAGGTAAAGGGAAATGGAGAGGGGAGAAACGGCGGGGTATAGAAGGTTTAGAGAATATAGAGATGGGTAGTGCGGCCTTGAGGGCGCGGGTGGAGAGTGGTACTGGGGCTGGGACGGCTGGTGGGGGTGGGACTGGTGGGA